>Ga0172377_10003583_pt1 | contig 15946 bp, 9 predicted proteins | sample Pumphouse3metaG_FD_119749 | JGI IMG/M metagenome (GOLD analysis project Ga0172377, IMG submission 119749) | Leachate microbial communities from a municipal landfill in Southern Ontario, Canada - Pumphouse #3 metaG | ecosystem: Engineered > Solid waste > Landfill > Unclassified | place: Canada...
GCGGATCTTTATTACAAGCAGGAGAACTGGCCCAAGGCACGGGAGCATTACGTCGCGAAGGAAATCGCGGAGCTTCCCGTTGAAAACCGCTATGTTGCCGCGCAGAATGCCGCGGAATGCCTTGCGAATGAGGAACAGTACGCCGATGCCGCTGGGGAATATAAAGCGATGGCGGACAATAAGGAATATAAGGATCATCTGCAGGACGTCGTCGTGCGCGAAGCGGAACTCTACCTCCTCGCGGACAACTGGACGGACGGCGAAAGGCTTCTGCATAAAGTAACGGCGGATTATCCGCGCTCTGAAACCAGTGCCCGCGGCTATTATGACCTCGGGGATTTTTCGCAGACGCAGAAAAAAGATTATCCGGTAGCGATGTCTTATTATGACAGCAGCTTTACGTCGCGCCCGTCAAGTTCCTGGGGCCGCAATAGCCGGGAACGCCGCGATGCCCTTAAACGGCTGCTCATGCTCCGGCAAGTGAACGCTTCGGACACGGATATGACCGTTCCCGGACGCTCCCAGTTCTTCGCCACGGATTTTCAGATTGCGGAATTGTTCCTTTTCAAGCTCTCTGAAAAGGACAGCGCCATCGTCAAGCTGGATTCGATCATCGCGAATTCCCCGGATACGAACCTCGTGATGCGTGCCGCTTATGCGCGGGCGTTTATTTATGATGAATTCAAGGGCGACCAGGATACCGCCGGGAAACTTTACAAGGAAATCATCGAAAAGTATCCGACCTCCGAATATGCGAAGCAGGCGCAGGTGAACCTCGGTATGCGCGTCACGGTAAAGACCCGCGAAGATGAGGCGCACGAACGTTACCTCTCCGCGGAAAGTCTCTGGGTCGCCGCGCAGGACGTTCCCGTCGAGGAAATGTCCCTGGTGGATTCCGCTTATGCGAAAGCGCTCCGCGCTTATGATTCCATCGCGATGACGTACCCAGGAACACGCGCCGGAATACAGTCCCTGTTCATGAAAGCGGTGATTTTCGAGATGACACCTTCGGGCCGTGACAGCGCGACCACCCTATACAAGCAGCTCCGCTCGGATTATGGCAATACGCCCTGGGGCGCGGAAGCGGCGCGGCTGCTGGAACCCCGCCTGACCATTACGGACGAATCCCTCGACCGTATGCGCAAACGCGTGGAGCAGAACACGGAATACGTGGACAAGCTTTCCAAGCAATATGAGGATAGTTTCAAAAAACAGACGGACCCGAACAAGCCGGAAATTAAGTCCGACAAGGACGAAGTCCTTGAAAACAGCTACGACAGCATGTACGATTTTCAGTAATTGACACATTTTGTCATTTTTATTTTATATATTTGCTCACATGAGCAGTCAACAAATCTATCATATTAAGCATCGCACTTCCGGCACTCCGGAAGCTCTCTACACAAACATCTTCTCCGCGGATTCGGGCTTTTCAGTGTTCCGCCGCAGGATCGAGGCCGCCGTTCAGGAATGCGGAGGCTCCGTCGATGATCTTGAAAAGGAAACTCTTTACGATTATTACCGGAGCGGTGAAAGTGAAACGTTCGTGCTCGCCGCGCTCGGCTGTGACGAATCGTTCAACTGAATTCCACCCACGGACTTTTGCCGCGGCTTATTTTGCGCGGTATTCGACGAAACGGATGTTCCCGCAGAAATCCTTGAGCGCTCCGGTCCATTCGAGCCACGGATAGTTCACGGCTTCCGCCTTGAGCGTGTCCGCCTGTTCGGATCCGATTTCCAGAAGCACCGGGCTTCCGGCTTCAAGCCTGTCCGCCGTCTGCTTCAGAAGGTTGCGGATGATTGCGAGCCCGTCCGTGCCGCCGAAAAGAGCGAGCGACGGATCAAAGTCCCGCACCTCGCGCTGAAGCCTTTCCTTTTCGGAATCGGGAATGTACGGAGGGTTAGAGACGATGGCCTGGAGCTTGCGTTCCGCAGGAATTGCCGCGAGCAGGTCGCCTTCGTAAAAAGTGATTTGTGCGGAGTTCTTTTCCGCGTTTTCGCGTGCGAGTGCGAGTGCATCTCTGGAAATGTCCGTCGCGATGACTTCCGTGCCCGGAATTTCCTTGGCGGTGGCGATGGCGATCGCTCCCGTGCCTGTGCCGATGTCCGCGACAAGAGTCTTTTCCCTGCCTGCGAGGCGTTCTTTGAGGAGATCCACCAGGGATTCCGTTTCGGGGCGCGGGATGAGCGCGCGCCGGTCGCAGAGAATTTCATGCCCGCGGAAACTCGTGCTGCCGATGATGTGCTGCAACGGTTCACGGTTCGCGCGTCGTGCGACTAGCGGGCGGAGCGCGTCAAGTTCTCCGGCGGTGAGCGGTCTGTCGAAATTCAGGTACAGGTCCATGCGCTTCATCTTGAGCCCGTGTGCGAGGATATACTGCGCATCGAGGCGCGCGTCAGGAACGCCTTTCTTTTGGAAGAATTCCATCGTCTTGTTCAGAATTTCGAGGACGGTGTTCATTGTTCCTCCACGGCGAACTTGCCGAGTTTTTCTTGCGCGTTTGCCATCTGGAGCGCATCGATGATCTGCTGAATGTCGCCCGTCATGATTTTGTCGAGGCTGTAGATGGTGAGGCCGATGCGGTGGTCCGTCAGGCGGTTCTGCGGAAAGTTGTACGTACGGATTTTCGCGGAGCGGTCGCCCGTGCCGACGAGCGCTTTGCGGCTTGCCGCTTCGGACTGTTCCTTTTTGGAAATCGCTTCGTCGAGGAGCTTGGAACGCAGCATCTGCATCGCCTTATGGCGGTTCTTGAGCTGGCTCCGCTCTTCCTGGCAGCTCACCACGACGCCCGTCGGAATATGGGTGAGGCGCACTGCGGAATCGGTCTTGTTGATGTACTGGCCGCCCGCGCCGCTGGAACGGTAGGTGTCCATGTGAATGTCGGATTCGCGGATCTCCACGTCCACTTCGTCCGCTTCGGGGAGAATCGCGACGGTCGCCGCGGATGTGTGTACGCGGCCCTGCGTCTCCGTTTCGGGAACGCGTTGCACGCGGTGAACTCCGCTTTCGAATTTCAGCGTGCCGTAGACGCTTTCGCCTTCGATGAACACGCGGATTTCCTTGTAGCCGCCGACGGACCCTTCGGACGCGTCCTGAACGGTCATCTTCCAGCCCATCCTGTCGCAGTAGCCGCGGTACATTTTAAAGAGGTCGCCCGCGAAGAGCGCTGATTCGTCGCCGCCCGTGCCGCCGCGGATTTCAAGAGTCGCATTGCGGAAGTCCCAGGGATCCTTCGGCACCATCAGAATCTGGAGTTCGGAGGTCATTGCCCCGATTTTCTTTTCGAGAGGCGGAATTTCTTCCTTGGCGCAGGTGAACAGTTCCGCATCGGAACCCGTGAGCGCTTTTTTCCATTCCTCAAGGTCATTCACGAGGCTCACATATTCGCGCGCCTTGAGCGCCGCCTTTTCGAGCCCCTTGAACTCTTTATGAATCTTGTTGAACTTTTCGGAATCGGAGGCGACTTCCGGCCGCGCAAGTTCCGCTTCCAGTTCTTCGTATTTCTCGATGAGTCTTATCGCGTTGTCTTTCATTCGCGCGCAAAACTAGAAAAAGCAATCGTTTGTCATTGCCGGTGACATTGCTTTTAGCCGCGGCACGGTCATCGTCACTGCGCAGCCTCCGCCTGTCATTGCGAGGAAGCGCAGCGGACGAAGCGATCCAGGTCTTGCGATGACGACGACTATCCAGAATTCTACTTCTTTTTCCCGCGGCTCATCCAGCTGAGCATGAGGTTCTGCCATATCACGTAAAATACAGGGCAGAGCGCGGCGACGGAGTCTGCGTAAGCCTGTGCAATCCAGATCACAAGCATCGTGTTTTTTTGTCCCATGCTCTGGGATCCCTCGATCGGGTACCGTTTGCGGTCGAAAAACCAGCCGAGGAAAAAAAGAAGCAGGCAGAGCGCCGCCGAAAGAACGAGTTCTTTTTGAAAGATTCCGGAATCCCATAGTCGCTGGGGTCCCATCAAGCGGATGTCGAAACTTGCTCGGCTGATGATGATGAACACACTGAAGCACCAGATGTATAGAGTGTATTTCTGAAATTTCGCGACTTTGTCCGCTGCCTCGGGGTAGAATGCACGGAGCCCGAATGCTATCGCGAGCGGAATGGAAATGATGGGCTGAATGGAATTGAAAATGCGTTTCGTCATTTCAACGTATTGCCCGGAATTCCCGGTGAAATATCCAAAGATGAGGGGGATGGTGAAACAGGCGATGATGTGCCCGGCAATCAGGATTTTGAGCGCGAGCACGGAGTTCCCGCCGAGAATTTTCGTCATTGCCGGCGCAGCGTTCGCCGGGGGTGCGAGGCATACGATGAGCCCGCCAAGCAAAAGCTCCTTGGGAATGCCGAAAGAATGATAGGCACCGATGAGAACGGCGCACAGTGCAAGACTCGTGAGGAAAGCATGTCCTTCGATTCGGAACGTATTTCCATGTTCCTGCGATGGAATTTTTTCGATGAAAGTAAGAATCATCATCAGGCCGATGCAGAGTGGCTGGATTGCTGAAAGAAAGTGCGCCTGGGGCAGGAAGATTCCGAGCAGAATCGCGGCAGGCATAATTATTGCGCGTTTGTTTCCCATACGGCATCCAAACCTAGTAAAATGAATCGTACTCTTTTTCTACATTTGGCGCATGCTCAGAAGCCGATATACTAATTACGCCCTTTCGGAAATCATCGAAAAGCGTAAACCGAAAAGCCCGATGGGACAAGTGCTGTTCGGTTATGTTCTTTTGATCCTTATAGGGACGATTCTCCTGAGTCTTCCGTTCTCGCTTAAAAACGGCCCGATCACTGCGATTGATGCACTGTTCACGGTTACTTCCGCTGTGTGCGTCACCGGACTTTCCGTACTGGATCTCGGCACCGTATTCAGCAGCACCGGCCTTTGGATCATAGTTGGGCTGATGGAAATAGGCGGTCTTGGCGTGATGACTTTTTCGACGGCGATCATCCTCATTGCGGGAATGCAGCCCGGTTTCAGCCAGCAGCTGGTCTTTCAGGATAATTTTTCGCAGGACGGTCGCGTGAGCCCTTCTAAAATTCTCTGGGCGGTGATTCCGTTTACGCTCGTGCTTCAGGGAATCGGCATCGCGGTTTATTTTTGGCAGTTCGGCTTTCTCGGTATTTCCGACCGCATACTTTATTCCGTGTTCCATGCCGTGAGCGCTTTTTGTAACGTCGGATTCAGTCCATGGGCCGATTCCCTTTGCCGGTTCCAGTTCAATCCGGTGATAAATATCATGACATGCATTCTGGTTATCGCGGGCGGATTCGGCTTCCTTTCCGTTTCCGAAATATGGAACGCCTTCAGTTTCAAGAACAAATCAGCGGTCCGTAAATTCTCCCTCCATACGAAAATAGCATTTGTCTGCACGTTCGGGCTGATTGCCTTTGGCGCCGTCGGCATGCTCCTTCTGGAATGGAACAACGCCTCCATGGGATCGTCCGTCTGGCAAAAAATCATGTCTTCGTTCTTCATGTCCATTTCATCGCGCACTGCGGGCTTTAATACGCTGAATCTGTCTTCCTTGAGTGCGAGTTCCATTTTCCTCGTGCTCGTTTTTATGTTCATCGGCACGAACCCCGGCAGCTGCGGCGGCGGTCTCAAAACAACGACGACTGCGGTCATTGCGCTCCTCGGCTTTAACAGGTTGCTCGGACGTCAGAAAACGCAGGTGATGGGCCGCACCATTCCGGAAGAAACGGTGGACAAAGCCGTGCATCTTTTCATTATCGGCGTTTTTATCGTTGTCCTGAGCACAGCGCTTCTTCTTATCACGGAGTTCCACGGAAGGCCGTATGGTGCGGCCGGGTCGGTTCCTTTCCTCCGTGTCCTTTTCGAAGTCGTGAGCGCTTATGCGACTTGCGGACTTTCGATGGGCATCACTCCGGAACTGAGCGGCGCGGGGCGCGTCATTCTCTGCGGAGTAATGTTCGTCGGGCGAGTCGGACCGCTTTTCCTTGTTTCCGCAATCGCTAAAAAACAGGATTCCGGAACCCGGTACGCGGAAGAGAACATCATGGTCGGGTAACCTCTTTTCTATATTAGAATCATGGCAGCGAAACATTTTGTAGTCATCGGTCTCGGAAACACCGGGACGTTTCTTGCGAAACATCTTACGGTTCTCGGACACGATGTCCTCGCCGTGGACAAAGATCCTTCGAAAATACAGGACATCACGCCGTTCGTCGCCCAGGCTGTTATTGCGGACGGCACCCGCAAACAGCAGATAGTGAACCTTCCCCTTCTCAAGGCGGACGGAGTCGTCTGCTGCATCGGGCAGGACCTGGAAGCGTCGCTTCTCACGATCCTGAATCTCAAGGAAGTCGGAGTCAAACACATCATCGCCAAAAGTTCGAGCGCGGCGCACACGAGCATTCTTGAAAAGCTCGGCGTCACGGACATTTTCCACCCGGAACGCGACATGGCCATCGCCCTCGCGGAACGCATGAACCGTCCGAATATGCTCGACTTCCTGCCGTTCATGGACGGATTCTCCATCATCGAACTGGTCTGTCCCGCGAAGTTCGTAGGGCAGACGCTCAAGGACCTTTCGCTTACGCACAAATACGGCGTACAGGTCATCGCGATCCGCGATCCGCTGCAGCCTGCGCCCAAGATCGGAAACCTCGCCGATTACGTCCTTCAGGAAAACGATGTGCTCTTCCTCATCGGCCCGAACGACGTCCTCGACACGCTTAGCAACACGAAATAACGCAGCGGCGAATGCTTGCCTGTGCGGAACCCAGAAGAACGATGGATGCATACCATCGTCTTTTTTAATCCCGTCCGCTGACAATTTTTGACAAATCAATATTCTATATTCAGAATATGATTTATCTGAAATTCGCCGCCGATATGGACGCCCTTTTCGGGGATGCCGCCGCCGCTCTGCGCAATGCGTGGAAGGATCCTTTCAATTCCCCCGTCATACTTTTTCCGGAATCCAAGGTGGAACAATGGTTCCGCCTGCGGGCATTGCGGAAGGACGCTCCTTTTCAGGACGTGCTTGCGAATCTGGAAACGGTGTCCCTCGACAAGTTCCTGTGGAAATCGCTCAAACCCGCGGAAAATGAAAAGCGCCTGTCCGCGGAAATGCTTCAGAATGTGATCGAAGCCTGGCTCGTGTCCAAAGACGCATCCGGCTCGGAAAACCTCTATTCCCTCGGCGCGGCCGTCTCCGGATTTCTCACGGGAAGTAAAACGGAAACGGATCGTTCTTCGGTGGACGCCGCGAAACTTTTTGATTTTTCTAACACGCTCGCCGGCTTGTTCATGGAATATGAAACGAGCCGCCCCGCCGGTTTTTTGAATTTCGCGGATAGCGACAAATTCAAGCCGGATGGCATTCTCGCTTACTGGAAGCAGGGAAATCTTCGCGATTTCTTTTCCACCGGCAAAAAGACGCTCGAAAAGGAACAGTGGCAGAAAACACTTTATTCCCGGATATTCCATACGGACGCGGACGGGACATCCGTACTTTCCCGCGCATTCCGGAAGGCCGGGGACGGAACCGTTGAATATCTGACGCTCCCTTATCTTTTCGCGAAGAACAAGGCGAATCTCAAAGATCTTCAGGAAAAGAAAATATTTTTCTTCGGTCTCTCCGGCATGGGACAGTTCTACCGCGTCATCATCCAGGAAATGTCGAAGTATGCGGAAATACACGCCTACATCCAGAACCCCTGCGCGGAATTCTGGGAAGACGTGCAGCCCAGGGTCCGCAATGAATGGAGGTGGGAGAAGAAAAATGCCCCTGCGAAAATCGCCTGGGTCGCGGACAACGATGACGGTAGCGAAGCCGGACTTGCGGACAATGAAAACGCGCTCCTCCGGGACTGGGGCAGGAGCGGCCGCGAAAACATCCGCCTCTGGTGTCTCGCCGCGGATTACGCCTTTGAATTCAAGGGAAACGATCCCGGAAATGATACTTTGCTACATTCCGTACAGAGCGCGATTTTCCGCCGGCTCGGGAAGCCCGAAGCTTCTGCGCTGAATGACGGCTCGCTCACGCTCACCGCCGCTCCCACGCGCCTCCGCGAAGTGGAATCGTTGCACACGAAGGTCTGCAAACTGCTTGAAAACGGAGCGCGCCTAGATGAAATTCTTGTCCTTTCGCCGGTGCTCGACGATTACCGCGTCGCGATAGAACAGGTATTCAATCATGTTCCGCACGATAGTCCCTTCTATATTCCGTACACGATCGCGGATTCTCCGGAAAAGGAATCGTTCACGGCGTCTGCGCTGAATATCCTTCTGCGCATCCGTTCCGAAAAGAATCTCAGCCGCCCGGATTTTTTTGACCTCGTCAAGAATCCCGTGGTGCAGGCTGTGCGCGGCATTACGCCTTCGCAGGTCGCCGACTGGGAGACCTGGGTTTCGGACATGAACGTCTACCGCGATGTCTCCGACAGCGATGGGAAGAAGAGCCCGCATGGCTGGACGTTCGGCGTCCGCCGCATGGTTCTCGCACGCCTGATGGACAGGCCTTATGACCTGGGCGAAGATACATACCATCCGTATTCGGATCTTGAAAGCGGCAATGACGCGGGCCTCGGAAAATTTCTCGCCTGTATCGATTCCCTTGAAAAATGGGCATCCGCCGGGGATTCCGTTTCAGAATCGTCCATCGCGGATACGGAAAACTTCTTGAATGAATGGCTGAACTCCAGGCTGAACTTCCTGGAAAGCAAAGCGGTCCGCACTATGCTGGATGCGCTTCAGAATCTGCGCTGGCAGTTCCGCGCGGGGCGTGCCGACGTGAATTTCAGCGAAGCCGCGTTCGCGCTCGGTTCCGCGCTCGGGAATATCAAGACGGGCAACGGAAATCTTTTTACCGGCGGACTGTCGTTCATGAAACTTGCGATGAACCGCTCGCTTCCGATACGCTATGCTTTTATCCTTGGAATGGGCGCTAAGGAATTTCCGGGCAGCAATCCGGAAAACACACTCGACCTGCGCCTTTTCGCCGCGCGCTGGCCCGGCGATGACCGCACGATCGATAAAAACCGTTACACCTTCCTGTGCCAGCTCGTGAATGCGAAGGACGGGCTTTTCCTGAGCTACGTGAACAAGAATCTGCAAAAGGACGAAGACCTCGTCTGCTCCGGCATCGTACGCGACCTGCAGAATTTCATCGCACTTTCGGACAAGGCGTCCGGGGCGAATTTCACGGAAGAAATCGTTCCGCTGGATGAAACGCGTCCGTGGAATGAACTTTATACGAAACGGGCTCTCCGCGGCAAACGGCAGAATGCGGCGGTCCCGGAAGATAAAACAGAACCGGACGGTTTCCGGGAAACGGAATTCCCGGATAGCGGTAAAATGTCATCGGCGCCGGATAAAATCCCGGAGCGCATTTATGGTTGGCAGCTAAAGAAGTTCCTTCAGAATCCGTTTGAATTTCAGGTGACGGAAGCGCTCGATTTGCCGGAAGATGAAGCCGATGCGACGATCGATGCTTTTGAGCCTGTCGCCGTTGACGGTTTGCAGCTTCACTCGCTCAACCGGGAACTTTTTGCCGAGCTCGGCAAAAAGATCGGACAGACGGGTTTAAATGACGAAGAAGTACATGCTTTGTTCAAGGACTTGCGCGCCAAGGGAGATTTGCCGGATGCCCTTTTCGGTAGGGCTGCGGAAGCGCAGGCGAAGAAGATTCTTGATGCACAGATAAGTAATTTTAATGCCTGCGGGCTTGATTTCAGAAAATTTGAAGCGAAGGCATCGTTCCAGTATCAGTACGGGACGTCGACGCTCACGGCGGAATCGGACTGGTCGCAAAAGGTTTCCGATAGTGAATGGCAGCTCTTCAATGTCTGCTCCGGGAAAGCCCGCACGGATCATTATTTGCAATCATTTATCTGTAGCCTTGCCATTGCTGCGCAGGCTTCCCATGAGGTGCATTTTACTTTGTATGTCATTCCGGGCGTGGCGCAGAAAGACCCGGTAAAACCGAAGACATATTCCATTTCTCCAGAAGATGGAAGGAAACGGTTGAATGAAATTATCAAGCTCTGCTTCGTAGATCATTACCGCAAGCTTGTCCCGCTGAATTTTGTCGCAGATACAGATGTGACTTTGGCAAACATGGAATTAGACGATTACATCGAGGAATATTGGAAAAACGCATTTTCCGCAAGAGAGTATTTCGGTGATGAAGAACTCGGGTTCGTTGACAACGAACATTTCATCAGTGAGGTGCAGACGGCCCGTGATTTGCTGCAAAAGCTTTTGAATGAGTTACTGGATGACTCCGAAACGACGGAGAACGCGCCTTCGGCAAAGACAAAGACGAAAAAGAACAGGCCCGCGGTCAAGGGGGCGGAAAAATGAGTGAAATGAAAGCGGAATTCAATATTTTGAATTTTGATCCATCGTTCAACGCCTATATCGAAGCGTCCGCGGGCACGGGCAAGACGTATACCATTCAGCGCATCGTCACGAAGCTCATCGGCATGGGGACGGCCCGCCTTCCGGAAATACTGCTCGTCACCTATACGGACAAGGCAACCGGGGAACTCAAGGACCGTATCCGTAAAATTCTGGAAACGGCGGTCGGCGGCGGCGAAGGGAGCAAATCCCTGTTCAAGGAAGTGTTCGGCCGTGAGAAAGCGACCGCCAAGGAACTATCCTGCTTCCGCAGTGCGCTTTCGGATGTCGATCTCGCTTCTATTTATACGATTCATTCTTTTTGTGAACGGGTCATTTCTTCTTTCGCGTTCGAAACAAATTCGGCCCTCACCCTTGCGCAGACTTCCGATGACGCCGTGAAGGCGCTTGTGGAAAAGGCGTGCCGCGATGAATGGCCGAAGGATGAAAAATTTCAGAAGATCATTGCCGGGGACGCGGATGTAGGGAAGGTCCTCAAAAAGGTGACGGCGGCTATTCAGAAATATATCCCGGAAACGACGGGGCTGGAAGTTTTTTCTCCTGAGGAAGCCGCGCTGTTTTCGGAGAAGGAAATCTCGGAATTTGCCTTTGCTGTAGGTGTGGAAAAGAAAGAGACCGTGCTATTTAAAAAATATTTGGAAGATTTAAAATCGCACGCGAAAAATGTTGATGACGATAGATTTTCAAAAAAGCTTTTGAATTTTGTCGATAACTTGGAAAACTGGGATGCGACGGAAGAATTGTGCGCTGGCAGTGCCAAAGCATTCTTTGATACTGCAGACGGCTATGCATGCATCCGTGATGCCTGCCGCTTTTTCAGGCTGGCGAAGGCAATCGCTAAAGATGCGAAGTATATGCAGCGGATATTCGTTGTGGGTGAAGTCAAACGCCTTTATGCGGAATGGCAGGAATACAAGCGGGCGAATAAGCAGCAGACGTTCAGCGACATGATACTGAATGTTTATAACCGCGTGAACGGAATGCCGGATTCCCCGCTTAGCGTGGCTATCCGCGGCAAGTACAAATTTGCGGTCATCGATGAATTTCAGGACACGAACCTGCTCCAGTGGGGAATATTCAGTACCGTGTTCCTGAATCAGAAAGACAATCATATCTTTGTCGTCGGTGACCCCAAACAATCCATCTATTCTTTTCAGGGCGCGAATGTCGAAGTCTACCGCAGGGCAATCGCCGAAATCGGCACCGGCTATTCTCTCAAGACAAATTATCGTTCGTCCCCTGCAATGATCAATGCCTGCAATACGCTTTTCGCAAATGAAAATTACGCGAAATCCAAGGAATCCGTGGAAGCGGATTTCGGCGGTGCGTTCCCGTGTTCGGGGACGCCGGACAGCGCTCCTGCCGCCGCGACACTGAACGGTTCTTCTTTCGCTCCTGTATGGCTCTCCGCTCCTGAAATCGATCCTGTGAATTTTGCGCGTTTCGCCATCGGACAGCTCGCCGGCTTCTTTAAGCTTAAGTCCGGCAAAACGGCAATGCAGCTTCCAGATAAGGATGGAAATCTGCGGAACATCCGTTATTCCGATATCGCCGTTCTCACCAAGAGCCGTTCGGAAATGGCTGCGGTGGAACGGGAACTCGGCGACGCGGGCATTCCGTTCCTGCGCTATAAGGACGATGCGCTTTTCAGCGGTAGGGAATGCGCCCATTGGTCCGCTCTCCTGCGCGCCATAGACACTTTAGATAATTCGCTCCGCAATCAGCGCGTGATCCGTGCCGCGCTCCTCACTCTGTTCCTCCGGGATTCCGCGGAAGACCCGCAGGCATTGGACAAGGCGGAAGCTTTTTCTTTTGAAGATGAAGGATGTCCCTTTCTGACGCAGCTTGAAATTTGGCGCGGACTCGCCCGGAAAAAACTCTGGGCGCAGCTTTTGGAACAAATTTATACTGACACACGCATAGAGGAAAAACTGAACGGCCCGTCTTATCTGCAGACGCTCGCGAAAATTCGTCAGATCGGTGATTATATCGTAAACGTACTTTATATGGAAGGCTGTTCCCTTGAAGAGGCAGCCCGGCATCTGGAAAACTTGCACGCGAAAGATGAAACCGCGGAACAGAATGCGGCGTATGTCGCAAAGGGAACGGATAAGGATGCTGTGCAGGTGATGACGATTCACGCATCCAAGGGACTCGAATTTCCAATAGTCATTGTTCCCGGTGGTTTTAAAGGGGAAGTTCAGGGAGCTTCCGTTTATTTACAGGATGATCCGGCAAACGGTGCGGTACTTCCCAAACGCCGTATTGTATTCGGACATAATGAGGCAATCACAAGCTCTGTCTATTCAGAATGGCACCGTCTTTTCTACGTCGCCTATACCCGCGCGAAACACCTTCTCATTCTGCCGAGGTATGAAACGGAGAAGAAGAGGTGCCCGGATGCCGTATTCATTGAACCGGCGATCGCTGATATTAAAAGTAAAATAGATGCAGGCGAACTTCCCGGCGATAACTTCCGGTTCTTTGAACCTTCGGGAAAAGCGCTTCCGGGCGGCGCATACGGCAAGACTTTTGCGGCGTATGAATCCTTGTTAAAGCAAAAACAAGCAGAGAGCGGCGCTCCTGTCAATGCGGCTCAAGTGGGGGCGGAGCTTTCCAGAATCAAGAAGCGTCCGCTGTATCAGTGGTGCACCTCCTATTCGCAGATTGCCCATTCCCCAGGCGCTGCGGCCCATTCCGAAGAAGGGCGCGCTCCCGACAAGGAAGAATCGCCGAAACCCGATGCGGAAATCGCATCCGTTGAAAATTCTTCCGATGATTGCAAACCGATGATCACCGACCCGACATTTCCGCGGGGCACGGGCGTCGGCACCGCAATCCATAGCGTGTTCGAACTGAGCGATTTCCCTGCCCTCGGAAATCTGCCGGAAGCGGAGTGTCTGGAAAACGGGGATCTCCGCGACCGCATCCGCGGCGCGTTCCTCGAAAACGGACTCGCTGTCGACAAACATCCGGACTGGATAAATGAAGTCGCGGGCCTCGTTCACCGCACGCTCAACGCGGCGCTCCCGGAAATCTGCGGCGGAAACCCAACGGGAAAGACGTTTCCGCTCAAGGAATTGCCCGGGGAAAATCGCCGCGCGGAGATGATGTTCCAGATGAACGGCAGCGAACGCTGGCTCTGTAAAGGCTTCCTGGACCTTGTATTCCGCCGTGTCTCGGGCGACGGCGTGGAACGCTATTCGATTCTCGACTGGAAATCGGATTCACTCCGCGCTTACGACGCGGATTCCATCGAAGCGCAGATCCAGAAGATGAACTATAATGTGCAGCGCGTCCTTTACTCTTATTTCCTGATCCGCTGGCTGAAGGGCTTCTTCCCCAAGGAAGAGAATGCTTCCATTTTTGAGAATCATTTCGGCGGCATTTACTATGTGTTCTTCCGCGGCTGTCAGAGCGGAAAGTCCGCCGGCGTTTATGCGAAGCCGTTCAAGGATTATGACGAACTTGAAACTTTGTACAAAGAAATTATCCAGGCGCCGATGAATAAAACAGCCGCTGGCCCGGAGGACAAAAATGAACTTTGATGAATTTGTAAAAAATCTGGAAACGGTCCGCGGAATTTCTCCGCTCACGGAACGGATATTGAAGGAATTGCGGGGATTTTGCCCGCAGCTCACGGACGATGCCTTGATTTATCTCGCATTTCTCCTCACGTTGGAACGGGACGGAAATACGCTCGTCTCCCTGGATGCAGATGCGGCTTTTAAAAGATGGCGTGGTAAATGGTCTGCGCTCCGCCTGATGATGCAGGCGCACACGGTTTCGGAAATACCGGAAGAACTTCCCGGAATCAAGGAATCTTTCGCTGCTGCGGTTCAGGGAATTACCGGTGGAAAGTATCCAGAAATCATCGGCGGCTCCGACGCCTCCGTTCCCTTCATCATCGGTGAGAACATCGACGGCGGGGCGTGCCTTTACATACAAAAATATTTTTCCGCGAAACTCATCATTGAACGCAAAATCAAGGAACTTTTCGCCGAGGGCCGGAAAAGCGTCCCTGAATCAGAAATCCGGGACATCCAAGGCGAAGTCCTCCGCGTCACCGGAAACATCAAACTCGCGGAAGAGCAGGCTCTCGCGATTGCGCGCGGCGTCTCGGATAATCTCATCATCACGGGCGGACCAGGGACCGGAAAAACGACGGTCGTCTTCTTCATTCTCCGTGCGCTTCTTAAAAAAGCGGAATACCGGAATTATTCCGTGTACCTCGCCGCTCCGAGCGGAAAAGCTGCGGATCGTATGCAGGAAAGCATCGGCAAGAGCCTCGCTTGCGTCACCGCGGGGGAGCGTTCCGGCGCGGATGCCGCCGCCTATGAAAAAATATCCAGGTTCGAGGGCTCGACCATTCACCGGATGCTCAAATACCGCCCCAAGGACGGGATGTTCACGTACAATGCGGAACATCCTTTTCCGCGGGAATCCATCATCGTCATCGATGAAGCGTCGATGATCGATATCAGTCTTTTTGCGAGGCTTCTCGAAGCGATTCCTCAGGGGGCGCGTGTATTCCTCCTCGGCGACAAGGACCAGCTCCCTTCCGTGGACGCAGGCGCCGTGCTCGGCGAACTTCTTGCGCAAAAGGAGGAATCCGTGGTCGCGCTCACCGAATCCCGCCGCTTCACTGCCGATTCCTGCATCGGACGGCTTGCTCGCGCAGTGAATGATGCGGGCATGGCAAAGAGCGGAATCCAGGAGAAGTTTGCGTTTAAGCCGGCGGAAGGGGCGGCCTTCCCCGTGGGATCTGCGCTTCAGGAAGATGCGGTGAGCTTCTTTGAACTCCCTGCAGAATTCAAAAAGAAGGAGAGCGCAGTTCAGAAACTTGCAAAAAAGTGGGCCGCGTTTTATGCAGGCATTTCCGACGCTGCGGAAAAAGTCAGGGTCCCCGAAAGCCGCAAGGTGGACTCCGCCGACGGGGCTTGCAATGCTCTTTGGAAATATACGGAAATGGCGCGTATCCTGTGTGCGGAACGGAGTGGCGGAACAGGAATTTCGGCGCTCAATGAACTTGTGTGCTGTTCCGTGCGCCCGGAGAACGCAACGGCAGGCGCGCAGGAATCCTTCGTCGGCAAAATCGTGATGCTCAACCGCAATCAGGATGCGTACAAACTCTACAACGGGGATACCGGCGTGCTCGTGCCCTCTCCGCTAGGCCAGGGTAACGTTCCTTTCGTGATGTTCAAGAAAGGCGGAAACTTCGTGTTTCATTCGCTATCCGCATTCCCTGCGGAGGATATTGATACGGCGTTCGCCATCACGGTGCACAAGTCGCAGGGCTCTGAGTTCGGGAATGTGCTGCTGTTCCTGCCGGACAACGAAAATCATCCGCTTCTGACAAAGCAGATCATTTATACAGGCATCACCCGGGCAAAGAAATATTGCGCGATCGTTTCCAAAGAGGCGCTATTTCGGAAAGGTGTTACCCGCGTGCTCCCGCGCGACACCGGCATCGTAATCCGGTAATGCCCAGCCGTCACGTATGTTTGCGGCGCAATTATAACGTCATTGCGAGCCTTGCAACGCAA
>Ga0172377_10003585_pt1 | contig 15945 bp, 17 predicted proteins | sample Pumphouse3metaG_FD_119749 | JGI IMG/M metagenome (GOLD analysis project Ga0172377, IMG submission 119749) | Leachate microbial communities from a municipal landfill in Southern Ontario, Canada - Pumphouse #3 metaG | ecosystem: Engineered > Solid waste > Landfill > Unclassified | place: Canada...
ATCGCTTCGGCAATGTTTGCAGAAAAAATAATGTATGGAGAATATCTTTTTACGGCTACCTCTCTCACTGGATTGATTTTAATGTTCATCGGGATGAGAAAGATAATGCAGCATACGGTGTCGAAGAGATGAATATTTAAAGCCCATTACCCCACATATGCATCTTTTTCGCCACGATCACATCACACCCCGCTATCAAATCGCTGATCGTATTCGCCGCACGAAATTCTGATTTCTCTAACATAACCTCAATCTCCGATGTCTCTATGGCCCCGTTTGATTGGATAATAATAACCTCCGCAGAGTTTTCCAAAGAGCGATAGACAAGTTGTAAGAGTTTTAGCGGGAAGGTGTGCAGATGCAAAACATCTTGGAGAATAATCGTTTCATAATCACGTGTAGCCGAACGTATCGGAGAATTAAAATCTTTGATCACATCACACTTACAGATAACGGCAGAAGAATATTCCATGTGTTCCCCCGGATAAAGGGAAAGATCGACCGTCGCGTTAAACGGTTCTAAATGGGTGCAGATTTCTTCAATAAGGATATCAGCGTGAGAGGTCGCCACCAGAATTTTCATCTGAGGCGAGGTTTGAAAAAGATCGCAGAAAGAGGTCATATTGACAAGTCGTGAAGTTCTCTAAAAAGATACGCTTCAACGATGTCGTCGATGGTACGCTGAGTATGAGCCACCAACACCATCATCTGGTTGTCGATGAACTCCATGACCGGTTCATAGTTGTTGGTAACGATAACAGCATCGATCCATCCGTCGATTTGAGCGCGATCTTTATAAAAGTTAATCTCAATAACCCGCCCTTCGTCTACTTCAACCGTTGCCCAGAAACTGGCTTCTACAATACCGACAAGTTCGGATTCTTGGGTATCGTCTCCATTCAAAGGCAATAACAGCAACATTAGCCGTTTACCTTTGAAAGATCAAGCGCCAACGCTTCGTTATCCATGATATCGATATCTTTGCGAAGCACTTCGGTCGCAATCGCTTTGGCATCTTCCAAAGAATGCATTTTATACGTCCCGCATTGATAGATGTTCAGTTCTGGAATATCGTTTTGGGATTTCACTTCGAGAATATCTTTCATCGATGCTTCCCACGCATCTGCGACGCTCTCTTCGCTCGGAGTTCCTATGACGCTCATGTAAAAGCCGGTACGGCATCCCATCGGAGAGATATCGATGATCTCGGTAGAAGCGGAGTTTAGATGATCGCGCATAAATCCGGCAAAGAGATGTTCCAGCGTATGAATCCCCTCCGGAGACATGATGGCTTCGTTAGGACGGCAGAAACGAAGGTCAAAGACGGTGATATCATCGCCTTTCGGTGTTTTCATCCCTTTCGCACGGCGTACGGCAGGTGCAGGCATGATGGTGTGGTCGACGGTAAAGCTATCGAGTAACGGCATACTATTTCCTCAACATGATTTGAGAAAGTGTAGCCAAAACGGTTAAATCGGGGATTAAAATAGCTATATAATCCTCTCTCTCTCAGCTTCTCTTATCAGTATTCAATGACCCTTGGTAGAGATGCCGCTTCGGCAACCCATTTTATTACCTCTTTTTCGGTCGGGACGCGTTTACTTAGATGCTTTGCCTCGTTGGTTTCTTCTAGTTTCTTCAAAAGATTGGCAGGAACTCTTTGCGCCAGTTCTTTAACGGTGTCTACTCCTGAAGCTTCTAGCAATTCAGCATATTGCGGACCGATCCCTTTAATCCGGAAAAGATCGACCATATTGGCGAAACGGAGAATATTTTTTTCGGGAATCGCGGTACTTTTTGCCAATTGCGCCCGTTTTGAGGGTGTAGTAACAGCGCTCAATAATTCATCGGTGTCGCTTACCCCTGCAGAACGCAGTTTTTCACCGTAAACGGCACCGATACCTTCGACTTTTTCTACTTTGTAACTTGCCATAAACTATCCTTTCGATAAATATATGGCAATCAGTATAACGGCTAAATGTTACTGAAATGTTCAAAAATGGCCGCTCAAAGTCTTCTTATTTCCCTGCTCATCGAAGTTCTTTCATATTTACAAAAAGATCCAACGGCAAATGATTTTCAGTTTCATCGGTTATTTTTTCAATCTTGATGTTGCAGATAGAGTCTTCTAATTCTTTAGCAAGTGCTAAGAGTTCTTCTTTGCTTTCGCGTTTTGCAATCCCGCGTGCGGAACATCCGTTGATCCCTTTATTGTTATACGTCATTCGATACATAGTTTATCCATTAATAATATTATCAATGATATTAAGCAAAGAGGATTCCACATCCTGAAATAGAAGAAAAAGATTTAATTATGAAAGAAAAAAAGAGGAGGGAAACAAGCGTAATTATACGCTTGCTTCTTCACGACGTTGGAGATAATCCCATTTTTTATCGACATTTTTTTGCCATTCTTCAATGAGATACTCGTATTGTTTAGTGAAAAGGTGTTTGAAACGACCTTGAGCACCGAGATAGTCACGAACAGGGATAACATTTTTCGGACGGTACGTGATGTTGAGTTTGGTTCCGTCAATGATTTCATACAATGGGAAAACCAATGAATCGGTTGCCAAATCGGAGATCGCAATCGTATCTTCCGGAGCAAACTTCCACTCAGTTGTACAGGCAGACATTGCATTGATATATACAGGACCTTCTGCCGCAAACCCTTTTTGGATTTTTGCAACCATGTCTTTCCATTTGTTCGGAGCGACTTGCGCAACGTATGGAGCTCCGTGAGCCGCCATGATCGCCATCATATCTTTTTTCATCATCTTTTCGCCGTAGCTTACGCGGCCCGCAGGAGCCGTCGTCGTCGATGACCCGATAGGAGTTGAAGACGAACGTTGTCCTCCGGTATTTGCATAGACTTCATTATCCAAACAAACGTACATCATGTTATGTCCGCGTTCGAAACATCCTGAAATCCATTGGAATCCGATATCGTAAGTAGCACCGTCACCGCCGAATGCGACGAATTTAGGAGTACGATCCGGCTGTTTCAAGCGCCCTTTTGTTTTAAGCGCTTTATACATCGCCTCAGCTCCCGCTACTGCGGATGAGCCGTTTTCAAATCCGATGTGGATCCATGAAGCATCCCATGAAGTATACGGATAAACTGCCGTACATACTTCCAAACATCCTGTTGAAGCCGCAAGGATCAAATCGTCATTCGTAGCGTTCAAAACTTCGCGGACAATAATCGAGTGGGCACATCCGGGGCAAAGAAGGTTTGCACCTTCAAAGCGGTCTGCAGATGTAGAGAACTCTTTTAGGTTCTTGATTTTTTTAATTTCTGACACGTTGGCTCCTTAGAAAAAAGAGAGTTTCGGTCCGCGAAGACCGATATACTGTTGTAATGGAGTTGTCGGTTTGCCCGCATCCACGTTTGCTTTGAGTTCTGTAAAAATGCTTACCAAATGTGCTTTGGTCAAGTCACGTCCGCCCAATCCATAGATATAGTTCGTAAGAACCGCTTTGGTATCGGTGTTAAACAACGATCCTGAAATCTCATTATAAAGGGTACCAACGGTTCCGTGCGGGCTAGAGCGGTCCAATGCACCGATTGCTTTTACATTTTTCAACGCTTCCGCAATTTGCTCTAACGGCCATGGTCTGAAAACGCGGATGCCGACGACACCGGCTTTGATACCGTGGTTTGCACGCATCTCTTCAGCCACTTCACGTGCCGTTTCGACAGAAGTCCCCATACAAACGACCGCAACTTCCGCATCTTCCATATCGTATGATTCAACGATGTTGTAACGACGACCCGTCAATTTTTCAAACTCGTCAAATGCCGCTTGGATTTTTGGAATAACCGCTGTCATAAGAGCGTGCTGCTGACGCGCTTTGTGTTCGAAATGCCAGTCTTCTTCCGTTTGAACCCCATGGGTTACCGGGTGGTCAAGATCGAGCATATCGTTCATCGGTTTGTATTCGCCGACAAAGTTATACGCTACTTCATCGGTAAGAGTATGTACCCCTTGCGCCGTATGAGAAGTCATAAACCCGTCTTGGTGAACCATTGCAGGAAGACGGACATCGTGGTCTTCCGATACTTTAAATGCGATGAAGTTCAAGTCATACGCATTTTGCGGGCAGTAAGAATCCAATTGAATCCAACCGCTGTCACGACCCAAATACATATCCGAGTGGTCTCCGTTAACGTTCAGCGGTGCACCCAATGCGCGGTTGACAACGTTTAAAACGATCGGTAAACGCATACCCGACGCAGAATACAGCGTCTCAACCATCAACGCAAACCCTTGTGAACTGGTAGCCGTAGCTACACGCCCGCCGGCAGCCGCAGCACCGATACAGCACGACATCGCACCGTGTTCCGATTCGGTCATAACGAATTCACCGTCTACATAACCGTTTGCCGTGAAATTACCGTAATTTTCAACGATAGGGGTTGATGGAGTAATCGGATAGGCCGCAACGACGTCAACTTGTACTTGACGAAGCGCTTGGCTTGCCGCCATATTACCGTCCCATACCTCGATATCGCGTAGTTCCATTGTATCAGCCATTAGTCTTCCTTCGCTTCTGCATTAGCTTTGTTGGTGTCTTTTTTAGGCCATTCGGCAAGTGCGGCTTCTTCGTCTTTTTGTTCCGGGAACATTAACAACGATTTCGGATTGGTCGGACACACTTCCACACAAATCCCGCACCCTTTACAGTGGTCGAAATCGATCCCGACCATTTTTTTATCGCGGGCGATAATCGACATATCCGGGCAGTACACCCAGCAAAATTGGCAGTCGATACAGTAGTCTTTGTTGAACAAAGGCTTCTCAATTCGCCAGTCGGCAACACTCGCCGTAAAAGAGTTTGACACCGAATAAGGGCGATTTTCCGGAAGCGTCGTTGCGATATCGCGTGTCGCTCCGTCAAACGAACGAAGCATAGCACCGATTTCGAACCCATCCCATCCTTGTTTTTCCATCATGTGCTCCTTATTTCACTTCATCATAGGCGCGTTGGATCGCGACCATGTTGGCATCGATAATTTTTTGTGGAAGTTTTTTAAGAACTTTGACCATGCTGTCTTTAAAAAACTCGATGTCGTACATTCCGGAAACTTTCATCAATGCACCCAGCATCGGAGTATTCGGAATCGCTTTTCCGATCGTCTCCTGAGCAATTTTGATACAATCGACGGTGTAAACTTTTTTTCCTGCCAATTTCGGTTGGGAAGCTATAAGCTCTTCCGTACTCATGTGAGTTGTAACGATATAAATAGTATTATCTTTTTCGTTTGCCGTAATGTCTGCGACATAGACCAATGCAGGGTCGATAACCAAAACATAGTCAGGTCTCATAAACTTTTCATGGTTCATAACCACTTTATCATCGACACGATTATATGCCGTCATTGCCGCTCCGCGCTTGGCTGAACCGTAAAACGCGAATGCCTGTACATGCTTACCGGTGGTTGATACAACGTCAGCAAGACCTTTTGCACCGGTTACGGCACCTTGTCCGGCTCGACTATGCCATCGAATCTCTAGCATGAATTCTCCCTCTGACTTAAGTTTTAAGTTGAATTTTATCAATACGTGTATTCTATGAAAGTTGCTCTTAAATGTAGCTTTTCACCTTCTACGACCTCGGAAACCACAGTTATACTGTTACTTTCGTCCCCTCTTAGCTATATATCGGACCGCATCAAGTGCATTAGATTTTATAATATCTGTTAATGTTAATAATTGTTCTGCATTATCATATCCGCTCAATACCGCAACCGATTCGATCCCGGCACGGTTCGATGCTTCGATATCAAGCCGCGTATCTCCGATCATCCAACTCCCCTGAAGCGGCATTTTCATCTCTTCTAATGCTTTGAAAATCGGCTCAGGATGGGGTTTGGGGTTCTCTACGTGCTCACGACCGATCAACACCTCGAAATACTCCATAATCCCGAAATGTTCCATCAATTCTCTAGAATAAAGGCCCGTTTTCGTCGTCACGATCCCCAAACGGGCAAATGCGGCCGCCTCTTCCACCGCCTCTCGCGCGTTCGGTAACAAAATCGTTTTTTGACAGGCTATCTCCCGATAATAGAGCTTATAGGTAGCAATATGGGTCTGAACGGCATTCTCATCTATGCCAACCGCTGAAAACATCACTTCCAACGGATGACCGATTTGTTCGGTAATCAGCCTATCGTCACTCACGGAAACCTCACCATGCGTCGCTAACGCATGGTGAAAACTCTCTAAAATTGCTTCGGTGGAATCGATCAGCGTTCCGTCCAGATCAAATAATATTGCCGTTTTCAACGTTTCTCCCAGTCGATGTAATCTTCCCATATTCCGTTTATCGTCGGTTTTATCCCCGTGATATGGCGACTGTAGACATTTATCTCATTCGGTATGACTAAGAACAGATAAGGGTTGTCGTGCGCGATATGGGCGAATATCTGACGTTGAAGTGCCGCTATCGTTTCAGGATCGGTCGACGACTCCATACGCTCAATAAGCCGATCCGTCTGTGACGAATGATAACCGACCAGATTGAATCCGCCCGGAACGTCACTCTGCGAATGCCATAACGCATACGGGTCCGGAGTGAGCGACAAAGCCCATCCCAACAAAACCGTCTCGAATTTTCGAGGAGAAACGACCGTATTTAAAAATGCCTGCCACTCCATCACACGAAGGGTGACTTTGACCCCAATATCTAGAAGCTGACGCTGTAAAATCTCTGCCGCATACGGGCGAATCGCATTGGAGTTCGAGGTTGCGATCTCGAACGTCAAAGGGTGCGCCGCATCGTATCCCGCCGCTTTTAGCAGGGCTTTGGCCCTGGCGATATCGTGCTGCGGTGCTTTGACCGCATCATTGAATCCTTTGCTTCCCGGTAAAAACGGCCCCGTACACACCTTACCGTGATTGAGAAACAACAGGTCGATAATCTCTTGGCGGTTGATAGCCAAAGAGAGCGCCTCCCGGACACGGGGATCCTGAAATTTTTTCAGCCGAAGGTTAAAGCCCAGATAAGTGTAACTGTGAGAGGGGAGTTCCAACGTAGCGAACTTCGAGTGAAACGGTTTGTCCAGCTGACGCTCATATTGCATCGGCTCCAACCCGTCGATGTCGATCTCTCCTGATTTGAGCATCAAAAAACGGGTCATCGGATCGGCGATGACATGAAAAACGATTTTATCGATCTTCGGACGATGCTCGAAATAGTTCGCATTAGCCTCCAAAACGATCTGTTTGGAAAATTCGAGTTTTTTAAGGATGTACGGTCCGGTTCCGATCGGTGCCGTGTTAAACGACGATCCCATAATATCGCGCTCGTTTTTAAGAATATGGCGCGGAACGATCCCCATCATCCATATCTCTAACGCTTTAAAATAGGGTTTTTCATAAGTGACGCGAACGGTATAATCATCGACAACGGAAACATTTTTTATCACTCTAAAATCCGATGCATACGGAGTAATCGTGTCCGGAGATTTAATCAACTTGTATGTGAAGAGAACATCCTGCGCCGTAAAAGGTTTTCCGTCATGCCACTTGACTCCGTGACGAAGTTTGAATTCGATCAACGTCGGCGTAATAAAACGATACGACTCCGCCAAATCCCCAATGATTTTCTGCCCCGTTTCGTCGTATTTGACCAGTGAATTGAACAAAAAACCGGCTATAGACGAACTGGCCGAATCGGTCGCAATCAGAGGATTGAGCCGTGCAGGGTTGGACGAAGCGCTGAGATGGAGCGTCGAAGCGATCAGCCAGACACTCTGTAGAAGGAGTAATAAGTATTTCAATCCCGCCCCGTTTTTAGGCGAGATTATACCATCTTGGTTCTGAAGCGCTTTCGTTCTATAAAGTCGCTGACATAAACGATCACCGAAATAATCAGCCAGGCCATGATCATCGTAATGACGGTATGGCTGAGGAAATGATCACCGATCAGCATCTTGTAGGTTCCCATACTCCACCCCAACGCCATGGCAAAGCTGCCTGCAGCGATTTTGGCACGGCGTGAGCGAAACAGATAGATGAGGGACAAAAGGGCGAATCCGCCGCTGGCATGCCCCGCCGGCCAGCATTTAATCTTCTTATGGTTACAAAACGTGCTCGGATATTTTTCCCATACGCAGGTATGCGGATACTCCCCCCCATAAATTTCAAGATGTTTCGGACACGGGATATTGGTCACCGCCTTGAAACTCCCGACGATTACCGGAACCAGAATCGACGATAAAATGACAATCACCGCCCCTTTTCGGTAGAGGGCGAGAAACGGTTTTTTCCACCATACGATCAATCCGATAATAGCCAGCACGTTCAGAATGATCAACAGACGTTTGATACCGTCGTAAAAGAGAAACTTCAGTACCGGTTCATCGCGATCCAAAATCCATTGGTGGGTGACAGGATTGAAAAAATGGTTTTCGACCCAGATATCGGTTCCGCTGAGGCCGAAAAAAACGATGGCAACTACCAACGCTACCGTACTGAACCAAATGTTTTTAGTGCGTCCCATGCATGATATCCATCTGCGGATTGTATACCGATGTATTGATATCCGCTAATCCCAGCAAAGTATGGAAAAGCTCGTCCTGAGTATGCGGCTGTTTCGCTTTTTCCGCCAATGCCTTTTTATCGACACTGAAACCTTTTCCGAACCACATAACGGCCGGAACATGTTTTTGGGCTTCAGGGGCGATAGCATATGGGAATCCGTGCAGATAAAGGCCGTTTTCACCCAGCGATTCGCCGTGGTCGCTCAGATAGAACATCCCCGTCGCGAAACGGTCGTCATTGTTTTTCAAAAAGCCGATCACTTTTGACAAAAACGCATCGGTATAGAGCAAAGTATTGTCGTATGCGTTGGTAATCTCTTCCTGAGAACATTTTTCGAGCTGATTGGTTTGACACGTCGGCGTGTATTTTTCATACTCTTTCGGATACCGTTTGTAATATGCCGGACCGTGGTTTCCCATCTGATGCAGGACAATAAGGATATCCCCTTTCGGATGGGCTGCGATGTACTCTTGCAATCCGACCAGCATCCCCTCATCCCGGCATTCGCCTTCGCACACGGTGTTATTGGCAGGAATCTTATAATCTTGATACTCTACACGATCGGCAACACGTTTGGAATCGGAGTTATTGTCTCGCCATAGGATATTGACACCCGCACGTTTCATGACGTCCAATACGTTTTCGGTATGGGCCGCTTTTTCTTTCTCGTAATCATCATGTCCGAAGATCGAGAACATACACGGTACCGATACCGCCGTCTCCGTTCCGCACGAAGTAAACTGGGTGAAATTGACGATATCTTCTTTTTTCAACAAAGGGTTCGTGTCGCGCGAATAGCCGTTTAACGCGAAGTGATCCCATCGAACCGCTTCACCGACGACCAGAACGATCAATCGGCGTTCATGCGCGGAAGCAGTCGCATCGGCTCCGGTCACCGCAACGCCGGTGTAGGGATGCGAAAAAGACTGTTTCACATACGTACCCGCCGAATAGAGGTAATAGACCGGGTTGGCATAATAGCGAAGCGGTTTATGCTCACGAAAGAACGAGGTGTAGTATTTGCTCAACGACAATATAACCACGACGCTCACCACAAGAGCGATTCCGATCACTTTGAGCTTGGAGATCAGCGTCTGCTTGAACGTCGTTTGCTCGATTTTGGCCCGATATACGAGGATCGAGGGGATAATACCGAGCAAAATGAAATAGACCATCAACTTCAGACTAAACAAATCCGATGATTCGTTAAGATTGGTTTCCAACGCATTCTGGATCATATGGGTATCGACGACGATGTCGTAACTGTCCATAAAATAGGCGATCAAAGAGGAGACGATCAAAATAACAATCAAAAGCGGTTTGAGGGTATAACGCCAGCTTAGCAAACTCAAAACGATAGTGGTCACACCCATCAAAACAATGCCCAATGAGGCGACAAACAGCGTATTCATCGTCGATGTCATCGGATAGATTTCGACGACGTGCTTAAAAAACGCTCCGTTTTCGAAGAGGACCAAAATCAATGCAACGGCAAGAACCATAAACGTGCTACTCCGAGGAGTATTAAAAGATTTGAACATATATGTTTTCCTTTAGAAAAAGCGAATTATAGAATCTAATAGATAACAAAGACTATTTGAGGATAGAAACGCGCACACGATACCACTCCTCTTCATCGCATATCTGGTATCCTATCCCTACTTTTTGACTCACCCGGTCTAGCATCTTTTGCCCTATTTTGGAACTGAACAGATACTTTTCTCCCCCTTTTTGATTGGAAATCGTAAGCGATTTTTTCTCTTTGTCGATTTCAAGAATAATGTCGCTTTTCTCTTTCGCGTAGGTAAGACTGTTTTCGATGAGAGCCATAATCACTTTAACGAACAGCGTCCGAGGCGCGTATACCGAAAAACTCTCTTTCGGCATGGCGATACTCAGGCCTCTGCGCTGAGCCAAGACCTCTACTTTTTGGATAACCTCCGCTAAGGTATCCGATAGTTCAAACCTCATCACATCGTCAAAATCGATATTTTCAAAAAACAACACATTTTTAAGTTCGGACATCAATCGCTCAAGATCGTGTCCCAATTCGTTAATCATTTTTTCTTTGGAGAACTCGTCGCTGTTTTCATACACGTCCAATCGGGCCCGCATCAAAGCAATCGGCGTCTTCAGTTCATGCGCCATCTCTTTGAAAAGGGCTTTTTCCTTCGTTCTGAAACCTTCCAAACTATGAACCAAAGTCGTAAAAGAGCCTGCCAATTCCTCAATCTCCTGTCCGGCACTGCGAATCGGAAAGACAAACGGTTCACCGCTCTTCCATTCACGCACGCATTCGGTCAAAACTCCCAACGGACGGATGTAGCGTTGAAGGACTGCGATACTGATCAGCAAGATAAGACACAGAGAGACCGTATAACGAATAAGCAGTCGAGCCTTGTACTTTGCCACAGCGGCATCGATTTTTCTATGATCGCTTATAACGCTTAAAAAAAAGCTGTTTGCCAAACGAATCGACGCACTGATCTCGTTTTCGGCAGGGGTATAAGGAGTTTTACGGACTACAAAACGGGTATTGCTTGCTTCCGAATCTTTTAAAATCAAAATATTATGCGGAATGGCGTGCAAAAATCGAAGGTCGCTGTTCTCATCGAGTGGCCCTACGATATACTCGTCATGACTCTCTATCAACAGATGCCTCAATACCGATTGCAGATCTTCGACTTTTTCATCGTCAATCGTTTTAGTGGCTAATTGCCAATTTATCCCGAAAGCGATTGCCAGCAAGAGCGAAAAAATCAAGGTGATCCTGATTTTGAGCGAGTTCAAAGACCTAAAATTCAATCACATACCCTCGCGTTTTAATCGTTTTGATTACTTTTGGATTCAATTTTTTACGCAGGCGTGCTACGATCTCGTCCACGGCATTCGACGTCACATTTTGCGGATTATCGTACAAGGCATCCAGAATCTCTTCTCGCGATACGATTTGCGGAGATTTTGAGAGCAGATGAAATAAGAGGGTATGCTCGTTTTTACTCAAAACAATCGGTTGGCCGTTTTGGGTCAACGTCTGGCTGTCGATATCGATCTCGATCCCCTCTATCTCCCGCTTATGCACTGCGAAACGGCGCGATAGTGCCGCAATCCGTGCGCGTAACTCTTTGATATCAAACGGTTTTTCCAGATAATCGTCCGCGCCGTAGCCGAATCCCTCGACTTTGTCGTCGACATCTCCCAAAGCGCTCAGCACTAAAACGGCCGTTTGGGCATTTTTACGTTTCGTATAGCGTATCAGCTCTTCGGCCCGGTCTGTCCCGTGAAACGTCCGATCCACGATGACGACGCTGTAGGTGAACGCATCCAGGTACCCTTTCACCTCATCTACATCCGACGCCGTATCGACCACCCAGTCTCTCTCCAACGACAAGCGCAACAATTCCAAAAGCTCTTTTTCGTCGTCGGCGATCAATATCCGCATTATATCTCCTGAAAATCGTGGGCAAATACCTTGATACTTTTATCTCTCAGATTGCTTTTGATATTCACCGCAAGGGTTTCGGCTTCCTGCGCCCCCAGAAAAAGACGGAACAACCCGAACTCGCGTCTGGCGCTCACCTGCTCTTCGGCACTGATCAAAAACGCTCCGGCCGAATAACGGCTGCAATTGAAAAAATAAAAGTCATCATACCCCTGTGCCAATAAAAAATCAACCAGGCTGTCTTTGGTTCCCATTTCAAAATAGATGTCCAACCCTTTTTGAATCATTGTTTATCCTTTTTATAGAGGAGTTTATACGCCGGAGGCAAAATCAGCAAGGTGAGGATCGTCGATGTTACCAATCCTCCCAAGACAACAATCGCGAGCGGTTTTTGAATCTCGCTCCCTACCCCTGTAGCGAATAACAGCGGCAATAGCCCCAATGCGGCAATAAACGCCGTCATCAGTACCGGGCGTAAACGGCGTGTCGCCCCGATCCGCACGGCATCATCGATACTGCACCCGTTTTTCAGTAAGGTGTTGAAATAACTGACCATCACGACCCCGTTTAGAACCGCAATCCCGAACAAGGCGATAAATCCTACCGATGCCGGAACCGAAAGATATTCTCCCGAAAAATAGAGGGAGATGATCCCACCCGTCACCGCGAACGGAATGTTCAAAAGGATCAACGACGTCATGGTCACCGAACGGAACGTGAAAAACAAAATCAGGAAAATAACCCCGATCGAAAGAGGTATCACCGTCATCAGCTTCGCCGCCGCGCGCTGCTGGTTTTCAAACTGACCGCCGTAAACGATGTGATATCCCTGCGGCAGTTTGACATTTTGAGCGATTTTTTGTTTTGCCTCTTCGACAAATCCAACCAGATCGCGCCCTTCCACATTGGCACGCACACTGCTCAAACGCTCTGCATTTTCACGATCGACTTTCAGCGCACCTTCGGAGGTTTGGATATCGGCGATACTCGAAATCGGAACGGAAAATCCATCCGCGAGAGGAAGCTCCAGCGATTTAAATACTTCCATATTATTGGAGACTTCATCGTTCAAACGCATAATGACCGGGATACGGGTATTTCCGATAGGCAATTCATCGACATTTACCCCCTCCAATGCCATTTTCAAAAACAGTCCGAGTTCTGCCGAATCGACGCCGGTATTTGCCGATTCGATGCGATTGGGTTTGACGCTTAAATAATTGACCCCTTCGTTGAGCGTCGTGAAAATCTCCGACGAGCCTTGGATATTCCCGAGAGTATCGGCGATTTCCTGACTGAGACGGTTGAGCGTATCGATATCTTTACCGTAAATTTTGACCGCCAAATCACCGCGGGTCCCCGTGAGCATCTCGGAAATACGCATCTCGATCGGCTGCGTAAACCCGAAACTGATCCCCGAGAAATCTTTCACCGCGTTTTTGATCTCCTCTTTGATCTCCTCTTTGGAGTGCACTTTCCACTCGTTCATCGGCTTGAGGGTGATAAACGTATCGGTTTGATTCAACCCCATAGGATCAAGCCCCAATTCATCCGAACCGGTACGTGCGACAATCGTTTTCACCTCCGGAACGTTTTTCATAATAGCCCGTTGTACCGCCAAATTCAGCTCTTTGGATTTTTCCAGCGAAATAGAGGGCGGAGTCTCGATCCCCAAGATAATGTCCCCCTCGTCCAGCGTCGGCATAAAACTTTTCCCGACGAAGAAGAAAAGGGTAAAACTCACAACCAAAAAGAGGATTGCTCCGGTAAACAGCGTTTTAGTCTTAGTCAGCGCAAATGTGAGCATCGGCGCATAAACACGGTTGAAAAAAGCCCCCAGACGGGTCTCGGTGTGCGGAGTGCTTTTCAGGATTAGCGACGATACAACCGGAATCAGCGTCAAGGATAGAACCAACGATCCGAACAGCGCAAACACAATCGTCATCGCGACCGGCGCAAACAGCTTACCTTCCAGCCCTTCCAACGACAACAGCGGCAAAAAGACTACCGCAATAATCAAGATACCGCTGAATACGGCCGTACTCACCTCTTTCGTCGCCCGATAAACCTGATGGAGTTTCGGCAACGACGAGTCGCTTTCGGCAAGTTTGGCAAAAGCGTTCTCGACCACGACAACCGCCGAATCGACCAGCATCCCGATCGCAATCGCCAGTCCTCCCAGACTCATCAGATTCGCACTCAAACCGAAATAATTCATCATGACAAATGCGATCGCAAGTGAAAACGGCAAAATAACGCTCACGGCAATCGCGGCGCGGATATCCCCCAAAAAGAGGATCAGCAAAACGATGACGAGAACGATCGCCTCAACCAATGCTTTCGATACCGTCGAAACCGCTTTTTCAATCAGATTGCTCCGATCATAAAACGGAACAATTTTCACTCCCGTAGGAAGTTTCGGCTTCAGTTCTTTCAGACGCTCTTTGATCTGTGAAACCGTCTCTTGGGCATTGGCCCCTTTGAGCGTCAGAACAAGCCCTTCCGTCGCTTCGCCGACTCCGTCTTTGGTTACATATCCCAAACGGGTTCGTGCCCCTTCCACGACGTCGCAGAAATCACCGATACGAATGGCTCCTCGAGGGGTATGGATCGTGATATTGGCGATTTCGTTCGGCTCCTTGACTCCGCTCTCTACTTTGACCAAAAAGCTCTCTTCCCCGGCATCGACACGTCCCGCACCGTCGTTTTTGAGATTATTGCTCAGCGTCTCTTCCAACATGCTCAACGATATTCCCAGATTGCGCATCGCCTGAAAATCAGGCTGTACGACGATCGCTCTGGCTTCCCCGCCCAGTGAATTGACGTCTGCGACCCCTTTCGCACCGCGCAATGCCGGACGTATGACGAAATCCAGCAGTTCTCGTTTCTCTTTTTGGGTAATGTCCCCTTCGATCGTAAACATGAACGCTTCCCCCAGAGGGGTCGTGATCGGAGCCATTCCGCCGCTGACGCCTTTAGGCAGCGATCCCAAAAGAGAAGCCAATTTCTCGGCTACCTGCGCCCGCGCACGGTAGATATCCGTACCGTCGTAAAAATCGATCGTAATATCGGCTATCGCATATTTCGAGGTACTTTTGAGCAGTTTTTCATTTTCCAATCCCAAAAGCTCCGCTTCCATCGGCTTTACCACCCGGCTCTCGACCTCTTCTGGGGTCATACCGGGGGCTTTCATAATGATTTTGACCTGAGTCGAAGAGATATCCGGAAACGCATCGATCGGAATTTTGAAAAAAGAGTAAACTCCGTACCCGAACAACGCCAGCGACAATAAAATGACGATGAGCCGCTGTTTGAGCGAAAACTCTATAATGGAATTCAACATTATTCAAAACCCATTCCGCTTAAAGCGCCTTTTAAAGTAATAATCCCGCCGTTTACGACATACGTTTTTGCCGTAAATCCGTCCGATGAAACGGCAACGTGATTTTTAAAATATTTTTGGATTTCCACTTTTTTCGGCTCAAATCCCTGCGCTGTTTTGATGAAACAGATATCTTGATTTTTGTATTTCGTAATCGCCGTACGCGGCAGTAATATCCATTCCGCCCGCGTTGCGGCACCGATGTACATCTCGATGGAGGTACCTGCCCGATAGGCCAGATCGGCTTTCGTGATTCGTGCCGTGGCCGAACCGGAATTGTTCATCCGGTTGACGGAAGTCGAAACCGCCGTAATCGAACCGATCACGTTGCCGTTTTTATCCGATACGGCCGCTCCTTTTTGTATATAGCTCATCCATTTCGGCGAAATCATAATCAGAGCGTTCAATGCACCTGCATCGGATATTTTGAGATACGGGACAAACGGTTCGATCTTCTCTCCCCCCATGAAGGCTCCCGAAGATATCACTCCGGAGCGTTTCGCACGGACTGCGAACACCATCCCCTGACTCGGATGACGATCCACCCCCGTAAAATCGAATCGACTCATAAC
>Ga0172377_10003586_pt1 | contig 15945 bp, 15 predicted proteins | sample Pumphouse3metaG_FD_119749 | JGI IMG/M metagenome (GOLD analysis project Ga0172377, IMG submission 119749) | Leachate microbial communities from a municipal landfill in Southern Ontario, Canada - Pumphouse #3 metaG | ecosystem: Engineered > Solid waste > Landfill > Unclassified | place: Canada...
CACGCGCCCGTAAAGGGCGCGACCTCAAGCAGATCAAAGACCGGGCTCAGAGTGCAGAGTTTCAATCCACGCGCCCGTAAAGGGCGCGACAACACACGCGGCCAATGGGTCATCAGCATCATAGCCGTTTCAATCCACGCGCCCGTAAAGGGCGCGACATCCCCGAGACCAATTTCCCCACGGGTCTCGGCTGTTTCAATCCACGCGCCCGTAAAGGGCGCGACCAAAGCGGAGATAAGCTAGACGCGACATATGCGAAGTTTCAATCCACGCGCCCGTAAAGGGCGCGACCCGCTGTCGGCTTTGTCTACTTTAAAACCAAAACAGTTTCAATCCACGCGCCCGTAAAGGGCGCGACCGGTTCTTCTCCGCCGCAGCGTCCGGTGGAGGGACGTTTCAATCCACGCGCCCGTAAAGGGCGCGACTCAACTGTCACAGTTCTCGAATTTACAGTTTATGGTTTCAATCCACGCGCCCGTAAAGGGCGCGACTAGAGTTCTGATGCAAAACGAACCAAGAATATGCTGTTTCAATCCACGCGCCCGTAAAGGGCGCGACCAGTCCGCCTTCCAGCTCCCGACCGCCCGCGGCGGTTTCAATCCACGCGCCCGTAAAGGGCGCGACCTCACGTCGCTTTCCCCGTCCCTCGCGGGCGACGACGTTTCAATCCACGCGCCCGTAAAGGGCGCGACCAGACCGGGAATTCAATGTGACGATGCTACACAGGTTTCAATCCACGCGCCCGTAAAGGGCGCGACGCGGAGCTGCTGCCTACGGCGATTGATGCCGTCAAGTTTCAATCCACGCGCCCGTAAAGGGCGCGACATGAAACGCTCTCCGTAGCCTCGCTCTCGCTCATAGTTTCAATCCACGCGCCCGTAAAGGGCGCGACAAGTTCTACTAATGTAGATCCTGTAGGTATATACGGTTTCAATCCACGCGCCCGTAAAGGGCGCGACAGTCATACCACCCTTTACGAAGACAAAATCATCATTGTTTCAATCCACGCGCCCGTAAAGGGCGCGACGTTTCCCCAGGTGTTGCCTCCGTCTAGAGAAACTCTGTTTCAATCCACGCGCCCGTAAAGGGCGCGACAGTTCGCGGTCTTGCAGCGCAAGGGCAATGGCAAAGGTTTCAATCCACGCGCCCGTAAAGGGCGCGACATGTTGGGCGATGAGGAAGTCGTCGCGGGCGAAGATGTTTCAATCCACGCGCCCGTAAAGGGCGCGACCTTACGGCACTTGGAGGCGTAAAGATCCCGGTCCTGTTTCAATCCACGCGCCCGTAAAGGGCGCGACGAGCGGAGATTATGTTCCGCCAGAGGGATGATAATGTTTCAATCCACGCGCCCGTAAAGGGCGCGACTAGCTAATATCGCCATATCCTTCGAAGTTTTGAGATGTTTCAATCCACGCGCCCGTAAAGGGCGCGACTGTCTGCAATTACCTTGTGCGTAATGCAGAATTTAGTTTCAATCCACGCGCCCGTAAAGGGCGCGACACTCAAAAGGACGCGGAAGAAGCGCACCTGATAAGGGTTTCAATCCACGCGCCCGTAAAGGGCGCGACGTTAATCTATGATGGTGAAAAGGACATTGAATGGAGTTTCAATCCACGCGCCCGTAAAGGGCGCGACACCAAGGCTGATGCGGCAGCGGCGGATGTAGCGGCGTTTCAATCCACGCGCCCGTAAAGGGCGCGACGTCCGCGAGCAGCGCAGCGAACGCCGCGGAGATGGTTTCAATCCACGCGCCCGTAAAGGGCGCGACGACCCTGAGGCCACCCAGGCATAACTCAGAAAAAGTTTCAATCCACGCGCCCGTAAAGGGCGCGACATAGCTGGTATCACCCCAGCCTTCAAAATTTTGAGTTTCAATCCACGCGCCCGTAAAGGGCGCGACGGCTGATGTGTCGGACACTGGGATTGTCCCAGACCAGGTTTCAATCCACGCGCCCGTAAAGGGCGCGACATTTCGGCCTTGCCTTTAGTTATCGTCCCATAGGCGTTTCAATCCACGCGCCCGTAAAGGGCGCGACCTGCTGCTTAAGTTGTTCTAACTGGGGATCGTCGGTTTCAATCCACGCGCCCGTAAAGGGCGCGACCCCTTAACGCTCTTGACACCAGAAAGAAGCACCACGTTTCAATCCACGCGCCCGTAAAGGGCGCGACATCATGAAGCAAATCGAAACAATCAACGCGCTCAAGGTTTCAATCCACGCGCCCGTAAAGGGCGCGACCATACGCGGCGACCGCGTTCCGGGCGTCACTTGTTGTTTCAATCCACGCGCCCGTAAAGGGCGCGACGGAAATTCGCAAGCATTACAGCATCGTACAAAGGTTTCAATCCACGCGCCCGTAAAGGGCGCGACAAGCCAGACGATTCTCCGATGGAATCATCGCAGTGGTTTCAATCCACGCGCCCGTAAAGGGCGCGACCATTACCGATGGCACGATACACGCACCTGGAGGTGTTTCAATCCACGCGCCCGTAAAGGGCGCGACGAAGTCCTAACGAAATCCCGATGGACAGGAAACAGTTTCAATCCACGCGCCCGTAAAGGGCGCGACGACGATATTGAGCCCGGCCTCTTCGTCGATGAGTGGTTTCAATCCACGCGCCCGTAAAGGGCGCGACCTTGCACTTTCAAAAGGCAAGAAGGCGGAAATAAGTTTCAATCCACGCGCCCGTAAAGGGCGCGACACGCGCCACGACAGCGCTCCGCATATGGGCGCGAGGTTTCAATCCACGCGCCCGTAAAGGGCGCGACGGACGCCTAGAAAATAATCAATCAGGATCAAAATGGTTTCAATCCACGCGCCCGTAAAGGGCGCGACGACAAGGATGCTTTCAAGGATCTCGGAATTTCCGTGTTTCAATCCACGCGCCCGTAAAGGGCGCGACCGGATTCCGTGCTACGGAGAAGTTGTACGTAATTGTTTCAATCCACGCGCCCGTAAAGGGCGCGACCTAATGACCCTGACAGAGATGGAGAGCGTTTATTGTTTCAATCCACGCGCCCGTAAAGGGCGCGACGGACAACGTTATGCGCTTGCCTGACCGTTCGTAGATGTTTCAATCCACGCGCCCGTAAAGGGCGCGACGCTTGCGCGCCAATCGAGCTCCCTCGGTGACGGCGTTTCAATCCACGCGCCCGTAAAGGGCGCGACTTCATGAGCGCCGACCCTTTTCTTTGGGCATCGAAGTTTCAATCCACGCGCCCGTAAAGGGCGCGACTTCCGATGTCATTCCGTCCGTTGACGAGGCCATCGTTTCAATCCACGCGCCCGTAAAGGGCGCGACCTACCTCTGTCATCCGTATCGATCCCGTCCAATGGTTTCAATCCACGCGCCCGTAAAGGGCGCGACTAACCCTCCTGTCTCTCGCCCCGCTGGAATACTGGGTTTCAATCCACGCGCCCGTAAAGGGCGCGACAGATAGTTCATTTTAAATCCAGACGGTGTAAAAAAGTTTCAATCCACGCGCCCGTAAAGGGCGCGACACCAAGGTCCCTATCTGATCGCCGATGCGCTGCGTTTCAATCCACGCGCCCGTAAAGGGCGCGACCAGAGTGTCAAATCGCAGGAAACATACTTAACGTGTTTCAATCCACGCGCCCGTAAAGGGCGCGACGCATCTAGTTTGTCTCCGTTTTGGAGCTCAATAAGTTTCAATCCACGCGCCCGTAAAGGGCGCGACTACTGTGTGATGGCAGTAAAGCGCTGCGGCAAGCGTTTCAATCCACGCGCCCGTAAAGGGCGCGACAAAACAGAGATAACCAACGGCACCGTGATCCCACCCGTTTCAATCCACGCGCCCGTAAAGGGCGCGACCATATTGAGATTGATCATTATGCATCCTCCAAAGCGTTTCAATCCACGCGCCCGTAAAGGGCGCGACTCCACGGTAAGCGCGCCAACTTCCACCGCCACGGAGTTTCAATCCACGCGCCCGTAAAGGGCGCGACCTGCCGTCATGTCGGTGTCATAGACGGTGATCTTGTTTCAATCCACGCGCCCGTAAAGGGCGCGACAGAGACCTGCGAAATACCTTTCCACAACCGTCATGTTTCAATCCACGCGCCCGTAAAGGGCGCGACGAGTATCTGCGCGATAACGGGATAGAGGATGCGCCTGTTTCAATCCACGCGCCCGTAAAGGGCGCGACGAGCCGTACGTGATGATGATCTTGGATGCCGCAAGTTTCAATCCACGCGCCCGTAAAGGGCGCGACTTCAAGACTTTAGGAATATTTCTTCGGTCAGTTCGTTTCAATCCACGCGCCCGTAAAGGGCGCGACAACGATTATCGGTCCACAGAGACATCCGTCTTTTGGTTTCAATCCACGCGCCCGTAAAGGGCGCGACAATGATTGCCCTAAGGAAATGCAGACAGGATTTACGGTTTCAATCCACGCGCCCGTAAAGGGCGCGACTCGGAATTTAACGGAGCCATTACAATTTTTTCGATGTTTCAATCCACGCGCCCGTAAAGGGCGCGACCCGGAAGTGCCTGCGGCATTTACTGCGGAGAGGAAGTTTCAATCCACGCGCCCGTAAAGGGCGCGACCAGTTGGGAAGTTCTCACCGAGCAGTTCGAAAAAATGTTTCAATCCACGCGCCCGTAAAGGGCGCGACAGGAAAATTTATCATTAATAAAATCGGCGTCGCGTGTTTCAATCCACGCGCCCGTAAAGGGCGCGACTTTGTCAGTAAGGGCGGGGTCCTGCACGGGCACCGGTTTCAATCCACGCGCCCGTAAAGGGCGCGACTTGCTTACCCAGGGGACACAGGACGGATCAGGGAGTTTCAATCCACGCGCCCGTAAAGGGCGCGACTCTATTTTATATATAACAAGGGTTTTCTTTATAAAAGTTTCAATCCACGCGCCCGTAAAGGGCGCGACAAATCCCCTCGTTAAGTTAGGGCTTGCTATGCCAGTTTCAATCCACGCGCCCGTAAAGGGCGCGACAAGGTCGATACCGTTGTGTTCCCTCGTTCCGTGATGTTTCAATCCACGCGCCCGTAAAGGGCGCGACTTCGCGGTGACTGAATCCATCGGCTCGTGTAATCGTTTCAATCCACGCGCCCGTAAAGGGCGCGACGTACTAAAGTCCGCGATGAAAGCGTAAATGAGATGTTTCAATCCACGCGCCCGTAAAGGGCGCGACAAGACAAACATTGATTCGAATGTTTCGCAATTCGAGTTTCAATCCACGCGCCCGTAAAGGGCGCGACCCATGGGGTCCGTGATCCAGGCCTGGCAAAGGTGGTTTCAATCCACGCGCCCGTAAAGGGCGCGACCTCAAGCAGATCAAAGACCGGGCTCAGAGTGCAGAGTTTCAATCCACGCGCCCGTAAAGGGCGCGACGACCAGGCCAGGGTGATGTCCCTGAATGCGGCAGTGGTTTCAATCCACGCGCCCGTAAAGGGCGCGACTATCTGAGTCTGTCGTCAGGGCTATGTTTCCAGTAGTTTCAATCCACGCGCCCGTAAAGGGCGCGACTTGGAACCCCGCCGACGGCCTTGTTCACAGCTGAGGTTTCAATCCACGCGCCCGTAAAGGGCGCGACCGGGGCAGTTTCAGCCCGGATGGCCTCTGCGCGAGTTTCAATCCACGCGCCCGTAAAGGGCGCGACGACTCGCCCGGGCGTCATGTCCCCGGAGCAGAGGAGGTTTCAATCCACGCGCCCGTAAAGGGCGCGACTTCCGAGCCAAATCTCAAGACCGTCCGGACAAAATGTTTCAATCCACGCGCCCGTAAAGGGCGCGACTGACAACGTTGTAAATGACGGCGATTTCTGGATAGTTTCAATCCACGCGCCCGTAAAGGGCGCGACAAACTAACATACCGCATCAGTTAGTTTGTGCGCAAGTTTCAATCCACGCGCCCGTAAAGGGCGCGACACAATTTGGGCGACACGGTCTACCTCAGGACGGACGTTTCAATCCACGCGCCCGTAAAGGGCGCGACGATTTCCCGCCAGTGGCCCCAATACCGGCGGGTAGTTTCAATCCACGCGCCCGTAAAGGGCGCGACTAAATGATCTTGAAGCAGAATTGCGCAAATATGAAGTTTCAATCCACGCGCCCGTAAAGGGCGCGACAAGTCTTGCGGACCTGCGGGGCCACGGGCGCGGTGTTTCAATCCACGCGCCCGTAAAGGGCGCGACCTCAAGGCCCTGTACAATTACACGGGGGGCTCGCAGTTTCAATCCACGCGCCCGTAAAGGGCGCGACCCGAGAAGGTGCGCCGCGTGCGCCTGGAATTCATGTTTCAATCCACGCGCCCGTAAAGGGCGCGACCCCATGCCGTCGCGGCCGCCGCAGTGCGAACAAAAGTTTCAATCCACGCGCCCGTAAAGGGCGCGACAAAAATTCGTCGGAATACGTCATTGCGGATGAAAGTTTCAATCCACGCGCCCGTAAAGGGCGCGACCTGTCACAGGGGACGGAACGCCTTTGTATGTGGAGGTTTCAATCCACGCGCCCGTAAAGGGCGCGACATTACATCGATAGAATTTTCAAAATTGACTGGGTCGTTTCAATCCACGCGCCCGTAAAGGGCGCGACAAATCCTCCCCGGTAGTTAAGTTGTGCGTAAAAGTGTTTCAATCCACGCGCCCGTAAAGGGCGCGACGGACGCCGTGCCATCGGTAGAAACCGTGACATCTGTTTCAATCCACGCGCCCGTAAAGGGCGCGACGTGCATCGTGTCGATCACTTCATAGATTGCTCCTGTTTCAATCCACGCGCCCGTAAAGGGCGCGACCTCAGCCATAGGGAGAGTTACCGGGTCGATGGCCGGTTTCAATCCACGCGCCCGTAAAGGGCGCGACAATCCTGAGACACGCCAGATTCAGCGGCCTCGATGTTTCAATCCACGCGCCCGTAAAGGGCGCGACGTAAACACGATGATATCATATATTACGGACAACGTTGTTTCAATCCACGCGCCCGTAAAGGGCGCGACGTGCGTCGCTCATTGAGATCCCCTTAAGTGTGGGGGGTTTCAATCCACGCGCCCGTAAAGGGCGCGACGCAATATCGGAGTGTGTTATTTTATATTTCAGCTCGTTTCAATCCACGCGCCCGTAAAGGGCGCGACCAGATGATCCCACGCAGGTGGAGGCCCTTCAGAAGGTTTCAATCCACGCGCCCGTAAAGGGCGCGACGTATCATCAGGATGGCAGGACAGACCCCACCCAGAGTTTCAATCCACGCGCCCGTAAAGGGCGCGACGTATCATCAGGATGGCAGGACAGACCCCACCCAGAGTTTCAATCCACGCGCCCGTAAAGGGCGCGACGCGTTGCGTCCGTGACGGCAATAGACACGGATGCGGTTTCAATCCACGCGCCCGTAAAGGGCGCGACCGATGTCCGATGCCGAGCTACAGGGACTCATCGAGTTTCAATCCACGCGCCCGTAAAGGGCGCGACCTACCTCCGTCATCCGGATCGATCCCGTCCAATGGTTTCAATCCACGCGCCCGTAAAGGGCGCGACCGGGCAACCGATATTCAAGCCCCTATTCCATCCCAGTTTCAATCCACGCGCCCGTAAAGGGCGCGACGTGCCATACCCCGGATTGTTTTGTCAGTTCAGCGGTTTCAATCCACGCGCCCGTAAAGGGCGCGACCTGAACAGGATTGGGAAAGCGAGGCGACAGCCGAGTTTCAATCCACGCGCCCGTAAAGGGCGCGACAAATCTTGGATTTCGGAAGACGACATCAAGGGAAAGTTTCAATCCACGCGCCCGTAAAGGGCGCGACCAAACGTTTCGGCGAAGAGACAAAGCGTTTCCGTGTTTCAATCCACGCGCCCGTAAAGGGCGCGACCCGAACGCGACGGCGATTACGTTTCGCCCGGGTCGTTTCAATCCACGCGCCCGTAAAGGGCGCGACGCGTACAACATTCTCGACATCTCCGGCGACAACCGGTTTCAATCCACGCGCCCGTAAAGGGCGCGACACCACAGGGAATTCAGGGCCCGACGGGACCACAGGGTTTCAATCCACGCGCCCGTAAAGGGCGCGACCCACAGGGAATTCAGGGCCCGACGGGACCACAGGGTTTCAATCCACGCGCCCGTAAAGGGCGCGACATGCAATGTTCCCGATGAAACCGGATTTCATCGACGGTTTCAATCCACGCGCCCGTAAAGGGCGCGACTCAAATATGCTTGAGAACGGGGCCTCTCCGGTGATGTTTCAATCCACGCGCCCGTAAAGGGCGCGACGACTTTTTCCTTTTCGTACGCATAAATTCAGCCGGTTTCAATCCACGCGCCCGTAAAGGGCGCGACATTCCATTGATTTACAAAGGTGCTAACACAAATTCGTTTCAATCCACGCGCCCGTAAAGGGCGCGACTTAATTTGGACCAAACTAAAGCTATGATGGCGCGAGTTTCAATCCACGCGCCCGTAAAGGGCGCGACAGGTCGATACCGTTGTGTTCCCTCGTTCCGTGATGTTTCAATCCACGCGCCCGTAAAGGGCGCGACAGCCAAGCCGTCCCATTTGCCGAAGCGTTGGAACGGTTTCAATCCACGCGCCCGTAAAGGGCGCGACCCGAAAAGAAGATCACTGCGATGACCAACTTTGATGTTTCAATCCACGCGCCCGTAAAGGGCGCGACGCGCTGCGAACCGAAAATATTTCCAGCCGCAGCCCTGTTTCAATCCACGCGCCCGTAAAGGGCGCGACAAATTGATTTCCTTGAGGGTCTCGCCATTGCTGATGTTTCAATCCACGCGCCCGTAAAGGGCGCGACATCAAGGCGTTTGGATTTTTCGCAAAAATAGGACTGTTTCAATCCACGCGCCCGTAAAGGGCGCGACAGATCATAATCCTCTGCCTGCTCACCGTACTGGAGTTTCAATCCACGCGCCCGTAAAGGGCGCGACCTGCCTGCTCACCGCACTGGAGAAAGGCTTCTTTGTTTCAATCCACGCGCCCGTAAAGGGCGCGACGTATCACCCGTGTTGGACATCGGAGTTATGTAGTTGTTTCAATCCACGCGCCCGTAAAGGGCGCGACGCGTCAGGAGCGCCTGTCGCTGTGCCGAAGCAAGTGTTTCAATCCACGCGCCCGTAAAGGGCGCGACATGAGGACAATAAAAATCTCACTAAGACTCCCCAGTTTCAATCCACGCGCCCGTAAAGGGCGCGACGAGCCAACGCAGGTTGATCTTAACAAAGTCCTGGTTTCAATCCACGCGCCCGTAAAGGGCGCGACGGCTACATACTGATTTGAAACACGGTAAAGCATAGTTTCAATCCACGCGCCCGTAAAGGGCGCGACGACAGCAGTTGGGATTAGCTGCGAATCTAAGAGGTTTCAATCCACGCGCCCGTAAAGGGCGCGACTATTCCTGCCGAAAGCGGATTTCCATTTAAATCATCGTTTCAATCCACGCGCCCGTAAAGGGCGCGACGTCCTGCAACTTTGTGCTTTTCAAAAAGTTTGTTCGTTTCAATCCACGCGCCCGTAAAGGGCGCGACACTTTGTTTGCAACGGCATTCTTCAAACCTACGGAAGTTTCAATCCACGCGCCCGTAAAGGGCGCGACGCGAGAAGTTCAACGGACACTAATCTTAGCGCAAGTTTCAATCCACGCGCCCGTAAAGGGCGCGACGTCGCGCTGATAAGGGAGGAACAGATCTATGAATGGTTTCAATCCACGCGCCCGTAAAGGGCGCGACTCTCCATACCGGGAGCATCCAGAAATAAACTGCCAGTTTCAATCCACGCGCCCGTAAAGGGCGCGACTCCCGGATGAGAGCAGCATCAGCCGTTTGAAGTTCAGTTTCAATCCACGCGCCCGTAAAGGGCGCGACCTCAGGACCACAGACTGAACAGGTCGGTCCCAGGTTTCAATCCACGCGCCCGTAAAGGGCGCGACGGTCCTCAGCTTGGCGGTGATCATTAGGGGTATGCGTTTCAATCCACGCGCCCGTAAAGGGCGCGACGGATCAAGCTCATATGGGATACTCCCCGGGGGGAGTTTCAATCCACGCGCCCGTAAAGGGCGCGACATTGCAGGGGCTCCAAAATATTCAATAATGGCCAGTTTCAATCCACGCGCCCGTAAAGGGCGCGACTCTCTGGCTGTTTGTAATGAAACCACAATAATTGGGTTTCAATCCACGCGCCCGTAAAGGGCGCGACTCCTCAGCTTGGCGGTGATCATTAGGGGTATGCGTTTCAATCCACGCGCCCGTAAAGGGCGCGACATGACCCCACAGTCTACTTTGACAAGGCCAGGGGGGTTTCAATCCACGCGCCCGTAAAGGGCGCGACGGACACGGGGATACTGAGCCCTCAGGAGATTGCCAAGTTTCAATCCACGCGCCCGTAAAGGGCGCGACTTATACCCTGTGGCCCCTGTTTTAGGTTTCAGCAGGTTTCAATCCACGCGCCCGTAAAGGGCGCGACAAAACAGCGGTCAGGCAGGGCACGCACCAAATTCAGTTTCAATCCACGCGCCCGTAAAGGGCGCGACCCAGCCATTCCTTCAACTGGACGGCACCCTCAACGTTTCAATCCACGCGCCCGTAAAGGGCGCGACGAATTCCGTGCTGACTCTGACCCCCTGGCAGTAAAGTTTCAATCCACGCGCCCGTAAAGGGCGCGACGTCTAAGAAAAAACTGGATGATCTGCGGAAGAGTGGGTTTCAATCCACGCGCCCGTAAAGGGCGCGACGTCCAGCCGACGGACATGAAGAGTGACATCAACAGGTTTCAATCCACGCGCCCGTAAAGGGCGCGACTCCCTGGGGGTGCCGTATTTTGAGGAGGTAAACAGGTTTCAATCCACGCGCCCGTAAAGGGCGCGACACGCTCGTTGATGGTGTCTATACTGAGGTGGCGGGTTTCAATCCACGCGCCCGTAAAGGGCGCGACGTATCATCTGGTACTACAACAACATTAGTTGATGGTTTCAATCCACGCGCCCGTAAAGGGCGCGACACTTGCCACGGAGGATATTTGTGTCCGCGTGAAAGGTTTCAATCCACGCGCCCGTAAAGGGCGCGACGTCCAGCCGACGGACATGAAGAGTGACATCAACAGGTTTCAATCCACGCGCCCGTAAAGGGCGCGACATACGGAGGCTGCCAAGACCGTGGACACCATCAAGTTTCAATCCACGCGCCCGTAAAGGGCGCGACCCACATATTTTTTTGCGCCTCAAATTCAGTGCAAGGTTTCAATCCACGCGCCCGTAAAGGGCGCGACACGTCAAGGTCAAGACCTATGACGTTCAGCACAAGTTTCAATCCACGCGCCCGTAAAGGGCGCGACGGGCACTATGGCCCCCATTCCGGTCACGGCCATAGTTTCAATCCACGCGCCCGTAAAGGGCGCGACGTGGAGTCCTTTTATGGAGCTATCCCAGTCTCCAGGGTTTCAATCCACGCGCCCGTAAAGGGCGCGACTGGGTCCCGGCAAAAAATCGTTTATCTGCCCTCAGTTTCAATCCACGCGCCCGTAAAGGGCGCGACCCATTTCCGGGGACATTCCCCAGCCGCTCCGGAGGTTTCAATCCACGCGCCCGTAAAGGGCGCGACATAGCTCCATAGCTGTCTCCAGGTCCTTATGAAGGGTTTCAATCCACGCGCCCGTAAAGGGCGCGACCTGACCGCCTGGACAGTCTATGTCCGGGCACTCAAGTTTCAATCCACGCGCCCGTAAAGGGCGCGACCAGGGTCCCCGAACCTGTTCTCCTGCCCAGGCAGTTTCAATCCACGCGCCCGTAAAGGGCGCGACGTTGCCTCTGTATAGGTCATGGGGCCGTAACACCGGTTTCAATCCACGCGCCCGTAAAGGGCGCGACCTGGATAGGACCCAGAAAATGATTGAGAACGGGGTTTCAATCCACGCGCCCGTAAAGGGCGCGACTCCCAGGACCAGTGCTCTGGCCATATAGTCCTGGAGGTTTCAATCCACGCGCCCGTAAAGGGCGCGACATCCAAGGTAGTCCGGAGATCATCCGGAATTTTTAGTTTCAATCCACGCGCCCGTAAAGGGCGCGACATCGTGGTAGACTACGCTGACATTATGGATCACGGGTTTCAATCCACGCGCCCGTAAAGGGCGCGACGGGTCCCAGGCGGTGTTTATTGCTATGGCGCAGGTTTCAATCCACGCGCCCGTAAAGGGCGCGACTTATTTCCGCCTTCTTGCCTTTTGAAAGGGCAAGCGTTTCAATCCACGCGCCCGTAAAGGGCGCGACGGGATGAGATGCCCTCCAACATGGAGATTGAGAGCGTTTCAATCCACGCGCCCGTAAAGGGCGCGACACAAGGCATCCGGATATAGGGGCAGCCAAAAGGGGTTTCAATCCACGCGCCCGTAAAGGGCGCGACATGATTCTTTCCAGCCTCCCCTGGCAACATAAAGTTTCAATCCACGCGCCCGTAAAGGGCGCGACCGTAAGGACGGTCTCAAGGCGAAAGGCTCGGGCGGTTTCAATCCACGCGCCCGTAAAGGGCGCGACCTGTTAGAGCGCACCCTGGGCAGATGGCTGGACAAGTTTCAATCCACGCGCCCGTAAAGGGCGCGACGGCTTAATCTGTATTCGCCTCCGCGCGATCCTGTACGTTTCAATCCACGCGCCCGTAAAGGGCGCGACGGCCCGAAGCGATGGACCTCCTCGACAATTTGATGTTTCAATCCACGCGCCCGTAAAGGGCGCGACACAAAGTAACACAGGCTCAGGTCGATTACGAGATGTTTCAATCCACGCGCCCGTAAAGGGCGCGACACGGTATTCCGCCTAATAAGGCTATCTAAAAAAGGTTTCAATCCACGCGCCCGTAAAGGGCGCGACCCACGTTCCCGTATCCAAAGCGGCAGCGGATAAGAGTTTCAATCCACGCGCCCGTAAAGGGCGCGACTTGTCAGGGCGCAGGACCTATATGAAGCCCCATGTTTCAATCCACGCGCCCGTAAAGGGCGCGACGCCCGCACCTGTACCCGTTGCAGCGAGGGGAATAAGTTTCAATCCACGCGCCCGTAAAGGGCGCGACATGAGACCCACCGAGTGTAGGACTTCCAAAACAAGGTTTCAATCCACGCGCCCGTAAAGGGCGCGACAGGATAATTTTGACAATGCGAAAATGATAATGACGTTTCAATCCACGCGCCCGTAAAGGGCGCGACTTGGTCTTGACCAGATACCCAGACAGGGGGAGCAGGTTTCAATCCACGCGCCCGTAAAGGGCGCGACTCGTGAGGGCACAGGACCTGTATGAGGCCCCATAGTTTCAATCCACGCGCCCGTAAAGGGCGCGACCACAACACCGGTACCGATATTTTGCACTTCGATAGTTTCAATCCACGCGCCCGTAAAGGGCGCGACCTTTTCCCAGGGGATGACCTCCTGGGCATCGCCAGTTTCAATCCACGCGCCCGTAAAGGGCGCGACGCAATACCCATCGGTATGATATGGTAACCGCGTTGTTTCAATCCACGCGCCCGTAAAGGGCGCGACAGATCTGCAGCACTTGTTACAGAGATGTCTCTTTGTTTCAATCCACGCGCCCGTAAAGGGCGCGACGTCCCGTTAAGCGTCCATTCCTGAGAGCTATCCGCGGTTTCAATCCACGCGCCCGTAAAGGGCGCGACACATCTGACTCGGTCGACGCCGACTCGGATTACTGGTTTCAATCCACGCGCCCGTAAAGGGCGCGACTCCCGAACTCATTCGTAAGTTCTATGTTGATTTGCCGTTTCAATCCACGCGCCCGTAAAGGGCGCGACTTCAAGGTGTATGATTCATATGTAGCGGAGGATGTGTTTCAATCCACGCGCCCGTAAAGGGCGCGACTGGAAGGGCCTCAATTCCATTTGGAAACTTTCATCGTTTCAATCCACGCGCCCGTAAAGGGCGCGACATGACCCCGTTCGTTCTTATCTAGGTTGTGACGGGTTTCAATCCACGCGCCCGTAAAGGGCGCGACCCCTTTCCCTCCGCACTCACTCTAACCATCATTTGTTTCAATCCACGCGCCCGTAAAGGGCGCGACTTGGGTTACTTTTTTCGAGGTCATCCAAGCAGGGTTTCAATCCACGCGCCCGTAAAGGGCGCGACATCCGCATACGTCGCTTGTCCTAGGAAACTCATTGTTTCAATCCACGCGCCCGTAAAGGGCGCGACGCGAGCTCATCCTCGATGCGCGCATGCATCGCCAAGTTTCAATCCACGCGCCCGTAAAGGGCGCGACTCGATCGCGGTCGATCGGTAAGCTGGCTCTCGACGTTTCAATCCACGCGCCCGTAAAGGGCGCGACGACACTGCGTTCGAGAGCTTTTTCAACGCAATGGTGTTTCAATCCACGCGCCCGTAAAGGGCGCGACTAGAGAGCGCCTTCCACTTAGACCCGCTTTTTGGAAGTTTCAATCCACGCGCCCGTAAAGGGCGCGACCGACGGTCAAGTCAAGCAAGACGCGGCCATCGCCGAGTTTCAATCCACGCGCCCGTAAAGGGCGCGACTGACGGGTCATATTCCACGATATCTTTTTCATCGTGTTTCAATCCACGCGCCCGTAAAGGGCGCGACTTCCTGCCACACCTGATCCTGCGACGTGTCCCCGTAGTTTCAATCCACGCGCCCGTAAAGGGCGCGACCCGGGCCCTTGGAATCCTTGACGAAGACGGTGAAGTTTCAATCCACGCGCCCGTAAAGGGCGCGACGTGTGCTTCCGGATTTCACGCCGCGATGGAATGGCGCGTTTCAATCCACGCGCCCGTAAAGGGCGCGACAAAGACGACCCGGATACTTTTGTTGTTATCGATGGGTTTCAATCCACGCGCCCGTAAAGGGCGCGACCAATCAAGCCGGCCGCAAGCGAGGATAAGAAAATGTTTCAATCCACGCGCCCGTAAAGGGCGCGACTTAATGGGTGATGCTTACATCACCCTCGTGACGGATGTTTCAATCCACGCGCCCGTAAAGGGCGCGACTTGATCCACGTAATTTCCATGCTCCCCAGGTGCCTGTTTCAATCCACGCGCCCGTAAAGGGCGCGACAAGGCGGCGGAAGTTCCTCCGGAAAAGACGGAAGATGTTTCAATCCACGCGCCCGTAAAGGGCGCGACACGCTGTATTGACCATACATTACAAGCGTCAGAGAGTTTCAATCCACGCGCCCGTAAAGGGCGCGACTCTTTTTTGGCTGCCCAGTTACTTTGGACAAAATGTTTCAATCCACGCGCCCGTAAAGGGCGCGACGTCTTTTTGTCCGTTTTCCGATGGCATTTTTCGCGTTTCAATCCACGCGCCCGTAAAGGGCGCGACGGCATCAATAAAAGTGGTTTTGCTTTCGCACAGATGTTTCAATCCACGCGCCCGTAAAGGGCGCGACATGGAAATACGGAAAGCCATAGAGCCTCGAGCCGTTTCAATCCACGCGCCCGTAAAGGGCGCGACGCGGAAAGGACCGTCTCCGCACACAAAGTTTTGGATGTTTCAATCCACGCGCCCGTAAAGGGCGCGACACATGAAGATTTATTAAAGATGGCTATGTTTCAGGGTTTCAATCCACGCGCCCGTAAAGGGCGCGACTAATATATCTCTTTTTTTGCCACTTGTCAAGTATGTTTCAATCCACGCGCCCGTAAAGGGCGCGACTTAATAGCCCGCAAGAATTTCGCGGCCATCCCGCGTTTCAATCCACGCGCCCGTAAAGGGCGCGACCGCCCCAATATAACTCTTTAAAAACAAAGGAGTTACGGTCTCATTTCCGCTAACTCTTCCCATAACGCTAAAAATCCGAACTGTCAATCAACCCAACGACCAGCAAAAGCCGTTGTTACTTCATCGCTAACCGTCCGGGAAACAACCGAGAGCAACCGGTTAGCGGCCCTATTTTAAAGGATCATAGCGCTGGAAAAATCAACCGCAGGCTTTGCCCCCGTGATGCTCCACTCTCCGTTTCCAG
>Ga0172377_10003587_pt1 | contig 15944 bp, 13 predicted proteins | sample Pumphouse3metaG_FD_119749 | JGI IMG/M metagenome (GOLD analysis project Ga0172377, IMG submission 119749) | Leachate microbial communities from a municipal landfill in Southern Ontario, Canada - Pumphouse #3 metaG | ecosystem: Engineered > Solid waste > Landfill > Unclassified | place: Canada...
ATTTATGGTAGTTTATCTTATCTAAAGGAGATAAAATTAATTAATGGAAGTTCCGCTGATTATAACACTGATTATACTGATATTCTTGTCAGCATTTTTTTCGTGTTCAGAGACTGCATATACCAGTGCGTCTCACGTTCGTTTAGAACGTCTGTCTATTGGTAAGAAATCCGCTAAAACTGCACTGTGGTTAGCAGATCACTACGAGCGACTACTATCGACAATCTTGATAGGAAACAACATTGTCAACATCGGTGCCTCAACAATCTCTACAATTCTATTTATTCAATGGCTGGGTGGGACCAACGGTCCTCTAGTATCAACATTGGTACTTACTGTTATTGTTTTGATTTTCGGTGAGATTATTCCTAAGAATTTCGGTAAGGAAATACCAGAACGAATGGCAATGCTTACAGCTTACCCGCTGATAGTATTCTATTACATATTTTTCGTGTTTTCAGTTATGTTCGACAAGTTGATGAATGTTATTTCTCTGCTTTTCCATCTCGGGAAAAAAGAGCCGTCATTAACTGAAGATGAATTGAAAATGATCGTTTCGGATATTAAAGAAGAAGGCGTTATCAATCAAAATGAACACGACTTAATTCAAAAATCCATCCTGTTTGACGATCAAACTGTTGAAAAGATCATGACACCCTGGAAGAATGCCGTAACTGTTACGGATGAAGATTCGGATTACGAGATCAAGTTAATCTTCGAAATGAACAACTACTCGCGAATTCCTTATCTCGATAAGGATACAGGAGAAGTGCTCGGATTTCTGCTTCAAAAAGACTTTTATGAGATGCTTTTGGAAGAAAACTGCTCGAGAGAATCTCTGATTAACGAACCTATATTTGTAGAGGGAAACGAACTTATCACTGGAGTCTTCAAAAAGTTTCAAGTTGAAAAGTCTCACATGGCTATAGTTACTGACGACGCTAACAGATATATCGGTTTGGTTTCTATGGAAGACATCATTGAAGAACTGGTCGGAGAAATCGAAGATGAGTACGATGCCGAAAACGAAGAAGAGAGAATAAACTACTTCAGAGCTCGCGGTATCAAAGAAAGCAAGACTCAGGTTAAACCCGGAGTCAAAGCTAAGTTAAAACCCAAGAAAAAAGTTAAGATGCAAAAGAGCATCTGAGATTAAATATAAAACAAAGCCCCTTAAAATCGGAATTGAATTTCGAGGAGAAGGGGCTTTTTATGTGAAGATAAACCGAGATATAATTGGTTAACTTTAAAGGAGAATTATACAAAATATCCAGGTGTTTTTTTAAGCGATAAATATCTGTATTAAAAGCGTATAATATGTGCTAATATGAAAATACGAGGTTAGAAAAATGAAAAACAGAAAGCTGTATTTGACGATTTCTTATATTGTTTTTTTGTCCATAATTACTCTTCTTATAAGTCTCTTAGCTGACTACGATCTGATCAAGATGGATCCTCTTACTACTGGGGCGGCTTTCTTGGCATCCATGCCTTACGTTCAAGTTGGCAACTTGATTTGGCAACAGCCAAGTTCGAGCGTGTTCATCTTTGACCTGGGTATTTTTATAATCGTTTTTGGAGTTAAAATGCTGAAAGTTAAGGGGAGAAATCTATCTTCAAAGTGGTGGGGAATCTCGATGATCTTTTGGGGAGTGAGCGCGATATTTGCCGGCGTCAGTTATCAAGCTTTTGGATACCAACTCAAGTGCGTTGGAAACACTTACGCTAACTTTACCGATTGGTTTGAAATAATGTACCTGTTGTTTACTGGGACCAGCATTTGTCTGTTGGTATTTGGCATGTCTTACTGCACGGCTGTTGGTAAAACTCGAAAGGTAATGCAAATGATAGCTTTGATAAGTTTGCCAACTTATGCTCTACTGCTCACCGTCGGTTCGATAGCGGGTATTCAGTTTTTAGTTTCTTACGAATTGTTGTGCATCTTCTTCATGTGGCACTTCATAGTGTTCTTCGTGTTGAATGTTAAAAATTATCGAGTAGGAATAGATCGGGAGATGAATAAAAAGTTCATCGTTACTTGGCTTCTGTTTCTTGCTTTAAACTTTCTGTATTACGTATATTACTTATCGGGATTAGCACCAATCTTATATCAGAATACCGGTGTGTGGTTCAATCAAAATGACTTGCTTCACGTATTGATGATCGGTTGGTTTATATACATGTACCTCGCTCTTCCTAAATCGATATCTGACAGGGAAGAAGATGAATTGAAATAGCGGATTGAATATCGAAGTAATTAGCGTTCAAATTTAATTTTGTTTTTTGTTTTTACTCTTTATCAATATCTCAATAAAAGATATAATATTAAGGTTGAGAAATAGGAGAAATTCAAACTTTAATGACTAGCAAGCAAACTTATTACAACGTTCTTGGAATAAAGCCAGAAGCGAGCACTAGCGAAGTATCAGAAGCGTACAAATCGCGCGTAAAAGCCTTTTACGCTGACGAAAAGTTTTTGAAAGAAAACAACGTTCAGATACAGGATATATTAATTGCTTATGAGATTCTTTCTAATTCAAACAAACGCAGGGAATACGACCGGTGCTTGGGTGTAAAAAAACAGAGCGATGATGTTTTGATTGAAGTTTCTTATCAGGAAGAAAACACCGAAGAAGAATCTGACGACAATGAGCATCGCAGTCCTATTGAAAGAGATAAAGATTCTAGATTTTCAGAAGCATCAAGCCTAGATGAAGAAGCTTTGAAAGATTGGATTCCTAGCAGCAAATCAAAAAAGAGAAAGAAAGCCCCACTCGTGGCTAGAATAAAACAAGTTAAAGATTCAGAGATGAAACAGAAGACCGAAAAGATCGTTCTTAAGGATGACTACAAAAACGAGAGTGATTTTAAAATAGCCCTTGATAAACAAATAGAGAAGTTCAACTCTCTAGTGGAGAAGTATTGCACCAGTCAAAAGAACTTGAGAAAGACATTTGTCTTGAACAAGAAAAAGAGAACTGAGATGAAATCCATCCTTTGTACCAATAGAGATCTGCTGTTGAAGCAGTATGAGAAGTACGACAAATCGTTGAGCAAGTACATAGCTGCAACAGTCGTCAGCATAGAAAATATGCACACGAAGAAAAGCAATTTAAGAATCTACGAGAACAATTCTAAAAAAGCCAGCCTTCAGTGCGAATCGGGCGATTCGAGGCTGTATTCTAAAAAGCATTACAGCAAGGTTTGCAAGGAACTTAAAAAAAGAGAAAAGCAGACGAACGCCGAAGTTAAACAATATAAGAAGCAGGACGAAGTATTCAAGGAATACATAGCTTATATAAAAGCTCAAACGAACTAAAAAAACACGTTTGAAAACGTGTTTTTATTTGGATGAAATTAAAGCTTTCTACATCAGGTCGTACTGAGAGAAATCAATGCGTCCATTTGCTGTGAGTTTTGATTTGTCGCAGTGAATGGTAAGAACGTCTCCAATGAACATCTCGTGAGATCCTGTAACGATAGAATCCACGACTTTGCATTCGATAGCAATCGGGCAATCTTCAATGACAGCGGCGTTTACTTTATCCCCATCTCTGAGTTTAATACCGTATTCCTTCAACTTGTCCCCATCTCGACCGGATTTAGTTCCAGCACATTCGAATAATTTTTTTTGATCTTTGCCTAGAAGATGTACGACGAAATACCCGTTTTCTTTAATCATGTGATAAGAAAATCTGGAAGGTACTATACCGACCATAACTCTAATGGGATCGTAAGAGCAGTTTCCGCTGTAGGCGACGACCAAAGCGTTATCTCTTCCATCTTTATCTCTAACTGTTACTACCACGTTTGTTGCGGGTAGTGAATTTTTCATACTAAATTCCATATTTTATTTTCCTCTTTTAAATATTCTAACTTTTTTGACTTATATTATCTAGTAGATTTATGGGCAAAACTATTTTGTTCCTAAAATATTATATATTCATGTTTCCGCTAAAATTATGCATTACAAATATGCGTCAGTAGCTCACAATCTTGGCACTTGACATAAATATAAAATTGCAGTATAACAAGTTATACAAATAATATTTATTGTACAGGAGAATAAAATGGGATTTACAAAAAAGAATGATAAATTTATGGGTACTGCAAAAGTCGGGCCAAAAGGTCAAATAGTAATACCGAATGATGTTCGTAAAATGTTTTCGATTGAACCTGGAGATACTGTTATCATTTTAGCTGATAAATCTAGAGGGATAGCGATTGAAAGATATTCGACATTCTCTAATATTGCAGACGCCATTTTTGATGGTAGAGCTAAAGACTTATATCCTGAACAATCGGAAGATGCATCCGATGATTTTGCAAAGGCAATCAAAGATATAAATCCTGATTCCGAAGTATAACATCTTAATTTAGGAGGTTAATATGGAAAGCGTATTAATGGTAAAACACTTAAATAAAGAATATCCAAATTTCAAATTAAACGATGTCTCTTTTTGTATTGAACGCGGTAGTATCATGGGGTTTATTGGACGAAATGGGGCAGGTAAAACAACGACGTTAAAGGCACTGATGAATTTGGTTCATCCCACTTCTGGTGAAATAACAGCATTTTCTATGCCTTTATACGGAAACGAAACAAAGATAAAGCAAAAAGTCGGATTTGCTATGGGTGGAATTTCCTATTATAGAAGAAAGAAACTAAAAGACATCATAAATATAACTAAAACCTTTTATGACAATTGGGACAATGAAGCTTGCAAATATTATATGGAGACGTTTTCTCTTGATTTAAATAAAAAACTCTTTGAACTTTCAGAGGGGATGAAGGTTAAGTTTAATCTGACAATAGCTTTGTCACATCACGCTGAACTTTTAATCTTGGATGAACCTACAAGCGGTCTTGATCCAGTGTCCCGCGAGGAGCTATTGGAGATTTTTTTGAAGTTGGCAAAAAAAGGTGTTTCAATACTATTTTCAACTCATATTATCTCCGATTTAGATAAATGTGCGGATAGTATTACATATATAAAAAAAGGTGAAATATTGGCACAAAAAAAGATCGATGAATTTTTGAATGATTACATGGAGGTTGAACTGCCTTCTAATAGTCTTCTTAGCAATCAACAAAAAAAGAAGTTTCTAGGCGTTTGCTTAGAAAAAAATGGAAGCACAACGCTGATTAGCAAAGCGGATGCAAAGTACTTTGAAGGATATAAAATAGTGAAGCCTGATTTGGAATCCATTATGATTCATTTGGAAAAGGAGGGCTTTTAGTTATGAAAAAACTTCTATTGAAAGAATATAAACTTACAGCGTGTCCATTAACATTCTTTTTCATTCTATTTTCAATCATGACAATGATACCTAGATATCCAATTTTAGTTGGCGCATTTTTTGTTTGTCTTGGGATTTTGTATACCTTCCAATTTGCACGAGAGGATAACGATGTTTTGTACACATCACTTTTACCGGTAGCTAAAAGCGACGTAGTTAAAGCAAGATATATATTTGTAATTTCCATTGAAATGATTTCATTTATAATCAGTTTGATTTTGACTTTAGTGAGAATGATATATCTTTCAAACGCAGCAGCATATGCGGATAATCCAATGATGAACGCTAATCTCGTTTATTTGGGGAGTTATCTAATTATCTTTGCCTTATTTAACTTGATATTTGTTAGCGGATTCTTCAAAACTGCATATTATTTCGGAAAACCTTTTATGTACTTTTCCATTGCATCTTTTGTCTTTATAGGATTGATGGAGATTTTGCACAACATACCTGGGTTTTCAATACTGAATATTACAGACTTCTCCCATATGGGGTTACAACTTTCATTTTTAATATCAAGCATAATTATTTGGTGTTTAATGACTGGCATTTCTTTGAAGAAATCTATATTGAGATTTGAGAGTATCGATTTGTAATGTAGTCTATATAGTTCAAAAAAATGTATCAATTACAAAAGCCTGAAAAGAGAAAAGGGTATAGTCCTTTTCAATTTTACGAAGATAGGTGTGTTTTTAAATATAAAAAAACTCGTCGAAACGAGTTGATTGATAAGATGGAGCAGGCGACGAGAATCGAACTCGCATAGTCAGCTTGGAAAGCTGATGTTCTACCACTGAACTACGCCTGCAAATATAATGGCGGACTGGACGGGATTCGAACCCGTAATCCCCTCCGTGACAGGGAGGTACGTTAACCGTTGCGCTACCAATCCAACGCTTATTTATAATTACATAAAAAAGAACCAATTTCAAGAGTTATGACGAAAAAAATGCTAGAAATTTGCTGAATTTACTAAGTTAATCATCAATGTTGCTATTTAGAGCAACAAATCAGCATATTGGATTTATCGGGGCAGATGTACGCCAATAATATCCCGCATATTTCAATCCGCTTGAATTATCATTAATATCTCTCGGGTTTTATTGACAAATCAGTCAAAAATGATACTATAAAAATAGAAATCAGGAGTGGATACAATTCATGATTAAACTGCTTACGAGTTACTTAATTATACCTTGGGTTAAGCGGTTTTTTTAGTTTTTAAAAAAGAATAGATAAATTGAATTTTATTTGAACGGTTTCCATTTCAGCAATACGAGTCTTAAGCATTCACATCCAAAGGAGTTTTTAGCATCATTCTATCAGGTAAATGAAAGGCATCAATCGTGCCTTTACACAAAGTGATTTAACGCTACAAAAACGCGTTATAGAGGGGATATTTATGAATAAGTATAAACTTACATTATACGTGACTGGTAAGTCGTCTAAATCCAAGAAAGCTATTAAGAATCTAAATAATTTATGCAAGAAAGTGGCTTCTGATACTTATACATTGGAGATTGTTGATACTCTTGAAAATCCCGAACGCGCTGAAAAAGCGAGAGTGATCGCCACTCCTACGCTAGTAAAGGAGTTTCCTCTACCAGCAAAGAGGATTGTTGGAGATCTTTCCAACGAGAAAAAATTGCTGATAAGTCTGGACTTGCCACCTGTTCCTGAACCCGATACAGAGGAGGTGAAGCAGTGAAACTCCCCGATAAAAACGAAGAGGAAGAAGTCGAATACGACTCTCCGATAAACTGCTACGAACAACCTGAAACTGCTGACAGTTCTGCCTCGAAGGCAACTGTGATTTTCAACGAAGAAGGGAATGTTATATTTTGGAGCAAAAATGCCGAGCGAATTTTTGGTTGGACCGCGAAGGAAGCTGAAGGAAAACATTTTTCTTTTATATTGTACAAACAATTTTCAGAAGTGTTTCAAAAAGAGGTAATGAGACCAACTCTTTTAAATAAGCCCGTCGGAATTGCACAATTCACCATACTGTTAGGCTTGAGAAAAAACGGGAGTAAAGTTCAGCTATCTATCTCTGCCGATCGTTGGGCGTTCAAGGGTGAAAAATCCGTCGTTGTTTACTTTAAACAAATAAAAGAGTGCGATACGAATATGCACAAGTACGAAAGTGCAAATTACAACTTGTTAAAGCTGATGGAGAAGAATGTTTTTGAAGGTATCGCCATCGTTGATAAAAACGGAATGGTCGTGTATATGAACCACGCTACAGAGATTTTGCTCAATAGAAAGAGCGAGGATCTTATCGGAAACTACTTCGGGCTACCAATGGTTATGGGAAAGTACATAAACATAGAAATAATCAAGCCGGATAGAAGCGTAAGAAATGTTGAGATGCGAAGTGCGGAAGTCACTTATAAAGATGAAAAAGCCTTCTTTATTTCCCTCAGGGATGTTACGGAAAAGGAAATATTGAAAGCCAAGTTGGAAGAACTTGCTTTCAGGGATAAACTCACCGGATTGTTCAACCGATCGGGGTTCATGTTTTTAGCTGAGCAGCAAATAAAGTATGCAAAGCGCATTCACCACGACAGTTGCCTGTGCGAGATGACGGATGTGGCACTGTTGTTTATCGACGTTGACGGACTGAAATACGTCAATGATAATTTCGGCCACAAGCGCGGTGATTCCTTACTGTGTACCGTCGCGGATTTGCTGAAGAGCACATTCCGTGAAGCCGATATAGTAGGGCGCATTGGAGGAGACGAGTTTGTGGTATTCGCTATCACCACTGACTCAAAATCCCTCATTGGAAGATTGATGAGAAACCTTGAATTGTACAACAGCGGAAAAGGTAAAGGAGCCGATCCAATATCTTTCAGCGTGGGAATGGCTATGTACGATTTCGAGGCTGGTGGAAGCATCACCGATCTGATAGATGAAGCTGACAACCTCATGTATAAGCAAAAGAGAATTAGGCACAAGAATCGCCAAGATTAAATTTAACTTTTGGTGGATTTTGAATGAAAGATTCCACTGAATTTGCTTAAAAAAGCCACAAAAAAAGTAGTGCTACACTACGAAGTAATAAAAAAGAGAGACTTTGTTGTCTCTCTTTTTTGTTTAGATTAATTGAACGCTCTGTTAAGTTCGTCTTTGAACGCACTTGCGGGTCTGGAACCTACTAATTTGTTAGCTTCCTTACCGTTTAAAATTAAGTTGATTTGAGGGATCGAGTATACGCCGTATCTTTGAGCGATAGCGGGTAACTTGTCTGTGTCTACCTTGATGAAATTAACATCGGGATATTCACCTTGAATCTCTTCGATAACTTGACCCATAACTTTACAAGGAGGACACCATGTTGCGAAAAAATCTACAACTGTCTTTCCACCCTGAGCGAGTATTGCGTCGAATTCTTCTATTGACTGTATTTCTTTTGCCATAATATAATCTCCTTCTTTAATTAACCATTTTCGGTTACGTGTAAAGTATATTTTAATTTATACCGTGTGTGCAATAGATATGCTTCACAAGTTAGAAAATAAATGCGATAGCGTAAAGCAGCGCTATATGAAGAGGGTAATACAAGTAGAATATGCCCTGAGTCCACATGTTGTGAAAGCCTTGCTTACCTGAATAAAAGAAGATAAACACGCCTGCGAATATCGCGTAATCTTGAAACTTGGGTTCCATAAAGATAAACGGAGAGTTGGGATACATATTGCCATAGATTGAATAGACTATACCGATTAGTACTAATAGTATTATAGCAGCAAGATTCTGATATTTTCTTAAGTTTTTTTCTCTCAAGTAATTCTCGTCCACCTTGGTCGTGTTGGAGTAGTGAGTTAAATAACTCTCTCCCAACTGCTCCGCGTAGTAAAAAGCTACCATCAAAACGAGTCCGTAAGAGCCGTATTCAGTTTCAAAAGGTATATTTTCAAAATCGGACATAATCATCAAGGCTGCCGGCAGTATTGCGAGGAAGGAAAATTTATCTTTTCTGTTAACTAGACTTAAAGCTAAAACTCCAAGTCCGAGTTCTACCATGACGTTTCCTACATATAAGCCTTCAGCGATGAACGCTACCAAGTCGATAGCGAAGCCGAGTACTAATAATCTCAAAGCGTAATTTAGATTGTTAGAAGATTTGTATACACCCTGAACTGCCATAAAAGCAAATAGGGGGAAAGCAACTCGACCTACCATAAAGGAAGCCTCGAGTATCGTTTGATTCTCGTAGAATAAGAAGAGTCCGACGTGGTTTAATGTCATGCTGATTACTGCAATTATGAGCAGTATAAAATGAGATAGTATCAAATACTTTGGGAGCAAAGATTTTTCGGATTTGTCTTCTATTTCATTCTTAGCGATGATTTCTGTGTTATTTTTCATATAATTCATTAAATCAACAAAGAGATCATAATACCAGCAAAGTTATATAATCCGTGAACTAATATATCTGAGATGACGTTGTTTTCGTGATCGTATACGTAGGTTAATACCCAAGCTCCACCCACGTATGCGGGAAGTGAGATGAGTTCGGTAATCAAGGTTTCAGAATCTATGTTGAATCCGTTTCCGCCAGCTAGAAAACTTCCGGCTATGTCAAAGTGTATGATGCTGAAAATGACGATGGATGTGACGTAAGCCCAAACTTTAGACTTGGGTCTAACCATTTCAAACAATCCTTGTCTGTAAGTTATTTCTTCGGTTATTGGAGCTAAGACCGAAACGACAAATACGAGCAAAACGGGATGAGAAGACATGATTGAATTCAATCCGGTTTGGTTTGTGTTTACGGTTTGTTCGATGTTCAACCAAGCATACATTTGAGTTTGCAACATTCCGATGACCAGCGCTACGCTATATATAATAAAGAAACCCAGAAGAATGAAAGACCACTTTTTGAGGGATTTCAACTCCTTGAAGTTTGAAAGGAATTTTTCCGGGTTGAACACGTAGGATAAGATTATCATTACGAGCGTAAGAATCAAGTAAGTTATCAGCAATCTGTAGGAAAGAAAGTCTATATTTTCAAATGATTCATACCATCCGGTAGCATAAAGTAAATTTCCAACTATCGTTCCTAGAAACTGGAACCCAGCAAAGCCCAACAAAAAGAATGTTACAGTTTGCGCGGTCGAAAAATACTTCGGTCTGGGGTTGTTTAATTTATCGCTTTTGTCTTTGTAATTGTTTTGATTATATACTTCCATTGTTATTCCTGCTCTTTTCGATTTATTAAATGATAACACAATGGATTATATTTAGTTATGTAATTTATAAGTAAAGTAATGTAAAATAAGGTAAAATATAAGTAATTATAATATACATGAGAAAGCAAGTAAGATTTGCGCACAAGCAATGTTTAATATAAAAGGAGAAAAATATGGCTTTAATACAACAATATTTACAATACTTTAACTGGAACTATTTGTTTGCCGTTTTTGCTGTATTCGGATTGATAGGTGGCATTGTCGCTTTAATTCGGGGTATCAGACACACAATAGCAAAATACATCGTCGATGGAATACTGATAGTTTTACTTTTGGCCTACATTAAACAACTGGCAATAGTTATAGGGGATATAGATCTATCCAGTTTGAACTTTGCCTACACAGTTCAAGGAGTGAGTTACACCTTAACGACAGTCAATCTGTTTGTTATCGACATAATAGAGGGCGCAGGTTTAGTATCATCAGCATCTGATCCAGCTCTAGTTCAATTGGGATTTAGTTTAGCTCAGTCTATCATCGGGCTTGTTGTAATGATTGTCGGAATCCTGATAATCGTCATACTTCTCGGACCAATTTTAGGAGATATCTTAAGATTGATTTTAGGAGCTATATTCTCCTCGCCCGAAAAGAGAGAAAAGAAACAAAAAGTTAAGAAGCACAGATTCGCTTCTTTCCTCATCGCTTTAGTTTGTGGATCGGTTATAGGAGCCTTGCTACTTTCACCTTTAACTGCGGCAGCAAACTCTATCTCTAGGACCGCTATTGAAATTAACAACGCGCAGGAAAACGGTGAATTGAGCGACGATCAATTTGGCGAATACCAAGATTTGATAGATCTGTTCGCAGCTTATCAAGACTCACAAGTCTTTGCCGCTATGACACTTGGAACTGGGGACGAAGCAAATGCCCTCGATACAAGAGTTATGGATCAAGTCACCTATATGACAATCTCCGGCACAAAGATTTTCGTTTCAAGTGAAGTTACAAATTTGATCGAAATGCTTTCTAACGTGGCATCTTCAGTATCCTACGATGGAACGGATCTCAACGTTGACTTTACCGCTGCATCTTCACCCGATACTATTCAATCTATTCTCGACGGACTTGGAAACTGGGAAGTCTTGATGGAATTGCTACCTATCGCTGTTGAAATAGGACTGAGCGGGGTTGACACATCAACCTACGGCTTTGATTTAGATTTTTCCGACATCGACTGGTCCGATAGTTTGACGGACATAGGAACTATATATCAAAAGTTCTACGACGCTGGTTTAGTTGAAGAATACGTACTGCCCATGTTGCAAAATGAACCTGTACCCGATGCATTCTTGCTCGATTACACTCAAAAAGACAGCATGAAGGCTCTTGTTGAAGCGGTTGGTGATTCCGGCTTGATTTCAACTTCACTCTCAGAAATTTTGAGCGGCTTTGCCAAGCAAACCGCTATTGAACAAGGTATTGATTACATCTCTACTGACATAGACAAATACGACGCGATCGACTGGGGTGATGAATTAGCTAACACGGTTGAATTCGCATACGACTTAGGCCGTTTGCTCGATTTGACTTCGATAAACGCAGAAACTATGGCCGGTTTAACCGAGACACTTACCGATGCTTTAAACGATTCAGGTAAGCTCGAAAACGTCAAATCGCTCATTGTTGGCGGTTCGATTTCCTTTGCCGCTGACGGAGACCTTCCCGCAGATTTGATTGAAGAATTTGACGGCTTGTTAAATTCAGCTATCACCACTTCGGGAATTATAGACATTTCCGGAATGTTGAAAAGCGTTCTCGGATCTGTCGATGGCATTTCCGATTACATCAATCAACCTACTTTGTACAAAGTTTGTGACGACATTGGCGAAAGCAACGATTTAGCGGGAGAAGTTGGCATCATAATCGACGCCATCCCCGAATTGAAAAAAATAGCTGACGACGGACTCGACCTCGAAAACGACGTTGACGGATCAGTCGACACAATCCGAAATGTACTAAATATAGTAGAAGATTCTGAGATTATTTCAGGAATCTTACCCGGATTGATAAAATCCATATTATCGGATGAATCATTTGAAGATTTATTCTACGGTTTGACCGTAGATGACTTCGACTTTGAATGTCTGGATACAAACGGAGATTCACAATTAATTTCAGAAGTTAAAGATCTGTTGGATGTCATAAGCATAACGATGGATTTAACCGATACGTTGGGCGACGAAACGATGACTACTAATCAAAAGCTCGACAATTTGAATACTGCAGACTTAAAAACTATTCTTACTACCTTAGTCTCATCTCAAATAATTAACCCTGATCGCAGGGTTGACGGAACTGACACTCTAGTTAAGAATACAAACTTCAACAATCTGCTCACTTCGATGTTGAGCGATGACTCAATTACTTCAACCGGTTTGGCCGTACCAAGAGATATCACCGATATGGACTGGCTCGGAGATGGAACCCTTGATAATCCTGGAGAAATCTCTCGATTGGTAGACGTATTTGACACTTTGATTCAGTACAAGGATTTCTTCTTGAGCGAATCGGGTATGGATTTGGAAGATATCGACGGCGATATGATTGCTGATATCTTTGGAAGCTTAGGACGATCAGAACTGCTATCGAGCAGTTTGTCGGATATTTTGAATCAACAGATTGCTCCCATGCTTTCAGGTTTAGGAATCAGCATCGATTTTAACGATGTCACAGATTGGGAAGCTGAAGGAAGCGCCCTTGGCACAGTCGTGGATAGACTGAACGAGATAGGAACTTCCGATATTTCCACTATCGATTGGGCCGGATTGGATCCCGATCAAATTAATTCTATCCTAACTGCATTGAGCGAAACTCAAATGCTGTCGATACAACAGGACGACAACGGATACTACGTTGACATGTTCGGTCAACTTGCTTACACCTTAATCGAAAAAGCAGGAATGACTGATATGGTTGGAGATTCGCTTTCCGCTGATTCTTTCTCCAACGTTGAAAATAAGTACACAGGGGAGTTGAAAGACGACTTCAACTGGACTAAAAATATAATCGATTCTACATACACATTAAACGGAACGGACGCGGGTGGTAATCCTACGACTGAAGAAGTTGCAATTCGAATCGATACCGAAGGTGAGATTTACAACATTTGTAATATCTTTGACGAAGTTGGAAAGATTGACTTGAACGACTTGGGAGGCGCTGGTGTTACCGGCGATCAGTTGAGCAACTTGCTCAAAGCGATTGAAAAATCTGATTTGTTCTCGGCCAGTGTACCTTACTTCATCAACTACGCAATCGATCAAATACCTGCTATAAGCATCGGAACTGATTCGATTAACCTGGGACTTGCAAATCCCGATTACCTGCTTTCAGCAACCGACAGCGAAATCGACGAAGAAATCGATAAGATAGCTGTATTATATTCTATATTTACTGATGGAACTATGACTGACTTAGTTCCTGAAAATCCTGAAGATTTTACTCCGGAACAAATCGCCACATTGGAAGATATCTTGAGCTACATAGCTGATTCTAAGATCTTCAACACGGTGAGAAGCGGAGAAGACTATTCCTTGTACACCGAACTATTTGCAAGTGTCATTCACGCGACGACACTCGATGAGATGATAACCGGTGCAGACGCTGCGACCGCAAAGGAAAAACTATTGCCTTTGATTGCAAACATCAACAACTGGACATTTGATACCTCTATGGATGCAACCGCTAGAGCTGCAACCACGGATTCCGCTATATTGAACTTCACCAAAGTTTTAAGAATTATCGCGGATGAAGGAATAGATACAAGTTCGCTCACTAACCCCAGCGAAATTGACGAAGGTGCAATCAGCGACATGCTGAAAGCAATCAACAGCTCGGAAGTTTTACACCCTGCTATAAGTCAATTCTTCGATAAGATCTTCACCTCTATGAACATGGATTCGTACTTGGTGATCGACGGAAGTCAATACCGCGTTATCAACACCAACGTATACACTGATTACTCCGTGGAATCTATCGACTTCTGGGATGGCGAAATCGACGCTTTGGTTTCACTGTTTGTCAATATTAAAAACGTATCTGGCGCTGGTCTAGATTTCAGCAACATCGAATTCGGTGGAGCTGGCATCAGCATGTACGATTTCATTGGACCGATCGACGATATGAAGTTGCTCGACGACTGTAAAGAATACATCATTTACAATATGTTGAGTTCCGGCGGCAACACTTTCATTACTCAATACATTCGCGAAATAGATGCTGCATCCGCGCAATACGGAAATTCCGACGCTAAGGCTTACACGATAAAGAAGTTGTTGATGCCCCTTGGACATACGCAAGCTTACTTGATCCAACAGTGTGAAATCTTGGATGGATTCATATCTACATTTACCGATATCAAAGACGCTGATTTCTCAGATGGTGCCGCTTTCTCAAGCGTCGTGTACCAACTGATGATGAATACCTTCTACCTGGATTACGATTCAGTAGCGAATGAAACCACCTACGTTCGTGGCTATCTTGCCCAAGAACTCGTATCCGGAATGCTGGCAGAAAAATTAAGTTCAGTTGATCCTGGCGATTCAGCCTTTTTCAACTCCTTCTTCTACGCTGACAGCGCATACGAAAATGATTACTACTACTTCAATATTATCGAAGCTCGCGGACTCGAAGGCGTCGCATCTCTATCTTCAATGGGTACCTATGGTGACGCTGGTTTTAACGACGCTTTGATAAGTGCATTCACCCTTATGGGAAGAGCGATTGATTCAACTTCTGAATACGACGCTCTCGTTGACGTTGACGCAAACATGAAGAATGCCTTGCTCAACCAAACTGAAGACAACTTACTGCTAGACTTATACAAAAATCAAGACGACGCAAATAGATTGCTCAACTCGCGCTTGGCGATAACGTTGTTTAATCACTACGCGGATGACGTCGCAATCTTAAACGGAAAAACGATTAAAGACTGTATAGAAGAATGGAATTTGCTAGTCGACAATCCCGCAGCCTTTACTCTCGCCGTTGGAAGAGCGCCGACTGAAGACGACAAGATTGATTTCCAAAACGGTTCATTTGAAGAAAATGGAGCAGCGTTCATTACTGCTTTAGGTTACTTAGCTTAGTCGCACGGAGAATTATGAAGTTATTAAAAGAGAATTTAATCGGAAGTAAGGAAGTGATGAAAAGTCGCTTTCTTACTTACATATATCAAGTTGAAAACGAAGGTGAAGTAAAAGAGCACTTAAAAGCTTTGAGAGAAGAGAATCCCGGAGCGAGACACATCGTTTACACCTACCTGCTTCCGGATTTTAAAATGGGAGCAAGCGAAGACAAAGAACCTGTGAATTCGGCTCATCGTATTTTGAATACTTTGAAGATGAAAGATATGGCTGGTCTGGCTTGTTTTGTCGTCCGCTACTACGG
>Ga0172377_10003588_pt1 | contig 15942 bp, 13 predicted proteins | sample Pumphouse3metaG_FD_119749 | JGI IMG/M metagenome (GOLD analysis project Ga0172377, IMG submission 119749) | Leachate microbial communities from a municipal landfill in Southern Ontario, Canada - Pumphouse #3 metaG | ecosystem: Engineered > Solid waste > Landfill > Unclassified | place: Canada...
ACTCGGTATTCAGCTTTCTACGGTCTATGCCCATAAGAAGAATCTTTTCCTTAAGACCCAAGTGCACACCACCAGTCAATTGGTGGTGTGGGCATTATTGAAACAGTTGGACGTTTAGGGTAAAGAAAAGGCGGTGGATGGAACCACAGCCTGGAAGGCTAGAAATCAGCAAGCTTGGGAGCTCTTGGATACGGGATGACGTCACGGATGTTGGCCATGCCGGTTACGTACTGGACAGCACGTTCAAATCCAAGACCGAATCCTGCATGAGGTACAGAGCCGAATCTTCTCAGATCCAAATACCACCAGTAGTCTTCGGGGTTGAGCTTCATTTCCTTCATGCGGGAAATGAGTACATCATAGTCGGCTTCACGTTCACTGCCTCCGATGATCTCACCCAAACGGGGAACCAGCACATCCATGCCGCGAACAGTCTTTTCATCGTCATTGAGCTTCATGTAGAAAGCCTTGATGTCTTTGGGATAGTCGGTGACGATGACTGGACTTTTGCAGACCACTTCAGTGAGATACTTCTCGTGTTCGCTCTGCAGGTCGCTGCCCCAAGCCACGGGGAAATCAAATTCATTGTTGTGTTTCACCAGTTCTTTGACAGCTTCTGTATAGGTGAGGTGTGCAAATGGAGTCTCAATGATATGGTTGAGCGTTTCTGCCATTCCAGCTTCAACGAACTTGGAGAAGAAAGCCATATCTTCAGGGCATTTGTTCAGTACGGACTTGAATAGGTGTTTGAGGAAGGATTCCGCAACTTCCATATCTCCGTTGATGTCGCAGAATGCCATTTCAGGTTCAACCATCCAGAATTCAGCCAAATGCCGTTTGGTGTTTGAGTTCTCTGCACGGAAGGTAGGTCCGAAGGTGTAGATGTTCTTGAGCGCTGTTGCATAGGTTTCCCCTTCAAGCTGTCCACTTACCGTGAGGAAGGACTTTTTACCGAAGAAATCCTTGGAATAATCGATGGCACCCTCTTCTGTGTGGGGTACGTTGTCAAGATCCAGGGTGGTGACCAAAAACTGTTCTCCGGCACCTTCGCAATCGCTTGCGCTGATGATCGGGGTGTTGACATAGACAAAACCATTTTCCTGGAAAAACTGATGAACAGAGTAGGCAAGTGTATTGCGAACACGTGCAACAGCGCCGAACATATTGGTCCTTGAACGCAAATGGGAAATTTCCCTGAGGTATTCCACTGTATGACGTTTTTTCTGCAAGGGGTAGGTGTCGACAGGACAGGGTCCGACGAGTGTGACCTCAACGCTCGACATTTCAACAGCTTGGTCCCCACCAGCACTTTCTACAATGGGTCCCCTGCATTGTACCGAGGCTCCTGTAGTGATGGAAGAGAGCAATTCATCGTTGTTGAGCTGCTCCTTGTCGATGACGATCTGCAAACCCTTGAGACACGAACCATCGTTCAGCTCAAGGAAGCATACGGTTTTGCTGTCGCGTTTAGTGCGTACCCAGCCTTCAGCCGTGACCACCTCGGGTCCCGGAGCTCTCTTGAGTAAAGCGGAAATCCGTTCGTTCATGGGATATGCTCCTTCTAAAAGTATTCAGTCATTATGGTTTTTTGGCTCCTACTAGTCAAGAATCTAAAGAAGACAGTCAATTTTTAATTATTGATTTTGTTTTTGTATGAATATGCATGGAAAATACAAAAATCTGTATTTTTTATGAATAGTTCTCATGATTTGCTTGACAAATAACGCGTGCATCACTAATCCTTGGATGTCCTGTTTTCTCGTACTACCAACACACTTTCTGGAGGATCCTCATGAACGGTATATTTATGCTTGTTCTCTCTATCGTCGTGCTTGTCGGAGCCTATATGATCTATGGTCGCTATCTGGCAAGAAAATGGGGTGTCGATTCAAAACGCAAAACCCCAGCATTGGAAATGGAAGATGGAGTGGACTATGTTCCCACCTCCAGACAGGTGGTTTTTGGCCATCAATTTGCTTCCATAGCCGGAGCCGGTCCCATTAATGGTCCTATTCAGGCCGCTATCTTTGGATGGGTTCCTGTTCTGCTTTGGGTTCTTGTCGGAGGAATTTTCATCGGCGCCGTCCAAGACTTTGGTTCCATATTCGCCTCGGTCAGAAATAAAGGCCGTTCCATAGGCTATGTCATTGAACTGTACGTCGGAAAACTCGGGAAGCGCTTGTTTCTGCTTTTCGTCTGGCTTTTTTCCATCTTGGTGATTGCTGCGTTTGCCGATATCGTTGCCGGTACGTTCAACGGATACAATGCTGATCTTTCCACCAACCTGATCAATGGGGCTACCGCTACAACAAGTGCAGCCTTCATAGCTGTGGCTGTAGGTCTTGGCTTTTTCATTCGTTATCGCAAGCCAACGAACATGACCGCTACGGTAGTTGCCATTCTTGCTTTGCTTGCCTGCATTGCGTTTGGATTGACCTTTCCCCTCTATATCAGCAAAAGCCTCTGGCTCTATCTGGTGTTCGCCTACATCATGGTTGCCTCTGTGGTTCCCGTCTGGGCATTGTTGCAGCCAAGGGATTATCTCAACAGCTTTTTGTTGGTTTTCATGATTGCCGCAGCTGTAGTCGGAATTTTCGTCGCTAACCCCACCATCAATCTTCCCGCTTTTTCTGGATTTGTAGTGAATGGACAACAGATGTTCCCCATTTTGTTCGTCACCATTGCATGTGGAGCGGTATCCGGCTTTCACAGCTTGGTAAGCAGTGGGACTGCCTCCAAACAAATCCGCAATGAAAAGGACATGCTTCCTATTGCGTATGGCGCCATGTTGTTAGAATCCTTGGTTGCGGTCATCTCCCTGATTTGTGCCGGTGCCGTGTTTTCTAATGGAGCTCTTCCCTCAGGTACTCCTCCTCAGATTTTCGCCATGGCAGTTGCTGGGTTTTTATCCAAGACAGGAATTCCGACTCTTGCAAGCAACACCATCATCACCTTGGCGATCAGCGCCTTTGCTCTGACCAGCCTTGACTCCGTAGCGAGAATCGGACGCCTTTCCTTCCAGGAGCTTTTCATGGACAGCAGTACCGATGAAGAGAAAATGGGCCCATTGCAAACCCTGTTGACCAACAAGTATTTTGCTACCATTGTGACTCTGATATTTGGTTATATGCTCTCCATCAATGGATATGCAAAAATTTGGCCTTTGTTTGGCTCTGCCAATCAGCTGGTAAGCGCATTGGCTCTGTGTGCCATTGCAATTTTCTTGAAAAAAACTGGCAAAAAAGGCTCCATGATTTGGATTCCCATGTTCTTTATGCTTGGGGTTACCTTTACTGCACTCTTCCAGATCATCATCGTACGCTTCACTAGGTTGGCAAGTGGCAATTTCACCCTGCTTACCGACGGCATGCAGTTGGTGTTTGCACTTTTGCTGGTAGGTTTGGGGTTGATTATCGCAATCAAGTCCATTCGTACCTTGTTCTTCGAAAAAGGTGCGAAGGAGCAGAAGGCCGCCGCATAGGTTTTTTGTGATGCTTGATGTTCAGGGACAGTCAATTGGCTGTCCTTTTCTTTTTTGTAATTGGAAATGAATGGAAGGAGCATCTTAAATTGACAGATTGACAAAATGTGAAAAAGTGTTTATATAATATATAGTAACCATACACGGAGGCTACTATGTATAAAACAATACCACAGATATTCGAGCAGACCGTTAAAAACTATCCTGGCTTTTCTGTACAGATGAGCAAGGACCAGCAAGGTGTATTTCAGAGTGTGAATTACTCGCAACTTTTTTCGGATGTCAATGCACTGGCGGCCTCTCTTTCAGAACGAGGCATACAGCGTGGAGACTTGGTTGGATTGATCAGTGACAACCGCAGTGAATGGTTATTAAGTGACCTTGCTGTTCTTACTCTTGGTGCTGCAGATGTCCCCCGCGGTAGGGATGCCATGCCCTATGAAATAAGTTTTATCCTTGGTATCACGGAAGCAGATTTCTGCTTTGTGGAAAATGCCGTGCAGCTTCGCAAGATTCTTAACCTTATCGATAAGCTTCCTGGTCTCAAACATCTGATCGTCATGGACAAGGAGTTCACTTTGGAACAGCTGAATGGTGCTGAAGTTCCTCAGTCTGTGGAAATCCTCTTGTTGTATGACCTGCTTAGTGAAGGGCGGAAACTTATGAACCAGAAATCCGTCGCCAAAAAAATAGATGATGAAAGAGCAAAGGGAACAGAGGATGAAGTTGCCACTGTCATTTTTACCAGTGGAACCACCGGAGATCCCAAGGGAGTGGTCCTTTCTCATAAGAATTTTGCCTTCCAACTTGAACAATTGCCGAATGTCATCACATCGCTTGCACCTGGCCAAAAATGGCTGAGCGTGCTTCCTGTCTGGCATTCCTTCGAAAGGATCCTTCAGTATGTCATCATCAGCCAGGCTTCCACGATAGCGTATTCAAAGCCTCTGGGGTCTATTCTCATCGCTGACCTTGCACTGGTCAATCCTCACTGGATGGGGTCCGTTCCCAGAATTTGGGAAGCAGTGAAAAGTGGTGTGTTTTCCAGTATGAAGAGCAAAAGTCCTGTCGTGAAGAATCTGTTTACCTTCTTTGTTGGTGTTGCAAAGCTATACAGTTACAATAAGGACTTGTTGCTGGGAGAAGTGGCTACCTTCAAAAAACACAATAGAGTATTCGATGTGCTTCGATCCTTCTTACCGACTTTGTTGCTCTATCCTTTGTACAGGCTGGGAGATCATTTGGTATATGGTAAAGTCAAACAAAAGCTGGGGACCAACTTCATTGCAGGGGTAAGCGGTGGAGGCTCTCTCAGTGAGAGTGTCGACAAGTTCTTCGCCTCGATCGGTGTGAAGCTTTTGGATGGGTACGGGCTTACTGAAACAGCTCCTGTCGTTGCTGTGCGGTATCTCAATCATGGAATCAAACGTACGGTAAGTCCTCTGGGGAGTACTGAAGTCAAAATCGTCGATGAAGAAGGAAAAAGCGTACCTCCTGGAGTAAAGGGAGTGGTGATGGTTCGTGGACCTCAGGTCATGAAAGGGTATTACAAAAGACCGGATTTGACTTCCGCTATCCTTTCAGATGATGGCTTTCTGAATACCGGGGATCTTGGAATCTGGACGCATCATGGAGAATTTGCACTTGCAGGAAGAGCTAAGGACACCATTGTTCTTTCCGGTGGAGAAAATCTGGAACCTGTTCCCATTGAAGCCAAGCTTTGTGAGAGTGAATATATCGACAACGCAGTCGTGCTTGGTCAGGATAAGAAGTATCTAGGAGCTTTGGTGGTCTTGAACAAGAAAGCGGTGGAAGCGTATCTTACTACTCATCAAATTCCCTACTTGACTGATAAATTATCAAGTATGAAGGAAGTGCGTGAGCTGATAGAGTCTTCCATCCGTGAGATCGTCAATACCAAACAGGGCTTTAAAACCTTCGAGCAGATCAATAAGATTGCTTTGATCGGAAAGCCTTTTGAGATTGGCGTTGAGTTGAGTGCCAAACAGGAATTGAAACGCTTCGAGATCAACAAACTCTACAAGAATGAAATAGATCAGCTTTTCGCAAGCTGATGCCGCAACTAGTAGAGATTTACTAGAAGATTATTTTATTCGACAGTTGGCGTATGATTTGTCAGAAATATTGCAATTTTCCCCTGTGTCCTATACACTTACACATTACGAGGACATAGGGGTTCATATGTTACAGATCATCGGGACGAAAAAATGCAAAGAGACAGCAAAAGCCTTGCGAGCGTGCAAGGAACGTTCTCTTGTGTTTCAGTTCATCAATCTTTCTGAGCGAAAACTCTCAGATGGTGAATGGGAATCTCTTTTTCGTGCACTCTCCTCTGAAGAACTTTTGGATACAGCTTCAACATATTATCAGAAGAATGGTTACAAATTTCGTGAATTTGAGCCCCAAGAGGAGCTCAAAGAGCATCCTGAGTTGTTGAAAACACCGATTTTACGGAACAAAACCAAGGCCGTTGCGGGGTTTGATCTTCCCACGTTAGTAGAATGGGGATCTGCTTGATGGTTCGCTATGCAGTGCTGGGGAGTGGCTCCAGTGGCAACAGTTACGTCTTCTTTGACGGAACTGTTTCTGTATTGATCGACCAAGGGTTCAGTGTTGTTGAATTGCAGCGAAGGCTTCAATCCCTTACTGTGGATCTTTTCTCCATCGGTGGGGTGTGCGTGACTCATTTGCATCCTGATCATGCAAAAGGAATCGGTACCATTGCCCGTAAACTCAACGTACCCATTTACCTCAATGAACAGATGGTGGAAAAGGAACCTGTTGTCTTTTCCAAACTTGCCATTCCTGAATCGTGTCTCAGAATGGTCAGACCCATGGAGTCCTTCACGATCGGCTCCTTTATCTTGAGCTGTTTTGAAACCAGCCATGATAGTGGCGGTTCTGTAGGTTGGCACATCACCCATGAGGGCAATACGCTCATGGTGCTCACCGATACAGGCTGCTATACTGCAGAGCAACTCAGTTTGGCAAAAAACACAAATATTTTGTTTCTTGAAGCCAACTATGATGATACGATGCTTTCCAAGGGCCCTTATCCGTATTTTCTCAAAAAGAGAATCAGTGGTGATCATGGACATCTTTCCAATGCCCAAGCGCTGGATTTTTTACGTGAAAGTGAATTTGGGGGCAACCATGTGTACTTTATCCATCTCTCAGATGTAAACAATAATCCCTCCCTACTCTTTGATGTTGCCAGACAGAACGTGAAGGTTCCCTTCACCGTATGTGAGAAAGGCAAATGTTATGGGGGACTATGGAGCAACTATGAAAAAGAATAAGATTCCTAAGAGCGAAATCTGGTCATTGAAGCGGATCAAGAAGTTGACGAGAGAAGACGGACTCAAGATGAAGACCGTTTATGAGTATACCATGAATGCCTTGGTCGACTGTACTGCATCGAGAAATGCAGATCGCGTTGCCTTGAGAATCTATGGTGAAGAAAACAGTGAAATCACCTATGCGCAAATGAAATCCATGAAAGACAGCATTGGGTTGTCGTTACTTGAACAGGGTTTTGTACATGGCGATAAGATTGCAATCATGGGAGAGAGCTGTCCTACGTGGTTGGTCGCTTACTTCGGCATTACCTCCATTGGTTGTGTTGCCGTTCCCATCCTCCCTGATTTCTCTTCTAAAGAGGCCTGTTCCATTCTTGAACACAGTGGGGCCAAAGGTGTGGTCATCAATGTAAAGCATTTTGAAAAAGTGGTGCCGTTTGTAAAGAACAATCCCTCTTTCTTGGTGAGGATGGAGGACCTTTTCCATATCCCCAATCCCATCAGTGCCCAGATGGAGACGAAAGAACAGTTTCTTTCAGCTCCAGGAAGAGACATCACCCGTCGTAAGATTGACAAAAAGGCTCTTGCCCTATTACAGGAACATCGTTGTAAAGAGGAGGACCTTGCCTCCCTCATCTATACCAGTGGAACAACCGGCAACAGTAAAGGCGTCATGTTGAGCCACAAGAATCTGGTGTGGAATGCAGATATCTCCACCGACATCTATGTGAATTTCAAGCCAGGAGATCATGTGCTCTCCATTCTCCCTCTCAGTCATGTGTATGAATTCACCACTGGACAGACCCTTGAATTGATGTGTGGTACGGAAATTACGTATTTGGGGAAGGCTCCTGCTCCAAGCATCCTTCTGCCGGCCCTCAAGAAAGTCAGGCCGGTCATTCTCATGACCGTTCCCTTGCTGATGGAAAAAGTCTATAAAAGCTCAGTACGACCTGTGTTGCAGGACAATGTAAAACTGAAACGTTGGCTGAAGTTCGGCATGACGAGGAGAATCATCTCCAGAATCATCGGAAGGAAGCTCAAGGTCACCTTTGGAGGCAAGCTGAAGTTCTTCGGTATCGGTGGAGCCCCTCTGGACCGTGAAGTCGAGCAATTCTTAGCTGATGCAAAATTTCCCTATGCAATTGGTTATGGGCTTACAGAAACCGCACCTCTGATAGCAGGAGGTCAGCCGAATAAACATTATGTAGGCATGATCGGCAAATTGGTGGAGCATGTTGATGTCAAGCTGGACAACAAGGACCCTGAGACCGGGGTTGGTGAGATCCTGGTTAAAGGACCGAATGTCATGCAGGGGTATTATGAAAATCCGAAACTCAATGCCGAGTGTTTTACCGAGGACGGCTATTTCCGTACAGGGGATCTGGGTTTCCTGGATAATCAGAATAGGTTGGCCATCAAGGGGCGGACGAAGACCATGATTTTGGGTTCAGGTGGTGAAAACATCTATCCAGAGGTGATCGAGGCGGTCATCAATAATCAGAACTTCGTCACCGAGTCTTTGGTTGTCCCTGAAGATGGTGGTCTTATTGCATTGGTCAAGATAGACATCGATTCTTTCGCACAGAAAATGGCTCTTAACGTGAACGATGCAAAAGAAGAAGCGATGAAGTATGTATCCAAGATACGTGAAGACGTGAACAAGGAATTGAGCGCTTTCAGCCGTATCAGTGCTGCAGAACTACAGGAAGAACCCTTCCAGCGTACACCTACTCAGAAAATCAAACGATTCCTCTACTCAAGAATCTCAAATGACGCTTCCACGGAGAAGAAATAGGGTTGAGCCTCTCCGCCTTGCTATGGTATACCACTGAGAAAGGGAACATTATGGCTAATGTAGATATACGTATCAGGCAAACAGAGAGTCTTGCTACTCCGGATGAATTGAACAAGAGATTTCCGGTCGATGAAATGACCGAAAAATCCATTCGTATTTCCCGTCAGACGGTAAATGACATCATACAAGGAAGGGACCCTCGGTTGCTGGCAATCGTAGGTCCCTGCTCTTTGCATGACCGGAAAGCAGCTGTAGAGTATGCACACAAGCTTAAAAAACTTGCATCTGAAGTTCAAGACGAGATGTATATCGTCATGCGTACCTATTTTGAAAAACCACGCACGGTTCTTGGGTGGAAAGGGTTGATTCTCGATCCCAAGATGGATGGGTCCTATGACATCGAGTTGGGTATTGCCGAGGCCCGTTCTTTGCTTTTGGAGATAGTATCCTTGGGTATGCCCGTTGGCTGCGAAGTGCTCGATCCCATCATCCCCCAATACATTGATGAATTGATGAGTTGGTCCTCCATTGGTGCACGGACTACAGAAAGCCAGATCCACAGAAATCTGGCCAGTGGCCTTAGTGTTGCCGTCGGGTTCAAGAACAGCACCAGTGGAGAGCTGCTCAATGCGATAAACGCCATCAAGTGTGCGTATTATCCCGCCTCTTTCATTGGTATGGATCGTTATGGAGCAAACACCATTTTCAGAACCACTGGCAATGAGTGTTGTCATCTGATTCTCCGTGGTGGCGATCATAGCCCCAATTACTATGAGGATGATGTAGAATCCGCTCGTTTGATGATGATCAAGGAGGAGTTGAATCCTGCCATCATCATTGACTGCAGTCATGCAAATTCACGTAAGAATTACGAACGTCAAAAACGGGTGCTTCGTTCCCTTATCGATCAAGTGAGTTGGGGAGAGAAAGCCATCAAGGGTTTCATGCTTGAAAGCAACTTGTTCAGTGGCTGCCAAAAAATCCCTTCTGATCTTTCTCAGCTAAAATATGGGGTTTCTGTTACCGATGCCTGTATAGGTTGGGAGGAAACCGAACGCATTTTACTACATGCTTGTGAATTGCTTCGCAAGTCTCGACTTAACGGCGGGGATGCCCTGCCACTTTAGGAGGTTCCAATGGTTAAATCTGTTTTAGTCATGCTCGCAGAAGGCTTTGAAGAAATTGAAGCGATAACTCCCATCGATTTACTGAGAAGAAGCGGTGCGAACGTCACTGTTGCGTCGGTAGGTGATGAGCTTGATGTTGTTGGATCTCATGATTTGGTAGTGCGTGCAGATGTCTTGATAGCTGATTGCACAGATAATTATGATTGTGTACTATGCCCCGGTGGCGGTTTGGGTTCAAAGAATCTTGCTGCATCATTTGATGTGTTGCAAGCTTGTATCAAGACTGCTCAGCATGGTGTAGTCGCTGCCATTTGTGCCGCTCCTGCTGTTGTCCTTGGGAAGACTGGACTGCTCACCAATCATAGGGTGACCGGATACCCTGGGAGTGAGAAGGAGTGTGAAGGTCTGGTGCTGGAAAATGAAAAGGTCATAACTGATGGCTACCTCATCACTGCACAGGCAGCAGGTAGTGCGATGGAATTTGCTCTGGCTATCATAGCCAGGTTGTTTGATGAACGTACGGCAAAAAAAATTGCCGAACAGGTTGTTTTCTAAGGAGTTAATCGTGCCATCTATTGGTTTTGACAATGAGAAGTATTTAGAGGAACAAAGGCATCATATCCTTGAACGGGTAAAGATGAGTGATGGAAAACTCTACCTCGAGTGCGGTGGCAAGCTACTGTTTGACTATCATGCTGCTCGTGTGCTTCCTGGATTTGATCCTAACGTAAAAATGAGAGTGTTTCAGTCATTGAAAGACCAGATTGACGTTATTATCTGTATTCATGCTGGAGACATTGAGAGAAGAAAGATGCGAAGCGACTTCGGCATCACCTATGACACCGATGTATTCAAGATGATTGATGATTTTTCAAAGTGGGGTCTGACAGTCACGAGAGTCGTAATCACCCGTTTTGATGAAGAACCGGGTGCTGTGCATTTCAAGAGCATTCTTGAACAGCGTGGTATCACCGTTTACACCCACAAGGCAACGCACGGGTATCCCAGCGATGTCGACTTGATCGTAAGTGACGAAGGCTATGGCGCGAATCCCTATATTGAAACTGAACGGCCGGTGGTGATTGTCACGGCTCCAGGTCCAGGATCGGGAAAGCTCGGTACGTGTCTCTCTCAGATGTATCATGATTATAAGAAGGGAATTCATAGCGGTTATTCCAAGTTCGAGACCTTTCCGATTTGGAATCTGCCCATCGACCACCCGGTGAACATAGCCTATGAGTCAGCTACTGCCGATATCGGGGATAAGAATCTCATTGATCATTTTCATGCCAGCGCTTATAACCAGATAACCGTGAACTATTCACGTGATTTGGAAGCCTATCCATTGCTCAACAGGATTCTCAAGAAAATTACCAATCAGGATTGTATTTATAAAAGCCCTACCGACATGGGAGTCAACCGATGTGGGTTCGGCATCATAGATGATGAGGTTGTACGAAAAGCCGGTCAACAGGAAATCATCAGGCGTTACTACCGTGCAGCTTGTGAATATGTACAAGGCATCGGTACCAAAGAGACCGTCGATAGAAGCCGTATGATCATGGAAGGGGCCAAGCTGACCTATACTGACCGGGAAGTCGTGCCGGCTGCTCTTGCTGCTTTGCAGCGGGGAATAGAAAAGAACAAAGGTCTGAATGGAATTGTCTGCGCTGCTGCAATTCAGCTTCCAAATGGAAAAATCGTGACAGGGTGCAACTCACCCTTTCTTCATGCATCTTCGGCCTTGATTCTCAACGCGGTGAAGGATCTTGCCGGTATTGACCATGAGGTTGATCTGATCTCTCCAGCGATCGTACAGTCGGTTACTGCAATGAAGCGTGATGTATTGAAGGGAAGGGGGGTGAGTCTCAATCTGGATGAGGTCCTCATCTGCTTGGCGATGAGCTGTGCCATTAGTAAAGATGCCCTAAAAGCATCCCAGGTACTTCCCCAGCTGCATGGTTGTGAGGTCCATATGACTCATATCCCCTCAGCAGGAGACGCTTCTGGACTAAGAAAACTGGTGCTCAATGTGACCAGTGATCCTCGGTTCCCCACCTCGAACCTATATAACCCTGCATAAACCAAAGATCATTGCCGGAGTTTCGACTCCGGCTTTGTTCTGTTTCAGGCGATGAGCTGTGCAAGGGCAGGAAGCACACCTAGTACCGCTAAAATCCTTATGGTATGCATCAACACAATTTTTGGTGTTTCCAACCCCAGTTCTTCGCTGATCAACCCCATTTCAGAGATTCCTCCAGGCGTTGATGAGAAGAGTGCAGTAGCCCATTCCATATTGCAGAATCGATGCAGTACAAATGCTGTGAGAAACGCCATGACGAACAATTCAAGTAAAAGAATCGCTGCAGGGAGAAGCAATACGCTTCCTCCCAGAAATGTCTGGAAAGTGACTCTGCTGCCGATGTAGCAACCTGCAAGAATCTGTACTCCTGATTTGAGGAATGTTGGATAGCTTGCTTTGTCAGTTGCTAGGTTAAGCAGTGCTATTGCGAAGATTGCACCTAATATGGCACCTGCAGGAATGTGCAGGATCAAGAAAAGCAATCCACCGATACAAGCTGAAAATAAGGATATGAGATGCATCTTCACTGTATTCGTTCGAGCAGGGAGAATGATGTCTGTACGCTTCGATTTAATATTGTTGATGGAGAGCAAGTGACGTATGAGTGGGGGGAATATGATGATGACTGAGACCAAACGAAACAGTTGGAGGATCGCGACCTGTTCCAATTGAGCACCAAAATCAACTGCAACCAGTGCAAGGTCAGATACTCCTCCAGGGGCGCAGGCAAAGAATGAGGTCATGAACGAGAGATCTGTAGTGGCACTCATGATTTTTGCAAAAGCAAAGTTGATTGCAAGCAACATGATCACCAAAATGATGACAGGTTGTACCATCGTTTTCAGTGTCTTGATGTCTTTTCGTGTGAATCGAGTCCCGATTACCATTCCAGAGAGCATCTGAATTCCCATCCTGAGATTGATGGGATAGATATACGAAGCAGAAGAAAGGGCAGTAAATCCCATTACCGCCAATAACGAGCCGATCAAAGCTCCAGCAGGGATGCGAAGCCTTTTAAAAAACAAGCCTCCTAAGGTTCCGACACCATGGAGCAGCAAAAAATAGAGTATAGCCATGATTTCTCTCAATGAGGAAGGATTTATTTGCAAGTCAGTGTAGCATAGTCCTTGGTTGTTGAAAATAGTATATTGTGTACAATAATATCAGTATACTACCCCACCAGTTGTGTGATATATAATTGTGTGTTACTAAGAATTATCAGTGCGTGAAAATGTGTATGTATGAGTATGTATTTAATTGAATTATATAAGGATATGTTTTTCTATCTTTAGACCGTACAAATCAGAAAAATTGGGTAAAATGAGTAAGTTCCATCGCTATAGTAGAATTTCAAACCTTGACGAGCTCATCGAGTGCTGATACCTTCTAGGTATGAAATTATCTACAAAAGGTCGTTATTCTCTGGAGACATTGGTCTATCTGGCCACCTGCAGGGAAAACTGTAGTATCCGTTCAATCAGTGAAGCTACGGGAATCAGTAGTGGATACCTTGAGCAGCTTATGATCCCTCTGAAAAAAGCAGGTCTGGTTGATGCCGAAAGGGGTGTGCAAGGAGGCTATCGAATTGCACGTAAAGATATTACCTGTGCTGAGGTTTTGCTGGCCAGCGAAGGGGATTTCCTTCCTGCTCCCTGCAAAGGGTGCAGCCAGTCTGATTTCTGCAAGACTCATCAAATCTGGTCGTTATTACAAAATACTGTCGTTGAGTTTTCCAAGGAAATATTGATTGAAAGCCTGGCTGCTCATCTTGTTGAGTCTGAAGAAGGGGGCGGGATTTGAAAATTTCTACCAGAGGCCGGTATGGCTTGCGCCTGCTTGTCGATATTGCCGAGCATGGAAATGAAGGCCCTGTGGCTTTGTCGCATGTGGCTGTGCGACAAAATCTCAGTGAAAAGTATCTCCAGCAAGTAGCTCTTTTGCTCACTCGCGGTGGCTATCTTTTGTCAGTGAAGGGGGCAGGGGGAGGATATTTGCTCAATATGGAACCCGATAAAATGAGCATTTATCAAGTTTTGGATCTCTTGGAAGGGAATATTGCGTTTGAAGAGACTCCCCAAGGCGAAGAATCCGCCATCCAACGCTGTATACGACTGCATTATTATCAGAAGCTTGATTTGGAAGTGAAGCGAGTGTTCAAGGACATTACACTTGATGAAGTAACGAAAGCCGATTGGTTTTCCTATGTCATTTGATTTTGTATAAAGGGGTTGACGAAGGTTCCGATACTAAATACTATTAAAACTATAAAAGTACTAGGAAATCAATTCCGAACAACAGACTAGGGAGGTATCGAGAAATGGCTTCAAAGATTTATAACGATATTACGGAAAAAATTGGGAAAACTCCTTTGGTCAGAATAAACCGCCTCAATGAAGGGTATGCCACCATCTTGGTGAAAGTAGAGAGTTTTAATCCTCTTTCCAGTGTGAAAGACCGTATTGCTCTTGCCATGATAGAAGGCGCTGAGGCAAAAGGCCTCCTTTCAAAGGAATCGGTGATCATTGAACCAACGAGCGGAAATACTGGTGTGGGACTGGCGTATGTTGCAGCTGTCAAAGGCTATAAGCTGATCATCACCATGCCTGAGACAATGAGTGTCGAACGAAGAAAACTTTTATCAGCTTTGGGAGCTGAACTTGTTTTGACTGATGGGGCCTTGGGCATGAAAGGTGCAATTGCAAAGGCTGAGGATCTTGCTTCCCGTACTCCCCATGCATTCATTCCTTCACAGTTTGAAAATCCAGACAACCCAAAAACCCATTATGAGACCACTGGCCCGGAAATCTGGGAAGACAGTGGGAACCAAGTCGATATATTCATTGCAGGTGTAGGTACGGGAGGAACTGTCAGCGGGGTAGGTCGCTATCTCAAGGAACAGAATCCGAATGTCAAGGTCATAGCGGTTGAGCCTATAACCAGTCCCGTGTTGAGTGAAGGTCATGGAGGCCCTCATAAAATACAAGGTATTGGGGCAGGGTTTGTTCCCAATACGCTCGATCGGAGCATCATCGATGAGATCTACACCGTTGAAGATGCAAAGGCTGGAGAGATCGCCAGACAAGCTGCCAAGAAAGAGGGACTCTTGATCGGTATTTCTTCAGGCGCTGCTTTGGAAGCCGCACTTGCCTACTCAGCAAAAAAAGAGAATGAGGGCAAGACCATCGTGGCAATTCTTCCAGATTCTGGGGAGCGCTATCTTTCTACCTGGCTTTTTTCTGAGGCTTGATTCATAGCGTACTGAGCGGGAGGTCTTGTACCTCCCGTTTGTTATGGAAGAACATCAACACTGCCATCAAGGCAATGATTACATACCCTGTCAGACTTGCAGCGTCAGGGAATTGTGCAAAAAACACGATTGATAATATTGAAGTAAACAATACCTGGGCATAGTCAAATACAGAGATTTCTTTTGCAGGAGCATAGGAGTATGCTTTTGTAATGGAGAATTGTCCACCTGCAGCAGTAATGCCTGCAAGCAAAAGATACATCCACTGCATCAAGGTCATGCTTTCATAGCTGAACAGTACGAAGGGAACTGCAAAGAGTGTGGAGAAGAGAGAAAAGAAGGCTACGATGATAGGAGCAGGAATCCCTCGGTTTCCCAAAATCCGAACAATCGTATACGCAAACCCAGCTGATATTCCTCCTACCAGGGCGAGGAGATTGGGAAGGGGCGTGATTTCACTGAAAGAGGGCTTTACGATAAGTGCAGCTCCCATAAACGCCCCCACAACATAGAATATCTGTTGGAGTTTGATTCTTTCCTTGAGGATGATTCTGCTGAAAATGATGACAAAGAAGGGCGATAATTTATTGAGTATGGTGGCGTCGCTGAGAATCATATGATCCAGAGCATAAAAATTGCACACGATCCCCAACGTTCCTGCCAAGCTGCGTATGATTAAAAGAGGAAAGTTTTTTCGTTGCCATGTGAAGTGCAGGCCACTTCTCTGTATGACCATGAGCGCTATTGCCAGTGCAATGAGATTTCTGAACAATACCTTCTGCATTGAAGGCAAATCCCCAGCCAGTTTTACGAACAGCGACATCGAAGCAAAGAAAAAACCACTCAACAATATATAGAACACACCCAGTTGCTTGTTTTTCATACC
>Ga0172377_10003590_pt1 | contig 15937 bp, 8 predicted proteins | sample Pumphouse3metaG_FD_119749 | JGI IMG/M metagenome (GOLD analysis project Ga0172377, IMG submission 119749) | Leachate microbial communities from a municipal landfill in Southern Ontario, Canada - Pumphouse #3 metaG | ecosystem: Engineered > Solid waste > Landfill > Unclassified | place: Canada...
GTTTCAGGGCGGAGGTGGCGCCGCGGGAAGCGCATACCCGGGCGGCTATTTTTGAGGCGAATTTCAGATTATCGTGCATCTTTTTCCAAAAAATATCACGGCCCAGAAGGCAGTATCGGGCTATAAGGCCCGCGGTAAAAGCATCTCCGGCCCCGATGGTATCCACAACCTTTACTTTGACGGCCGGGCAGAGCGTGCTTTTCCTGCCGTCCCAGAAAAACGAACCTTTTTTCCCCAGGGTAAGGACGGTCTTGCCGGGCAGTTTTTTAAGCGCGGAAGAAATCGTTTTTTCCTCTGTTATGCCGAAAGCATCGGTATCGCTCATCCGGATAAGATCCGCCAATTCAAAAAATTCTCTTACTCTTTTCCGGGCGATTTTTTTGTTCTTTATCCTGTCGTCCCGCCAGTTTGGATCGTAGGTAGAGAACATTTTTTTGACACGAGCGGTTTTCATGAGGGATAGAACGCTGCCGAAAGAAGGATCGGCATAGGAAAAGATCGATCCCGCGTGAAAAACATCGTTTTTTTTGAACGACTTGATAAGGGATCTTTTTACGGGAAGCGACGTCTCGGGATCCTTGTCCCTGTAAAAAATGTAAGAAGAATCTCCTTTTTTATCCAGATGAGCTATGGCAAGAGAGGTTTTGACGCAGTTTGTTCTTTTTACATGAGAAGTCGATATGTTTTCACGCCGCATGAACTCAAGAAGAGTGTCCGCGAGAAAATCATCGGAAAGGCTTGATACCAAAGAGACATCGAGACCCAGGCGGCCAAGAATCACGGAAGTATTGAACACCGCGCCGCCCGGGCACCCTTCCATACAGAAACCCCCGTCACCATCTTCTTTTGTTATTACTATGTCGTAGGCTACGTTCCCGCAGCAAAATACGCGTTTTTTTTCGGCCATGACAGTCCAATGATAACACCCCGGGCGTGATTTTACAACAGCGGGTTTTATACTGCGGGTTTTACATCCATAGTATCAAGAAAGTTGCTGACTTTTATCCTCAAGCGGGAGTATACATGCGGTATGTATACTCACGTGAAGCTTCTCGATCTCCGCAACCGTGGGATCAAGCTATCGGATTTGAAGAGAGTTCTTTGACAAGGCACTTTCCGTAATGTAGACTTTCAGTTACAGAGGCGCATAAGCGGGCGTGTGGAACAAAAGTCAAAAAGGAATATGTGAAAAGAATAATCCTATCGTGCGTGATCGTGATCTTTCTGCAGAGGTTTTTATTCGCGGATACGGTGGAATTCAAAAGCGGCGAAGAAAAAACCGGGGTGATCCTTTCGAGCGGGCCGGAGACCATTCTTGTCGCTTTTGAGGAGGGGGACGAAGAGATAGATGTGAAAGACGTGGAAAATGTTACGATGGGGAAGGAAGAGGATAACTTGACTTTTCTCGCTGACAGGGCTTTCCATGCCGGAGACATAACCACCGCTTATTATCTCTACACAAAGGTTTTCTGGGGTGACCCTGACAATGAGAGCGCCATAAAGGGCATGGAGAGACTTGACCCCGCGATGCTGAGAGACATAAGCGTACGGGAGTGGGTCGGCGGTTACGAAAGATACCAGACAAGGCCGCGGGGCAGTACCGACATAGACATATTATCCGGGAATTCCGAACAGACGGAGGAATTGCTCAAAAAGGTCGGAATCATAGCGGCTTCTGAATCGGGAAGAATAAAAGTTACGGAAGTCGTGAAGGGGAGCCGGGCATGGAAAGGCGGCGTCAGGATAAACGACTTTTTGACCGAAATAGACGGCCGGCCGGCCTCTTACATGGGGCTTTTCGACGCCGCGGCCGTAATGCTGGCGAGGGGAGAGCGAGCCATAGACTTAGAAGTTGAACGGGAAGTGAAACAGTGGATCAGCGGCGGAGATGACAGCGTACAAGTCGCTATTTCAAAGGCTGAGAATGGTTTGATCTCCGGGGAAGAAGTTGTTGTTATGGGAGGGAAGGATATTTCGTCCTCTTCGGATCTCGGGGTAATGACGGGAGATGTTCTCGTTTCCGTGAACGGTGCCGTGCCGGGGCCGGGGTCTTCCCGGGAAGAGATACGGAACCTTTTCAGAAGGTCCGCGGGGAACAATGTAAGTATGATCGTGCGCAGGAAAATGTCAATATGAGCGCGTGGGGAGGAACTATGTCCGAATTCAAAAAGATAATGGAAAAATTGGCCACAGGGGATATGATAGAGGTGCAGATAATTGTTCTTTTCTCCGGAATAGCGATAGCGCTGATAGCGGGCCTTTTCATAGGGCGGGCGCTTGCTCTCAAAAAGCCGGGAAAACCCGCAAGGATGGACAATAAACCCCCAAAAAGCTGGAAAAGTTTTTGCCGAACAAAGTAAACCGCATAATGCCATACTCCCCTCTTATCCAAACCTTATGATAATAGACTTACTAACATCCCTCATAGTTTGACAATACGAACTATGTAGTATATATTATACAAATATAAGAGCAGGTTTTAGCTGACGGTTCCGTGACCGGCAAAACGGGGGTGTGGACGTATGCACTACTACAGGATACTGGGGCTTGAGAAAGAGCCTTTTTCCACGAGTCCCGATCCGCATTTTTTGTTCCTTTCAAATGAACATGATTCGGTCAGGACAAGCATACTTATACAACTACATCTGCGAAGAGGTCTGAACGTGGTCCTTGGGGATGTCGGAACCGGAAAAACAACTCTTTCCCGGAAACTTGTACAGGAATTGGGCGAGAGGGAAAAGTTCATATTCCACGTAACGTTAAACCCCACCTATGAAACTGAAAGGGAATTTCTGGGCGCGCTCATAAGAAATTTTCAGGTGCCTTTTTCCCCGAACAACAATTACGAAGCGCCGGTTTCAGAAATGCGGGACGCCTTTGAAAAATTTCTTCTTTACAAGACTACAGCTGAAAATAAGGTCATAACTCTCATAATCGACGAGGCCCAAAAGCTGTCTATGGAAGCTCTGGAGTCTTTGAGGATATTGCTTAACTACGAGACCAACGAATATAAGCTTCTACAGTTGGTGCTCCTTGGCCAGTTGGAACTGCACTCGAAAATAATGAACATGCAGAATTTCTACGACAGGATAGATTACAAGTTCACCCTGAATCCTCTGGGATATGAGGAGACGAAAAGCATGATAGAGTTCCGCATAAAACAGGCGGGTTACAGCGGGCTCAAAAAGCTGTTCGATGACGAGGCGATAATGGATATTTTTCATTATGCCAAGGGCTACCCCAGGGGGATAATACGTGTATGCCACAACTGTTTGAGGGAACTGGTGATGAGCAAATCCCGTACGGTTGTCGATAAAGACATGGTGACTAATGTGATAGCAAAGGACGCGTCTTCAAGATGGCAGAAAACAACAGTTCCGCAGAACACGACCTCCTGAGAGCAATAGAAGGCAAGGCGAGCCTATCTCCGCGTTTTGGCGGAGGGGAAGGTGAAGCAAAAGATAAGTTGATGCTTGCCTTCGAGGATCTCAAGAAAAGGTTTGCGGGGATAAGTGTTCCCAGGAATTTAAGTATTTCCGATGTAAACAAGGTTCTATCCGTTATAGCGGTTCTTTTTGTGCTTTTTCAGGCGGGGATACTCGCGAGAGGATTTTTACGCATAGGCAATATCCCGACGTTCGACAAAGCGTCCGCTCTGAAGGCGACGGGAGAAGCGAGAGTTATAAATCTGCCGCTCAGGGAATATTCCTACTATCTGGATGCTTTCATGGACCGCAATATTTTTCTTGAGAAAAAAGAGGAAGGGGTTGCGGTCGAAGTCCCGGGCACATCGGAATTTGATGATATTTCCCGCAAACTCAGGCTCACCGGGATATCCTGGTTGGAAGAGCCGGGAGAAAAGTTCGCCATGATAGAGGATACGGAGATAAAGGTAACCTACTATTTGCAGGAGAAGGAAACTCTACGGGGTTTTACGGTTGAATCTATAGGGAGCAACAGGGTCATTCTTAAGAAAGACGGAAGGGAGTTGGAGTTGAGGTGATATTGAGGTTCAAGAGTAAGCATATAGTGAAATGTATTCTCGCCGCGGGACTCGCGGTGAGCGTTGCCTTATTGTTCCCCGTTTCCCCCGCGGATATATCGGCCGATAGTTTCCTTGTTCCCGGCATTACGGGCAAGATGGAAAGAGAAATTTCTTTGGATCTCAGGGACATGGACGTTGTGGACGTATACAAGTTCCTCGCGATGAGGGGCGGGTTCAACGCTTCCATAAGCAAGGAAATAGCGGGCAGAGTTACGCTATACCTCAAAAATGTTTCCATAGGGGATGCGCTGGATATTATCTCCATAGCCAACAATCTGGCATATAAGGTCGTCGGGGGCAACACGGTCTATGTTATGACCGACGCTGAATATCAGAGAATGTATGGGGCTCAGTTCAGCGACAAGAAGACGGTAAAAATACTCAGGCTCAATTACATAAAACCGGCATATGCTCTGGAAACTCTCAGAAACCTCAAGACAGATATCGGCAGAATAGTAATAGACGAGGATACGGGCTCTGTGGTCATGATAGATACCCCGGGCAACATAGAAAGGATGGAGAAGGTAATAGAGGGCATAGATGTTCCCCTTGAAACCTTTGTTTATGATCTCAAATACGCGGATGCCAATGATGTAGCCTCAAAATTGAGGGAAAAACTCGACAATATGGCGGTGGGATCGGTGCAGGCCGACACAAGGAGCAATCAGCTGGTTGTAAGGGCTTTTCCGGGAAGGATGAGGGAGGTCTCAGATCTCATAAGAGCTCTGGACACAAAGACCAAAGCCGTTCTCATAGAGGTACGCATACTTAAAGTAATTCTCCGCCCGGGATTTGACGCGGGGATAGACTGGCAGGTAATGTTCAAACAGCTAAACAACCTGGCCATAGTAGGGTCTTTTGCTATTTCCGATCCGCTGAGAAAGGCAACCAGTCTGGCTCAGATAGCTCAGGGAAATATGGGTTTTTCGGATTTTGCCTTTGACCTTAAGCTGCTTAAAGAGGTCGCGGCTACAAAGGTGATCGCTAATCCCAGGATAATGGTAACTAATAACGACGAAGCCCGTATACATATCGGCGATAAGCTGGCTTATGTCACTACTACGACAATAGGCACCGGAGACAGCCAGAGAGTGAACGAGGAGATACACTATATCGATGTAGGCGTGAAGTTCGTCGTGACACCCACCATAAACGACGACGGGTTCATAACCATGAAGATAAAACCGGAGATATCGTCTAAGTCGGGAGAACTTGAAACTCCTCAGCTGGCGAAAGTTCCTCTTATCAACCTGACGGAACTTGAGACCAGTGTGATCGTTAAGGACGGGAACACGATAATTATAGCGGGACTCAGACAGGATGAGGAACAGGACGGGAAAAGCGGAGTTCCGTGGCTTATGGATATCCCCTACATAGGCCGGGCTTTCTCCGAGGTTTCGAAACGAGGTACGACAACGGAAATAGTTCTTCTCCTGACGCCGCATATAGTTACCGGAGAGGAGAACTATGTTGATGTTGAGGGGGAGAAAAGGGCGATAAGGGACGACTACAAAACATATTAAACGAGGATAAAGCGGCAGGGGAAAAATTGAAAACGATCAAATTGTCAGGTTGTGTTATGGGGTTGGCCCTTACGGCAGCGGTTATCAGCCCTTGCGGGACCGTACAGGCTCAGGATGTACAGGCCCAGGACGGGGAAGAGGAGGCCTTTGCCCAGACGCGCGAGGTTTCTTCCCAGGAGACATATCTCAATCTTCTCAGGGAGTACACCGAGCTCAAAAAAGAAAAAGATCTTATGGCGGAAGAAATATCTAAGCTTCAGGCCCAGAACAGCGGTTTTCTTGGAAGAAATAAAGATCTTGAGAGCAGGATGCAGTCTTTGTCGGGCAGGCTTGAAGAGGCGGAAAAACTTATCGAAGAAGAAAGAAAAAACGCCGTAGAAGATATGGAGACTTTGCGCGCCGAGCTTGAGAGCGAACGGGCGAAGAATGAAGAAGAGGAGAGACAATTAAGCGAACAGGATTATGTCCGCAGGTATAAGGACGCCCGAAAACAGTTAGAGGGAGCCAGAAGGGCGCTTAGCGATATGGCAAAGGAAAGATCCCGGGAGACGGCCAATGCGGAAAAAGCCATTATGGAGATCGCTAAAGAAAACGAACAGCTTAAACTTAATATCGGTAAGGCGCATTTCAATCTGGGGACGCTGCTTTTTAAAGAGGGTGATTATGAAAAGGCCGCGTATGAATATGAGCAGGCGATAAAGGTTATTCCGAACGATCCGGAAACCTGCTATAATCTCGCGATAATTTACGATTTTTATTTGGATGAGCCCGGTAAAGCGGAGGGCTACTACGAAAGATATTTCCGGGCGGAACCTGATCCCGGAAGGAAACAACAGCTGAAAGAACGTATGGCCGAAAAAAAGCTGCTGTCTATAATGAACGATTACCAGGTGGAGTGACCTCTCTTGGGAGAAGACCATAGAGTGTTGCTTCCGGTTTAAAAGACAGCTTTTTGGCGGAGGGTATTTTGTTGCCTGTAACTAAAGAGCTTTAGTAACTTTTTTGCTGTTTAGAAAAATTAGAGTTATGCAAAACGGCGATTTCAGTCATTGCGAGGGTGCAAAGCGACCGGAGCCCTTCGTCCCGTGGGAAGATATGGGGCTCAAGATTTCGTTAGACTTAGCAGATAGCCGTAGCAACCTCATAACTTATTATTTATGTTGAGATTGCTACGTCACTCTCTTCGTTCGTTTCTCGCAAAGACGGGGTAAAAGTCTATTTTGCAGAACTCTGTTCAGAAGAATAAATGGGGTGGGGAAAATGGGAAGACTATCAAATGGAAGAAATAAAGGGCTTGAAAAAACAAGTATCTCTATTTTGACAGCCGTTTTTTTGGTTTTTATTTTTTGCCGGGTTTGTTCGGCTAATAACCTGAACATCGGAAATGTTAAGATAGAGGATCCTGATTCCGCTTCCGGAACTGTTGCCGTTGATTTTGATATGTCCTGGGAAAATTCGTGGAGGAATTCCGTTAATCACGACGCGGTGTGGGTTTTTGTGAAGTACACGAGGGATATGGGCCTTACATGGGAGCATGCCACTCTGGAACAGTCGGGGGGGGATCCGACAGGAACATCGCCGGGGCTCGGAGCAACTCTCGAAATAGTTGTTCCCGAAGATAGAAAAGGGGGTTTTTTCAGGCGGTCTTCCACCGGATCAGGGAAGATAGAAACGGTTGGGGCCCGCCTCCGGTGGAATTGGCGGGAGGACGGGCTTAGCCCGGAAGACGAAGCGGGAGTGAGAGTAATCGGCATAGAAATGGTATATGTACCCGCGGGAGCTTTCTACGCCGGCGACGGTGACGGAAGTTCCGCGTCGACATATTCCTTCAAGGGAGAAGGAGGCATCCTGCCGGTGGAAATATCCGCCGGCAGCGTTATGATATCTTCTTTGCCCAGTCCGAACGACGACATAGACGCGTCTGCTGTCCAGGTAAGCGGGACGGGAGGTGTGGAAGGCAATGAGAATTTTCCCGCAGGATACGGGGCTTTTTACGCGATGAAGTACGAAATAACCGAAGGGCAGTGGGTGGATTTTTTTAACATGATCCCTTCGGCAGCGAAGGACAACCGGGATATAACGGGGCCAGGAGGAAAGAACTCGAATGGAACCGTTAACCGGAATACGGTTTCACGGAACATGGGCCTTGCGGCGACATCAAGGCCGGACCGTTCATGCGGGTATCTTTCCTGGCAGGATATTGCCGCATATTTTGATTGGGCGGCTCTTAGGCCGATGACAGAGCTTGAGTTCGAGAAAGCCGCAAGGGGAGCGGGCTCTTCCGCCGCGAAAGGCGAGTATGCATGGGGCAGCGGCCAGGCGGAAGCGGCGACTACGATTTCCGGATTTGAAGGCGGAAGTGAAATTGCGGGTAATGAGGGAGCAAACGTATGTTTTGGCAATAAAACTTTCACGGGAGGCGACGCGGGGCAAGGGCCCTTAAGGGCGGGCATATTCGCCACTTCCAGATCTACGCGTGAGAACGCGGGAGCCGGTTATTATGGAATGATGGAATTATCCGGGAATGTTTGGGAGAGAACCGTCTCTTTGGGCAGGGCCGAAGGAAGGGCTTTCCAGGGAACACATGGCGACGGAGTTCTCGCGGCGGAAGAAGGGTATGAAGGGAACGCTACCAATGAGGATTGGCCGGGGTACATGCCGGGAGAGGGAGTTAGCGGAGCCGCAGGTTCGGGTTTTCGCGCAGGAAGCTGGATGGAAGCCGGCGCGGAAGGCCTTAGGATATCCGATAGGAGCAGGGCATCTACGACCAGTACGGCGAGATTACCGGACGCGGGAGGAAGAGGGGCGAGGACCGACCCCGGGTTTTAACGACCTGAACAACGGAAGGGAAAATGAAGAAAAACATTTTTGCCGTTATCACGGCGCTGTCATTGTCGGCTTTTTTTAGTTGCGGGGGTTTCGCGAATGACCTTACGATCTCGGCGGGATCGGTTTCAAAAATAGATCCGGGCGCGGGTACGGCTACCGTGAGGTTCAACGTAAGCTGGGAAAATTCCTGGCGGGACGCGATCAATCATGACGCGGTTTGGCTGTTCTTGAAATTTTCAGTTGACGGGGGGGATACTTGGGGCCACGCGACGCTTGCGTCATCCGGAGTAGACCCAACAGGGTTTTCAGCGGGAACAGGTATGAACCTTGAGATAGATGTCCCCGCCGATAGAAAAGGGAGCTTTCTGCGGCGATCATGGACGGGTACAGGCAAGGTAGAGACCGGAAATGTCGAATTAAGATGGGCGTATGCCACTGACGGGCTTAGCGCGGATGACATGGAAAGCGCGGACATAAAGATATTCGGTATCGAAATGGTCTATGTGCCCGAGGGGCCTTTTTTCGCGGGGGATTATGAGGTTTCCGAGGCGTCGTTTTCCGAAGGAAAAGATGTGTCGGAGACCGATCCATGGTATGTGCAGTCAGCTTCGGCGATTTTTGTGAAGAATGTTGATTTTGACGGGTACTACTACAGGTCGGCCGGTAATGCCGGGGAGGACGCTACGGGGGCTGAATTCGTTATACCGGCATCATTTCCCAAGGGGTTTAAGGCGTTTTACGCTATGAAATATGAGATAACCGAGGAACAATGGGTGGATTTTTTTAATATGCTTACTTCTTCGCAGAGATCCGGCCGCGATATTACGGGAGCTGACGGGAAAAATTCGGCGGGTGTGGTTAATCGTAACACCGTTTTTATGGCAGATGGTAAAGCTTTTACTTTGAGGCCGGAACGTTCATGCGGATATCTTTCATGGATGGATATTACCGCATATTCCGATTGGGCGGCTCTCAGGCCCATGTCGGAACTTGAATTCGAAAAAGCCGCCCGTGGGAAAGATATTTCTCCTTTGGGAGGAGAATATGCCTGGAGAAACACGGCAATAACAGCCGCCACCGCGATATCGGGTAAAGAAGACGGCACGGAGACCGTTACTACGCCGGGGGCTAACGCTTGTTTCGGCGACAAGACATTTTCCGGCGGGGACGGAGGGAAAGGCCCTCTGAGAGCGGGGATATTCGCGAAAAGCGGGACTACCCGCACAGCGGCCGGGTCGAGCTATTACGGTATTATGGAGCTTTCGGGGAATCTATGGGAAAGAGTGGTGAGTGTGGGTAACTCTCAGGGCAGGAATTATCAGGGTTCGCATGGCGACGGCATTCTGACCGCACTCGGTAGCGCCACGATCTCCGACTGGCCGGGATATTCTTCCGGGGGCGGAGTAAGCGCGGCTTTGGGCTCGGGCCTCAAAGGCGGATCTTATGCCGAGACCGCTCAGGCGCGCCTCGCTGTATCGGATAGAAAGAAAGCGTCCGACGGAGCAAGTTCCCGCAGGCCGGATTCCGGGGGGAGGGGCGTGAGAACGGCGGAGTAAGTCCATAGTCGATGGACCATAGTCCATAGTGGTGGGGGTAAGAGGTAAGGGGTAAGCAGGGATTTTTCAGGTCATCCTGAGCGAAGCGAAGGATCTCTTGTGGAATCAAACAGTGTTTACGGAACCATCGAAATAAAACTTATGCGTAGAGTTATAAACATTATTGTGGCCTGTACGTTTCTTGTTAATCAGGCCGTTCTACCTGTCCATGCTTCCAGGCATTCGGGAGGGAGCGGGGACGGGTATGCCCGTCTGGATATGAGAGCCGGCATGTTCTACGGCGGTCCTCACGATGGGTATTCTTCCGCCCGGGGCGATCAGGAGCGAGCTGTAGGGTTTGGCCCGGCCGCGCAGCTCGCCTTTACCGTAAACCCATCCAGCGGTGACCACTATTATCCCCACACGCGCCAGCCCGTTGTTGAAGTTCAGGACGCGGAAGGCAACACCGTCGCTAATGATAATTCCACCGTGGTAACTCTCAATATACACCATAATCCCGGTGACGGCGCAATGATGGGTAACGCCAGTATAACCGCGGTTTCCGGCGCGGCTGTTTTTACCGATGTCGGGGTTGATACAGCCGGAGAAATGTACACCTATAAAGCTACATCTCCCGGTTTGCAGTCTGCCATATCGGAACCTTTCGATATTTTTCCCGGAACAGGGCCTAAGGTTGACATAGTTTGGGACGATTCCGCCGGAAATTATCAGGTAAGGTGTTGGCTAGAGGCGGACAATGAAGTAGTCGCTGTAACCACGGGCAATGCCTGCACCGTAAGCATTTATAGTCCCACAGACACGAGTTTCAGCAGTGCTACCACACCTACGATGACACTAAATGATGCGAATGATATTTACTACGGTTCTTGGACACCGTCTGACTTAGCCGACAGCTATGTGGTCAAAGCGACAATCACTATAACTCCCAAAACATATGTGGGCTGGAGCACTTTCGATCTGACGAAATCAACCGCGGAAGCGATATTGAGCGATACCGAAACCATCAACTGGGAAGACATTACCGTCATTCAAACTCATACTTCAGCCATAAACTGGGATGATATACAGGCTATAAAAGCCAAAACGGATACGATAAACTGGGGCGATGTTTCGTCAATAAAAGAAACCACCGAAACGGTTTCCGGAGACGTCAGCGATATTCTCACTGCTATCGGTAATTACGGCGATGACCATACGGCTCTTACGCTTTTCGGAAAAATAGCCGACCTTAAGGAAACAATATGGACGAATAACCTTTCCGAGGTTAACTGGTCGGATATGGGAGAACTTTCCAAAAAAGGTATAAACTGGGCGGATCTGGCAGTAATGGCGGGGATCGGAATAAATTGGGATGACGTAGAGACGCTCACAACGAGCAAGGTTAACTGGTCGGATATACAGGTCATGGCGGGCCAGGGGATCAAATGGGATGATCTCCAGGCCATGACGGATAAGGGTATAAATTGGGATGATGTGCTTGTTATGAGCGGGCAGGGGGTGAACTGGTCCAACATAGGGGAGATGAGCTCTTCCGGCGTGAATTGGCTTAACCTGCACACTATGACGGTTGCCGGGGTTAACTGGAGAGATATAGCCTACATGAGCGGCGCCGGGGTTAATTGGGCGGAGACCATAAACTGGGACAATCTGGCGGCTTTGAGCAATGCGAGCGTTAACTGGACCGACATAGCCGTTATGAGCGATCAGAACATAAACTGGGAAGGCCTGGATATTATGAGCCGGGCGGGCATAAATTGGGAAGATGTAGGCGTGCTTTCGGATGCCGGGATCAACTGGAACGATATCGGAATAATGTCCGGGGTCGGGATCAATTGGTCAGATATGCAGGTCCTTTCAGGTAAGGGAATAAACTGGGCGGATGTACAAGTTCTTGCCGGAACCGGAATAAACTGGATGGATCTGCAAGTCATGACGGATGCCGGGGTCAACTGGTCGGATATTTCGGTGCTTGCTGAAACCGGGATAAACTGGGGAAAGATCCAGGATATCTCGGAGACCGGTATAAACTGGTCGGATATCGGAGTTCTCACGAGCGCCGGTATCAACTGGGACGAACTCGAAGTTCTCTCAGAAACGGGAGTCAACTGGTCGGATCTTACGGTCTTAAGTGAGGTGGGAATAAACTGGAGCGATCTCGAGGTAATGAGTGGTACCGGAGTTAACTGGTCAGACTGGGCGGTGCTTGCGGAAACGGGAATAAACTGGGCGGATATCCAGGTAATGAGCGAAACGGGAATAAACTGGTCAGACATGAAACCTTTGACCGAAGCCGGTATAAACTGGGACGGTCTTGAAGTCCTCTCAAAAGCGGGAGTTAACTGGTCAGACCTCACGGTCTTAAGCGAAGTGGGAATAAACTGGAGCGATCTCCAAGTAATGAGCGGCGCGGGGGTTAACTGGTCAGATTGGGCGGTGCTTGCGGAAACGGGAATCAACTGGTCAGATATCCAGGTAATGAGCGAAGCGGGTGTGAACTGGTCAGACATGAAACCCTTGACAGAAGCCGGAGTCAACTGGGCTGACCTTGAAGTTTTGTCAAAAGCGGGAGTTAACTGGTCAGATCTCACGGTCTTGAGTGAAGCGGGTATAAACTGGAGCGACCTCCAGGTAATGAGCGATGCCGGAGTTAACTGGTCAGACTGGGCGGTACTCTCGGAGACCGGTATCAATTGGGACGATGTACAGATAATGAGCGAATCCGGAATAAACTGGTCAGATATGAAACCCTTGACCGAAGCCGGTATCAACTGGGACGGCCTTGAGGTTCTCTCAAAAGCGGGAGTTAACTGGTCAGATCTCACGGTCTTGTCGGAAGTTGGAATAAACTGGAGCGATCTTCAGGTAATGAGCGATGCGGGAGTCAACTGGTCGGATTGGGCGGTGCTGTCGGAAACGGGAATAAACTGGGCAGATATTCAAGTGATGAGCGAAACGGGAGTTAACTGGTCAGACATGAAACCCTTGACCGAAGCCGGCATCAACTGGGCTGACCTTGAAGTTCTCTCAAAAGCGGGAGTTAACTGGTCAGATCTGACGGTCTTGTCCGAAGTAGGAATAAACTGGAGCGACCTCCAGGTAATGAGCGATGCGGGAGTCAACTGGTCAGACTGGGCGGTGCTAAGTGAGACCGGAATAAACTGGGTTGACATACAGGTGTTGAGCGAATCAGGCGTGAACTGGTCGGACATGAAACCCCTGACAGAGGCCGGTATCAATTGGGACGATCTTGAAGTACTTTCAAAAGCGGGCGTGAACTGGTCGGATCTGACGGCTTTGTCTGAAGTTGGAATAAACTGGAGCGATCTCCAGGTAATGAGTGATGCCGGAGTCAACTGGTCGGACTGGAGAGTGCTCTCGGAAACCGGAATAAACTGGTTCGATATTCAAACGATGAGCGAAGCGGGCGTGAACTGGTCAGACATGAAGCCTCTAACCGAAGCCGGGATCAACTGGGCTGACCTTGAAGTTTTCTCAAAGGCGGGAGTTAACTGGTCGGATCTCACGGTCTTGTCCGAAGTAGGAATCAACTGGAGCGACCTCCAGGTAATGAGCGACGCGGGAGTCAACTGGTCAGATTGGGCAGTACTCTCGGAGACTGGCATCAACTGGGAAGATATCCAGATAATGAGCGAATCGGGAATAAACTGGCTGGACATGAAGCCCTTAACCGAAGCCGGCATAAATTGGGACGACCTTGAAATACTGTCAAGAGCCGGAGTTAACTGGTCGGATCTAACGGTTTTGTCTGAAGTAGGAATAAACTGGAGCGACCTCGAGGTGATGAGTGCCGCCGGCGTTAACTGGTCGGATTGGGAAGTACTCTCCGAAACTGGTATTAACTGGGAAGATATTCAAGTAATGAGCGAAGGCGGAATAAACTGGTCAGACATGAAACCCCTGACCGAAGCCGGCATAAATTGGGATGACCTTGAAATACTTTCAAAAGCGGGAGTTAATTGGTCGGATCTGACGGCCTTGTCTGAAGTGGGAATAAACTGGAGCGATCTCCAGGTAATGAGTGATGCCGGGGTCAACTGGTCGGACTGGAGAGTGCTCTCGGAAACCGGAATAAACTGGTCTGATATTCAAACGATGAGCGAAGCGGGCGTGAACTGGTCAGACATGAAGCCTCTAACCGAAGCCGGTATCAACTGGGACGGTCTTGAAGTCCTCTCAAAAGCGGGAATTAACTGGTCAGACTTAACCGTGCTCTCTGAAGTTGGCATCAACTGGAGTGACCTGCAAGTAATGAGTGATGCCGGAGTCAACTGGTCAGACTGGTCGGTGCTTTCGGAAACGGGAATAAACTGGGCAGATATTCAAGTGATGAGCGAAGCGGGAGTTAACTGGTCAGACATGAAACCCTTGACAGAAGCCGGTGTCAACTGGGCTGACCTTGAAGTTTTCTCAAAAGCGGGAGTGAACTGGTCAGACCTGACGGTCTTGTCCGAAGTAGGAATCAACTGGAGTGACCTACAGGTAATGAGCGACGCGGGAGTCAACTGGTCAGACTGGTCGGTGCTAAGTGAAGCGGGCATCAACTGGGAAGATATCCAGGTGATGAGCGAGGGGGGAATAAACTGGTCAGACATGAAACCCCTGACGGAAGCCGGTATAAATTGGGATGACCTTGAAATACTTTCAAAGGCGGGAGTCAACTGGTCAGATCTCACTGTGCTATCTGAAGTAGGAATAAACTGGAGCGATCTCCAGGTAATGAGTGATGCCGGAGTGAACTGGTCGGACTGGTCTGTACTAAGTGAAGCGGGCGTCAATTGGGAAGACGTGCAGGTAATGAGCGAGTCCGGAATAAACTGGTCCGACATGAAACCCTTGACCGAAGCCGGTATCAACTGGGACGGCCTTGAGGTTCTCTCAAAAGCGGGAGTGAACTGGTCGGATCTCACGGTTTTAAGTGAAGTAGGGATAAACTGGTCGGACTTGCAGGTAATGAGCGATGAGGGAGTTAACTGGTCGGACTGGGCTGTGCTGTCGGAAACGGGAATAAACTGGGCAGATATTCAAGTGATGAGCGAAGCGGGAGTGAACTGGTCAGACATGAAACCCTTGACAGAAGCCGGGGTCAACTGGGCTGACCTTGAAGTTTTCTCAAAAGCGGGAGTGAACTGGTCTGACTTAACGGTCTTAAGTGGAACCGGAATAAACTGGAATGACCTGCAGGTTATGACAGAAGCGGGAGTAAACTGGTCTGATATTAAAATTTTTACGGAAGCGGGAGTTAATTGGCAGGACGTGCAAGTGCTTACAAGCCAGGGCATCAACTGGTTAGATATGAAGCCTCTTACAGAAGCCGGCGTTAATTGGGATGACCTTTCAATTCTCACGAAGGCGGGAATAAACTGGTCAGACTTAACGATATTGAGTGGAGTAGGAATAAACTGGAGTGACCTCGAGGTTATGAGCGATGCGGGAGTTAACTGGTCAGACTGGGCAGTGCTCTCGGAGACCGGTATTAACTGGGAAGATATACAGATAATGAGCGAATCGGGAATAAACTGGATAGACATGAAACCATTGACCGAAGCCGGTATTAACTGGGATGACCTTGAAATGCTTTCAAAAGCGGGAATCAACTGGTCAGATCTAACAGTACTCTCTGAAGTAGGAATAAACTGGAGCGACCTCCAGATAATGAGCGATGCCGGAGTCAATTGGTCAGACTGGTCGGTACTCTCGGAAGCGGATATCAATTGGGACGATGTGCAGGCAATGAGTGAGGCCGGAATAAACTGGTCCGACATGAAACCCTTAACAGAAGCCGGTATAAATTGGGATGACCTTGAAATACTTTCAAAGGCGGGAGTCAATTGGTCGGACCTGACGGTCTTGTCTGAAGTTGGAATAAACTGGAGCGATCTCCAGGTAATGAGCGATGCCGGAGTCAACTGGTCGGACTGGAGAGTGCTTTCGGAAACGGGAATAAACTGGTCTGATATCCAAAC
>Ga0172377_10003591_pt1 | contig 15936 bp, 7 predicted proteins | sample Pumphouse3metaG_FD_119749 | JGI IMG/M metagenome (GOLD analysis project Ga0172377, IMG submission 119749) | Leachate microbial communities from a municipal landfill in Southern Ontario, Canada - Pumphouse #3 metaG | ecosystem: Engineered > Solid waste > Landfill > Unclassified | place: Canada...
CAGATAAGTAATTTCTTTTTTATTTCTAGTTTCGCTATAATTATCTTTAGTATTCTTTCTTTTGATGGAGTGTTACGGAAAAAGATGCTTTGGTTATTTACAATTTCGGCACTTTTATTTTACTTTTCATTTCTCTTAACGGCAGAGGATCATATAATTCGCATTATTATTCAAATTATAGGATGTGCATATTTTTATGGAATAGGTGCTTATAGCTTATTAACTAATAAAAAGCATTATGCATTTTCTAACATAATAGGTGTCGCTCTTTTATTATATTCAGTATTCCAGATAGTTCGTGCATTTGTTTTATATAATATTGATCAGCCTTATAATTTTCTAGATGGTTCGAAAATTGATAATTGGTATCTAATAATTTCTTTATTTATAGTCAGTACGCTTAGAATAGGTTTTATAATGTTCTTAAAAGAGATAGCTGAAGATATTATAGTGAAAAATAATATTAGAATTGAGAAGGATAAATTAAAACTTGAAGAGTTAAATGAGACTAAGAATAAGTTGTTGTCAATTATTGCACATGATTTAAGGAGTCCGTTTAATAGTATTTTAGGATTTTCGCTATTATTAAAAGAAAATAGTAAAGATTTTACTGAAGAAGAACGTGATCAATATTTAGAAGTAATACATTCATCTGCCCAAAGTACATTAGTATTGTTAAATAATTTACTGCATTGGGCGAGATCTCAAACAGGCCAACTTAAACTATCTCCCAAGAAAATACTTTTATCATCAATATTTAAAGAAATAATTCAATTATCAAATTCATCTGCAGTGGCTAAACAAATATCATTAGTCCAGCAAAATGAAGATGATATAGAGGTATATACGGATATTGATATGTTAAAACTAGTTTTAAGGAATCTTATTTCTAATGCTATTAAATTTACAAACCCTGAAGGAAAAATATGTGTTTCGGCTAAAAGAATAAAAGACCAAGTTGAGATATCGGTTTCAGACAATGGTGTAGGTATGAGTCAAGATGCTATTGATAATTTGTTTAATCTAAGTACTAGCGAAACGACTATGGGAACAGCTAATGAAAAAGGTTCTGGTCTAGGATTGATTCTCTGTAAAGAGTTGATAGAAAAACAAGGTGGAAAAATCTGGGTAGAAAGCCAATTAGGCCACGGTAGTAGTTTTAAATTCACATTGCCTTAAATATAAATAATTAAAATAGAGATTTTTTGTATTTTTGCAGCCATGATAAGAACTTTAGAAGTAAATCAAGGTATTCCGGCTAAGGTACTTTGGGTGTTAACGATCGTGGCGGGAGTGTCCGTAGCAAATCTTTATTATAATCAGCCATTGTTAAATATGATTCGTATGGATCTTGGAGTGACCGAGTTTCAGGCAAATCTTATTTCTATGATTACTCAAATAGGTTATGCAGTTGGCCTTTTTATTATAGTCCCATTGGGCGATTTGATAAAAAAAAGGAAGATAGTGTTAACCAATTTCACTCTGTTAATAATATCACTTATTATTATAGGCTTTTCTAAAAGTCTAATAGTGCTTTTAATCGCATCTTTCGTTACGGGGGTGTGTTCAATAGTGCCTCAGATTTTTGTGCCAATAGCAGCAGAGTATTCAATCCCTAAAAATAAAGGACGTAATATTGGTATTATTATATCAGGTTTGCTTACTGGTATATTGGCCTCGAGAGTGTTTAGTGGCATAGTAGGAGAGTATTTGGGCTGGCGTGCTGTATTTTTTATAGCTGCTATATTCATGATAATTTCCACTGTCGTGATATTGATAGTATTGCCGGATACTAAACCTACATTCAAGGGCAATTATAAAAACCTTATGCATTCTATAGTATCCCTGGTGGTGAAATATCCACATTTATTAATATATTCCTCTAGGGCTGCATTAGCCTTCGGCTCATTTTTGGCAATGTGGTCAACATTAGCTTTTAAGATGAGATTAGAACCTTTTCATGCTGGTAGTAATGTGGTGGGGATGTTAGGACTTTGTGGTATGGCAGGTGCATTGTCAGCATCTTTTATTGGTAAATATGTAAAGCAAGTAGGTGTACGGAGGTTTAATATAATTGGATGTTGTTTAATGTTAGTGGCATGGAGTACTCTCTTATTAGGCGAGAATAGTTATTTAACTATAATAATTGGTATTATATTATTAGATGTTGGTATGCAATGTTTACAGTTAAGTAATCAAACTTCTGTTTTCGAGATAGTTCCTAATGCTTCTAGTCGTATAAATACTATTTTTATGACTACGTATTTTATAGGAGGATCTTTTGGTACTTTGCTTGCTGGAATAGCTTGGAAAATTAATCAATGGCATGGTGTAGCCTGTTCAAGTATGATTCTGATTATTTGCTCTCTGGCTATTACTTTGATTGAAAGAAAATATCACCAAAAATAGGAATACAAACTTTATCTTATTTAGTCACATCAATGTTGGCATTTGACTTAATAGGATATATTGTAGAAATATATTAAATTTGTTTATCAAGCTTGTATGACTTTCAAAATAAACTATTACGTATGAGAAGATTTTGCTGTTTTATAATTCTATGTTGTTGCCTATTGTCGATGAAATCGTCTGCTTACGAATGGAATAGTTATATTATTAATTATAGTAAGAGTGATTATGGAAATGGAGCTCAAACATGGCAAATATCGTCATATAATCAATCATGGACATATTTTGCTAATCAAAAAGAGTTGTTGCAATTTGATGGACATAGTTGGGAGCAATTTAAAATACATAATCATTTAGATGTTCGTTCTGTTTATGCTTCAAAGAAGAGTAAACGCATATATGTAGGTGGTATCAATGAGTTTGGTTATTATGAACCACAGGAAAACGGCATATTGAAATATGTGTGCTTATCTGATTCATTAAATAAAGATAGTCTTCATATTGCTAATGTATGGAGTGTGCATGAAAATGATAATATTATATATTTTCAAGGAGACTATAGTGTTTTAAAATATGTGAATGGTAAGTTTACAAGCTTGGAAATGAATGCTAAGATAGATTGTTCTGATATGGTGAACGGAGTATTATATCTTGGTACTTCAAAAGGGATATGGATTCTTGTAGGCAATACCTTTTTCCCTTTAAATGCTGCAAATTCTCTTAATAAATCCAGAATAAGAAATATATTACCTTATAAAAAAGGGGTATTAATAGTAACGGCTTATGATGGACTTTACTATTGTGATGGAAAAACTACAGTGCCTTTTTATTTAGGAATTGAAGAATTCCTGCGAAGGAATGAAGTGTTTTGTGCTGCAATTTCCAATAATAAAGTAGCTCTGGGGACTATTCATTATGGTGTAGTTATAGTAGATTTAAAAACTAATCATGTGAGTTATTATAATACCAATAATGGTTTGCAAAATCAAACAGTACTATCCCTTCATTTTGATATGTTGGGTAATTTATGGACAGGATTGGATCAAGGTCTTGATTATATATGTTTGAATCTTCCTTTTACTAGTTTATATACTAAATCTTCTTCATTAGGAACAGGTTATACAGCTTTAGAGAATAATGGTTTGCTTTATCTAGGAACGAATCGTGGTCTGTATGTGGTGAATACTCATTTAAAATCGGATGAATATGATTTGAATGCTGAATTTATACCTCACTCTAGTGGACAAATTTGGAAATTATCAAGGGTGTCTCATAATATCTTTTGTTCGCATGATAGAGGACTTTTTCTTTTAAAAGATAAAAAATTAAAAAGAGTGGGAGACTTACAAGGTGTCTGGAATTGTTTACCAATAATGGGAAATGATAAAGAAGCTTTTGTAGGTACATATGAAGGACTATATGTTATAAGAAAAGAAAACGATAACTGGAAAATAAGATGTCGTGTGAAAGGAATTAGTGGATCTTGTCGTTATTTAAAACAGGAAGCTGATAATATAATATGGTTGGTTAATGGAGAGCAACTTATACGTTACCATTTAAGTAAAGACTTAACAAAGGTGCTAGATTCAAGAATCTTTACTAATAAAGATGGTTTGCCAATTGGAGAATATGGTATTAGTAAGATAAAAGGAAAAATTTATTTTCTTACATCCAATGGTATATATAAATATAATAAAGAATCGAATAAAATGATAGAGGCTGATGAAATAAATCGATTACTTGATGGCCTTAAATATTACAAGATGCTCTTTATTCATAATAAACATCTTATCGCATTGACTGATAATGAATTATGTGTAAATAGTTTGGATTCTTCAAAGAGAAGAGAAATTGTCTCTATTGAGTCTCCAATCATAGAATTAATTAATTATAATGAATCAATGTGTTTTTTAGATGAAACACATTTCATTATACCTAACGAATATGGTTTTGCCCTAGTTAATTTATCTAAGATTCAGCATAATACGGATAAAAATTATGGAATATATATATCCAAAGTATATATGACTATCCCTCAAGATTCACTGTTGTATAAAAATAATTTTAAAGATACCCAAGAGCTGTCACATATAGCTTATAAATATAATAGTTTACGATTCGAGTTTAGTTCTTGTACATTGATGAATAAAGAGAATGTTCTTTATCAATGTAGGTTGAATGGGAGACAATGGTCTAGTCCAACAAATATCACTTCTAAAGAATATGATTCCTTACATGAAGGGGAGTATAAATTTGAAGTTAAAGCTATTTTCCCTGATGGTACAGTGCTCAATGATAGTTACCCATTCGTAATAGAGGCTCCCTGGTATCGTACTACTGCTGCATATATTATATATATAGTATTAATTCTTTTATTTTTCTGGATAATGTATCATTTAGAAGTTCTTCGTATGAAGAAACATGAATCGTTAGCAGTAGTAGAGAAAGATAAAGAACTTCATAAAATTAAAAAAGAATATAAAGAAGATAGAGAGCGAAAAGATGCACAAATATCACAAATGGAAAAAGAACGTTTAGAATATCAACTTAAGCATAAAAATCAGGAATTAACCAATAGTATGATTAATCTGACTAGAAGGAATGAGTTATTAGAAGATATCAAAGGTGATGTTATGAAATTAATACATGAAATACAAGCAAAGAGGACTAAAGATTTAAAGCCAATGTTACTAGTGGTGAAAAATAAGATCGATAAAAATATTAGAGATGATGCCCTTTTAGATAAAGTAGAAGAACAATTTGATTTGTTACATAATAATTTTATGACACATTTACGTAAAAAGTATCCTAAACTTTCTCAAAATGATCTTATGATGTGTGCTTATTTAAAAATGGGACTTTCTACTAAAGAAATCGCTGAACTACTTAATATTTCCATTCGAGGGGTAGAAACACAGCGTTATCGTTTACGTAAAACATTCAAATTATCTCATGAAGAGAGTTTGACTAGTTTTATAGATAATTCATTTTAACTAATATTGATTATATTATAAATAGATACGTTATATTTCTTATATTCAGTGATATAGATATATGTGACGTAGTATTGACGTAGTGATTTGCGTAGTATTGAAGTGCTATGTATTTTTAATTTATGTGTTTTTGTAGTAGTGGATTTCTTGTATCAATAATAGATTTTATATTTCTTTGTTTCGGCTTAACGGACAATTAATATAACAATTTAATGTTAATAAATATGAGAAAATTATTATTATTTTTACTCTTTATGAGTGTGTCCTTATCGGTATTTTCCCAGAATATACTTGTAAAAGGAACAGTCGTAGATGGAAAATCAAACGAACCAATAATTGGTGCAAATGTTGTAGTACAAAATAGTCCTACACCTGTAGGTACAGTAACAGATTTAGATGGAGCATTTTCTCTTTCCGCTCCTTCGGATGCTACTTTAGAAATAACGTATTTCGGTTATAAAACTCTTCAAATTAAAGTAAACGGTTCACAAGCTTTAGTTATTAAAATGTTTGAAGATGCCGAATTATTAGATGAAGTAGTCGTCGTCGGTTATGGTGTACAGAAAAAGAGTGTGGTAACAGCCTCAATCGCTAAAGTGTCTTCTGATGAATTAGATATGACAGCTCCAGTTCGTATGGATAATGCGTTGAAAGGTTTGGCTTCAGGTGTTACAGTCACATCATCTTCTGGACAGCCAGGAGCAGCTTCAGAAATACGTATTCGTGGAGTAGGAACCATAAATAACTCTGATCCATTATATATAGTCGATGGTATGCCAATAGAAGGTGGCCTTGATTATATAAATCCGAATGATATCGCATCTATTGAAGTTTTAAAAGATGCTGCTTCAGGAGCAGTTTATGGAGCGCGTGCTGCTAATGGTGTTATTCTTGTAACCACAAAAATGGGAACAGAAGGTAAGACAAGAGTTTCTTATGATTTTTCTTATGGTCTTCAAAGTGCATGGCGACGTCGTGATGTCTTAAATGCATCAGAATATGCGGTTTTAAGAAATGAAGGTGCGATAAATGCAGGACTAGCACCTATTTATAGTGATCCATATTCATATGGAGAAGGTACTGATTGGCAAGATGAAGTGTTTTATGATAATGCTCCGGTCGAAAATCATCAATTAAGTTTGAGCGGTGGAACTAAAAATGTAAATTATTTATTTTCAGCTGGATATTATAATCAAAAAGGTATAGTGGGTGGTAATTATGATCGTTCGCAATATCAACGTTTAACTTTACGAAGTAATACTAAATATACTTTGTTAGATGAATCAAAAAATCGTAATTGGTTAAATAAGTTAGTAGTAACGGCTAATATTTCTTATGCTAGAATTAAAAGTAAAAGTATAGCGGTTAATTCAACATGGGGAACTCCATTATCATCTGCTTTAGCTTTATCTCCTATCCTAAGTGTATATGATGAAGGTGATGCTGCAGAAGCACAAATAGAAAAATATTCTAATACTACTGGTTATGTACCGATGTATAGTGAGGATGGAAAATTATATAGTATTCCTGGATCAGAATATGGAGAAATGACTAATCCTCTAGCTAATCTTTCTCTTCCTGGTTCAAATAATTGGAGTCATAAATTTGTAGCTAATTTCTCTGCACAACTCCAATTGTGGGATAATTTGAAATTTAAGACTTCATATGGTGCTGATGTATCTTTTTATGGTTATGATGGATATAATCCAGTTTATTATCTAAGAAATGGTGGTTATAATACTATTTCAAATGCTTATTCTGATAAAGCAGATGGAACTGTTTGGCAGTTAGAAAATGTATTATCTTACGATAAGACTATAGGCGTACATTCTTTTTCCATAATATTGGGACAATCTGCTAAACAAAGTTCTGGCTCATATTTGTATGGTTCACGTAATTATATTATTAATTATGATCGTCCATATATTGATGCTAGTTCTGGTTTGGCTGAAAATGCAGATATGACAGTAGCTGGTGCTCCATATGCTAAGTCTACATTGGCTTCATTATTTACTAGAGTAAGTTATAATTATAATGAACGATATATGTTCCAGGCTACAGTACGTAGAGATGGTTCTTCTCGTTTTGGAGCAAATAATCATTATGCAGTATTTCCTTCTTTCTCATTAGGATGGAACTTAACTAACGAAGAATTTATGAAAGAACGCCCTAGTTGGTTAAATATGGCTAAACTGCGTTTATCATGGGGAAAAAATGGTAACGAAAACATTGGTAATTTCCAATATACAGTATTGACTTCAACTGGCAATAATGCATTATTTGGTATAAATGAAACTATGACTCAAGGTGTAAAAGCTAGTGGTTTGGCTAATGAAGATTTGAAATGGGAGGAGTCTGAACAAACTGATTTAGGATTTGATTTGGGACTTCTAAATAATGCATTAACTTTTACTGTTGATTATTATAAGAAAACTACCAATGGTATGTTAATGACTATGAATATTCCTTCTTATGTAGGAGAATCTAAGCCTATTGGAAATGTAGGTAAAATGGAAAATAGTGGTATAGAGTTCGAGGTCGTTTCTAAATTTAATATTGGAGAGGCAAATTTACGCATAGGTGGAAATTTATCTTATTTACACAATGAATTAATTGAATATGGCAATGATAGTGGTTGGGCTAATCTGGATTCATTTCAAGGTGCAGGAACTATCTCACGTGCTCAAAATGGTAAACCATTTCCTTACTTTTATGGATATAAAACTGATGGAATTTTCCAAAATGAAAGTGAAGTAGAAACTTATGTTAATTCTGATGGAGAATTATTACAAGAGGATGCAGTGCCAGGTGATGTGCGTTTCGTAGATGTAAATGGGGATGGCGTTATTGATGATGATGACCGTACAGATATTGGTAAGGGTATGCCAGATTGGACTTTCGGATTTAATTTTTCAGCAAATTGGAAAAATTTAGATTTAAATATGATGTTCCAAGGTACTATAGGAAATGATATATTTGATGCTACTAGAAGAACTGATATTTCTGCAACTAATTTACCTACATGGATGTTAGATCGTTGGACAGGTGAAGGTACTTCAAATACGATTCCTCATTATGTACAAGGTGATAGTAAAAATTGGCAGTCATCTGACTTATATGTTTATGATGGTAGTTATTTAAGATTAAAAAATATTCAGATTGGTTATACATTACCTAAAAAATGGACAAATAAGATTCTTATTTCTTCTTTACGTTTTTATTTATCAGCTGAAAACTTACTTACTTTCACCAAATATCATGGATATGATTGTGAAATGTCTTCAGGTGGAACATCGCTAGGTATTGATTATGGTGTTTATCCACAAGCAAGAGTATTTACTATAGGTGCAAATCTTAAATTTTAATCCGTGTTTATTTAAAAATTAAAATTATGAAACTAAAATATATAATAGTAGGTTTTATTTCTACACTATTAATTTCAGGATGTTCAGAATCATTTTTGGAAGTAGATTCACCTACAGATGAAACTATTGATACGTATTTTACGACTGAGGCACATATCCAAGAGGCAGTTGTAGCCGCTTATGAGCCTTTACATTGGCCTGATTGGGCTATGTCTGAATATAATCCCATTAATATTATGAGTGATATTATGGCGGATGATATTTGGGTAGGAGGTCAAGATAAAACTGATAATAAGAATTGGCATTTGATGATGAATTATGAGTCTCTCCCAAATTATGTAATAAAAGGAATATGGACTGATGCTTATTCTGGAGTTAAACGCTGTAATGATGTTATTAAATATCTTGGCTGGTGTGATAATATATCTACAGAAAACGAGAATTATTATAAAGCACAGGCTCTGGCTCTAAAAGTGTTTTATTATAATTGGTTATGGAAATTCTGGGGCAATATTCCTTATTATGAAGAAAATTTGTCTTCTCCTTTTATCGCTGATCAGATTAGTGCAGATTCAGTTTATACAAATATGATTAATAATTTGGAAACTGTAATCAATATGGATGCTTTTCCAATGAAAGAAACAGCAGATAATTATGGACGTGTTACTAAAGCTATGGTTTATATGCTTTATGCCGAAATAGTTATGTATCAGAAGGATGAAAGTCGTTATGCTACTGCATTGAGTTATATGGAAGAAATTATTAATTCAGGTCAATATTCTTTGGCTAGTGATTTTACTGGAATCTTTTTAGAATCTGGAGAGTGGGGATCAGGATCTATTTATGAAGTTATTTATAAAGACGATGATGCTGTTCGTTCTTGGGATAATCCTCTATATCCAGGTGGAACTATATTGCCTACATTAATTAGTCCTCATTCATGGGCAGATGGAACAGATGGACATGATCAAGGTTGGGGCTTCTGTCCTGTACGTCAATCCACTTATGATATGTATGAAGAAGGAGATACTCGCCGTGATGCTACTTGTTGGAATGCAGCTGCTGTAGGAGACTATAATCATCGTTACCAAGATACGGGTTTCTTTTTAGAAAAATATGCTGCACTAACGGGTAATAATGAAGACCAAAAAGCTGATGCACAACTAAACTGGAATAATAATTTACGAATTTATCGTTATGCAGAGACTTTGCTTAATGCCGCTGAATTGTTAGTAAGAACCAGTGGGTCAATGACCGATGCTAGTACTTATTTAAATCTTGTCCATCATCGTGCTGGATTGACAGATAATGTGTCTCCAACAATTGATAATATCATAAAGGAACGTCATTTAGAATTCGTAGGTGAAGGAAAAAGATATTGGGACCTTATTCGTACTGATAAAGCGGAAAGTACTTTAGTACCAGATGAATTTGGATATCGTACGAATACTTGGTCAAATAGTAAAAAATATTTACCTATTCCACAGAGTGAAATAGATGCTGCTAATGGTACATTGGTACAAAATAATTATTAAGTTTAAAAATAGTCAAGAATGAAACGAATATATACAAATTTATTTTATATTTTAATGGTGTTACTAGCTTTTAATGCTTGTTCTCCAGATGAATATACTCATCCTTCTGAAGAAGGATTACCACTTGTATCTGCTATAAGTGATAGTGATGTTAGTATAATAGTAAATGATGAAACCAATGAAGTATCCTTTTCTGTAGCTACACCTGAAGGATGTATGCCATTTTGGACAGTAGAAAAGAATAATCATAAAGGAGATAGTTATTCTACTAGGAATTCTTTTTCTGATATTTATGCTAATGCAGGTACATACACTATTGAATTAAAATTGGTTAATGCTAATGGAATTAGTGATGGGGCTATAACTAAAAGTTTTACAGTTACTAATTCCTTGGTAGACTTTACAGCATACATAAATATGTTGAAGAATAAAAGTTGGAGAATTTATAGTGAGATAGATGCTCATTTAGCTTGTGGAGAATCTGGAACAGATGGAACGGGCTTGTGGAGTGCTAGTCCTGGAGAGAAAGAAGGAACTGGATTATATGATAGTCGTATAAGTTTTGATGAAGATATGAATTATACTTTCGATCCAGGAGAAAGTGGAAATGTTTTTGTTAATGCTGGTTCTACTTTACTCGGAACAAGTCCTGATGAACAAGATTTTGATGTGGCTGTGGAGGCTAAAACTAGTAATTATAAATTTGAGGTAGATGGAGATGATGTTTATCTTGTATTAGATAAAGAGGCTTTATTCCCATATATAGCTAGTGATGGCTTGTATGAAGCTCCTAGATATAAAATAACAAGTATTTCTGGAACACAAATGAACTTACTATCCGATGATGGTAATATAGCTTGGCAATATATATTGACTAGTTCAGATGCTACGGGACCTGGAGGATATGATCCTGATAGTGAGTATAATATGTGGACTAAGGCTGATGTTACGACTACTTTCTGGTTTGCTGATGCTAATTGGACTCAAATTGATGATCCTGGATTTACGAGCGATGGTAATAAATATGTTATAACTATGCCAAATGCTACGGTATCTCAATGGCAAGCACAATGTATATTTAGTACGGATATAACTACAAATTCAGCGACTAATTATGATTTTTCTCTACTTCTTAATTCATCGAAAGATTGTAGTGGTGTAACAGTAAAATTAGTCGATAGTGAAAATGATGGAATATTTTATTTTGTCGACCAAGTAGATTTAAAGGCTTATGAGGATTATGTATTTATTAAAACTGATATGCTGGGTCTTGATATGGATAATGTAAAACTTGTTCTTGATTTTGGTGGAAATGAAGCTAATACTGAAGTTACTATTAGTAGGTGCGTTCTTAAAGATCACAGTTTTGATGATGGTACTGTTATAGAAGATCCTGATGACGATGATGATACCGATTGGGATGTAAATTCTAAAAATAATCTTTGGAATTCTATGACTTATACTAATTTCTTCTTTTATGCTGATGAAAATTGGGCTGCTTATGATCAGGAGCCTGGATTCGAGGATGATAATAAAACATATACTATTACTCTACCTTATGCTACGGTTTCACAATGGCAGGCTCAAGTGCATTTCAAAACAGATATGTCTGCAGACGCAAATACTAACTATGATTTTAGTTGTACATTAAATTCTAATCAAGATTTAACAGGCGTAACTATTAAAGTGGTGCAGACAGATGGTGATGATGGTACTGATAATTCAGGAAATGCTTTCTTTATCGAACGTGTTAATTTGAGCGCTTATACTGATTATGTTTTCAAGATGCCAGCAAAATCTACAGAGCAAGCGATGGATAGGGTATCATTAGTATTTGATTTTGGAGGAAATCCTGAGAATACAGTTGTTACAGTAAGTAATGTTATTTTTCAAAAAACACTAAGTGAATAAAATTAAAATGAGAAATATAAAGATTTTAAGCCTTTTATCCTTCGTAATAGGAATCGTGGCTTGTAGTAGTAGTGGTACCGATATTGAATCTACTAATACTATTAGTGGAACCCCTGCACAAATAAGTGTATCTTATAGCGATACAATAGTTGATTTGAATGTGGTCTCAAGTGCAGAATGGGCCGCCTTTAGCGATGAAAGTTGGATTAATTGTTCTCCGTCGGGTTCAGTAAATCTTACCGGAACAGTAGAAGTGAGTATTTCTGCTAATACAAGTGATGATGCTAGAACAGGAAATATTGTCTTAAAATCAGGAACTACACGCAGTCTGATAGAGGTTAATCAGTCTGGAAAGCCGGTTGATACAAGTATTATTGCCCCAGAAGGTTATGAATTGGTTTGGAATGATGAATTTGATTCAAATACAGAACCTAATACTGAGGATTGGTATTACGAGACAGGAGATAATGGTTGGGGTAATAATGAAATCCAAAATTATGTGGCAGGAAGTGTAGGTGGAGAGCAGTTGGCTTCGATAGAAGATGGTATTTTGACTATTACTTGTAAAAAAGTTGATGATGAAGTTTGTTCTATTCGTATGAATACTACTAAAAGTTGGAAGTATGCTTACGTTGAAGCTCGTTTGAAATTGCCTTCAGGAAAAGGTACGTGGCCTGCATTTTGGATGATGCCTAAGAATTTTACGTCTTGGCCAGGTGATGGAGAGATAGATATTATGGAAGAAGTTGGGTATAATCCTAATTATGTGTCATCTACTATTCATTGCGATGCTTATAATGGAGCAGATGGGACTCAAAAGACAACGCAGAAGTATCTATCTACAGCCCAGTCTGATTATCATATATATGCATTAGAATGGACAGCTGATTATATAAAAACTTATGTTGATGGGGAGTTGCTTTTTACATATATGAATGATGGGTCTGGAGAAGCAAAATGGCCTTTTGATGCTGCTTTTTATGTAAAGTTAAATCTCGCATGGGGAGGTAATTGGGGAGGAGCTCAAGGTGTTGATGAGTCGTCTCTTCCAGCTTCTTATATGATTGATTATGTGAGAGTATTTCAGAAACAGTAAGCGTTTTAGATTATACTGAATGATGCAATATTAGATAGCGTTTTTTTATTAAAACGCTATCTTTTTTGTTAAAGATATTGTACATGCTTTTCTATATATTGTACATTTTTTTTAGCTAAATGATTACATAGATTTGTTAAATAATTTTGAGACTTAAAATAACCATATATGAAATTACAAACATATGTAATTCCTTTACTATTATCGACATTATGTATTAAAGGTTTTGCACGAAAGACGAAACAATTACATCCAAATATTTTATGGCTTACGTATGAGGATACATCACCACAATTTATAGGATGTTATGGAAATGATAAAGCCATAACTCCTGTTATGGATGATTTAGCTAAAGAAGGAGTGAGGTTCACAAATGCCTTTTCAACAGGGACAGTATCGTCAGCAAGTAGGTTTTGTTTAATAACAGGCTGTCGTCCAAGTAGATATGGTACTGGTAATCATCGTAGTAATTTTGAGATTCCTGACTTTGTTCATGGTTTTCCTGAGTATCTGCGAAGTGCTGGTTATTACACTTCAAATAATTTTAAAACAGATTATAATCATAAAAATCATTTAACTATGACGAGATTGTCTTGGGATGAAAGTAGTCGTACTGCATCGTGGAGAAAAAGAAAACCAGGACAACCATTTTTCGCTGTATTTAATAGTATGGATTCTCATCAATCTCGTACTATGACCAATCCTTGGAATGTGTATAAAAAGCAGGTATTGGATGAATTGTCTCCTAAAAGAACATTAGCAGTAGATGAAAATTTTGAAATGCCTGCCTTTTATAATGATACTCCAGAAATGCGTAAACAAGTGTCAAGAGTGTATAATTCTATATCATTGACTGATCAACATTTTGGAGAAATCCTTAAAAAATTAGATGAAGATGGTTTAAGAGATAGTACTATTATATTTTGTTTCTCTGATCATGGAGAAGGTATTCCTAGAGGTAAAGGAAGTTCTCTAGGTTCTGGTTATCGTATTCCATTTATAATGTGGATACCAGAAATGTATAAAGATTTAACACCATGGGGTAGTGGAGTAATTTCAGATGAATTAGTTAGTTTTGAAGATTTTGGAGCTACAGTACTTTCTCTATGTGGCGTAGAAATTCCTTCTTATATCGAGGGCCGGCCTTTTCTTCCTGCCAAGAAAGAAGTAAAAAAGAAGTATGTGTATGGATCTTGTGATGCTATAGATAGTAATTCTGAATTATCTCGTTCTGTAACTGATGGACACTATTTGTATACGAGAGTATTTACATGTTATGAACCATTCGTGCGTTGGATTTGTTATTATGATTTTTCAGATATACAAACATATATGCGAAAGGATTTTGCAAGTGGAAAATTAAATAATAAACAAGCAGAAATAATGAAACCTCGTGTGTCGGAATATTTATATGATTTAAAATCTGATAGATGGGAATTAAATAATTTAGCATCAATACCTGAGTATAGAAATAAATTAAAAACTTTTCGTAAGGTAATGAAAAGACATCTTATTGAAACAAAAGATGTAAATTTTATTCCTGAATATACTTTATCATTAAAAGAAAATGAAGAGAATATTATACCTTATTATTTAAGGTTAAATGATGAGGTATATCCAATTAAAGATGTTGTTAATACTGCTATGTTATGTGGTCTAGGGGAAGATGTAATAAATAAACAAATCAAAAAAGTTCAATCGAATAATTCAATCGTTTCATATTGGGCTGCGATTGGGCTTTTTACTCAACGTTCATTATTAAAACCCTATGCAGAACAACTTATTCAAGTTTTATCTAATGTAGATTATTTTCCTACACGTGTTTGGTTAGCTGCTTCTATATTAAATATTAAAGAGAGTGAAACTGCAAGAAAAGTTATTAATGACGGATTATTTAATTCTAATAGATATATAAATATCTATACTCTAAATGCATTGACTGAAATGAATCTTGATGTAGCTAAGACTTTTATTCCTAAACTTAGTGAGATAGAAAAGAGATATTATATTGATAAAAATTATGATGTAATAAGTATGCTTTCTGTAGTTAAGTTAAGACTTGAAGATATACCTATTCATTATGATAATTTCTGGTAAATCGATATATGCTCATATAATACTTATTTAAAATATTAAATTAACTAAAATGAAAAAATTAAAACTGTTTTTTCGATTGATAGGGCCTAGAGTGGTTTTACCAATCTTAATGGGAACGTGCATCCTATTATGCTGTCCCCAAAATGCTTATTCAACAAATACAAGTAATTCACAGAATCTTCAAGAGAAGGTTTCGCTTTCAGGTATTGTGATTGATGAGTTTAATAACTCTGTAATAGGTGCAAGTTTGGTGGAAGTAGGGACATCAAACTGGACAATTACTGATAATGATGGAAAGTTTTCTTTATCAGTTCCAATAGGCGCATCAATTAAAGTCTCTTTTATTGGTTTTAAGGACCAAATAATAAAAGTAAATTCAAAAGCAAAACTTACTATAAAACTTATACAAGATGCACAAGTATTAAACGATGTGGTCGTCGTAGGTTTTGGAACGCAGAAGAAAATTAATTTAACAGGTTCAGTAGCAGTGGTAGATGATAAGGAGATAAGCTCTCGTCCTATATCTAATA
>Ga0172377_10003593_pt1 | contig 15933 bp, 16 predicted proteins | sample Pumphouse3metaG_FD_119749 | JGI IMG/M metagenome (GOLD analysis project Ga0172377, IMG submission 119749) | Leachate microbial communities from a municipal landfill in Southern Ontario, Canada - Pumphouse #3 metaG | ecosystem: Engineered > Solid waste > Landfill > Unclassified | place: Canada...
TGTTTCCGTTTTGTTTCTCGTTTCTCGGTTTGTTTTCTTATCTTTACATCAGTTTTCCGAAGTAAGGGAAGAGAAAGAAAAGCAAATGTCAGCATAGGAAACCATATCTGACATGAACTTTCAACAAGAGGGAGAAAGACCCTCCAATGTAGCAGAATACAAAAACGAAATAACACTTCATACATCATGGCAAGACCAAAGAAACAAGTAAAGCTGAAAGAGCCGATTAAAATTCGGTTGAAGTCGCTCGCAGATGGCAACAAGAGTATCTATCTTGACATCTACTATAAGGGAGTGAGAAAGTATGAATACCTCAAACTCTACCTCGTACCCGAAATCAACCCTGTCTGCAAGGAACAGAACAAGCAGACTATGGCGGTTGCAGAACGCATCAAGGCAGAGCGCATCAAAGCCCTGCATGGTCATGGCATACAGGACTGGGAGACAGTGAAACAAGGCTCGATGCTTCTTACCACATGGATAAAGAAGTATTGTGAAGGTGGTGTCGGCATCAAGAAGTCAACGCTCCATTGCCGTGTGGAAATGCTGCACACCGTGGAGAAGTATCTTGACGAGACTAACAAAGGCTTCATTTCGCTTGAAGAGGTCAATGCGGAGTTCTGCCGAGGATATGTGAAGTTCTTGCGTAACTTTCCAAACTCCCATATCAAGTATGGCGAGCCAAGACCTATCAGCGAGAATACGGCAAGCCGATACCTCGGAATGTTCTCTACCGCACTCAACAACGCTGTGCGACAAGGCATTATCCGCAACAACCCTATGAAAGAACTGGATGCACGTGAGCGCATCCAACCCAAGGATGGCAAGAAAGAGTATCTGACCATTGAGGAACTTCGCACCCTCATGGCTACGGACAGTTACCGCCCAGAGGTCAAGGAGGCTTTCATCTTCGCCTGTTTTACTGGATTGCGATTAAGCGACATGTACCGTCTTGCTCCGATGCACATCTTCAAGACCGCTGACGGAAAGGGCGAATACATAGACATGGAAATGCAAAAGACGGAGAAGCCAGTTATAATACCTCTCTCGGAAGAGGCTAAGCGTTGGTTGCCAAAGCCAAGAGGAAATGATATTCCTTTCTTTGACATACCGACCACACAGACCGTTATAGGCAGGGCTCTCCGCAAATGGGCGGAAGCGGCAGGGATAGAGAAGCATATCTCATTCCATAGCTCACGGCACACGTTCGGAACGATGATGCTCACGCTCGGTGCAGACCTTTTTACCACAAGCAAGCTGATGGGACATTCCAACATTCAGACCACGGAAATCTATGCTAAAATCGTGGATAAGAAGAAGGAGGAAGCCATCAACCTCATTGACGGTATGTTCAAATAACTCATTGACAACGAAAACATATAGAGACATGACAATAACTATCAGACAAAAGGCACTTGCCAACGACAACATAAGCTTGTATCTTGACATCTACGATGGTGGCAAGCGCAAGTTTGAATTTCTTTCCCTCTATTTGTTGCCGGAGGTTGATGCAGAGACCAAAGCAAGAAACGAAGAAACATTGCAACGTGCTCACCAGATAAGGGCAGAGCGTATTCTTCATCCAGAGACCATCCCAGAGGTAGGTCACTTGATGATTGTGAAGGAAATCCCCAATGACGAGTCTCCCGAAGTCTTGGACTGGATCCAGACTTACATCGACTGGATGAGCGACAACACAGACTATTCCAAGGCTATTGTTGACCAATCAAAATATCTGAAATATCTAATGAGCGAGTTCCTTACCAACAAGCGCAGACCTCACATCACTCTGAGGAAGTTCGACAAGGAATGGTTCAAGGCATTCTTCCTTTGGCTGAAGAATGACTATGTACCACAGAAGTATGTACGAGTTGAAGCCAAGCCTTTGTGTGAAGGCTCGCTTCACAATGTTCAACAGCGCATAGTGGCGGTGTTCAACAAGGCGGTCAAGTTCGGTAAGTTGAAGGCTAACCCTTTCTACCAGTTGGAGAAGTCTGACATCTTTCCCAAGCCAAAGTCATCACATAAGCAGTATCTCACTCCAGATGAACTGAAAAGGTTCATGGCTTCAGAGGAGAGAAGTCCAGGAGTTGCAGAAGCACAGAAAGCATTCGGTTTCGCCTGTCTGACAGGACTTCGTATCAGCGACATCAAGGCTCTGCGGTGGAGTGAGATCAAGAGAAACAAGGAAACGAACACGCTTGTAATCGTCCAAAAGAAAACAAAGGCTCTCAATGCCGTACCAATCGGCAATACCGCCTTGTCATGGATGCCACCCAAAGGTGATGATGATTTTGTGTTCCACCTTCCTGCTAAGGCTAATGTGGATGCAGCCCTTAAAAGGATAGCCAAAAAGGTGGGCATTGAGAAGAATATCTCTTTTCACTGTTCCCGACATACATTCGGAATTTTGGTGCAGGCGGTTACCGGCAACATTGAGACTACCAAGAAGCTGATGGGACACAAGTCGCTCAAATCCACCGCCATCTATGCAGACGTGCTGACGAATGAAAAGGTCAAGGCTGTTGACAACACGAAGAAAGCCTTTCGAGGTCGCAAACAACGTGAGGAGAACAAGCAGATACCGAGGACAAAGCGGACAGCAGCCACCAACACCCATCCACGCAGAATAACTTTTATACAGGATAACAAGTAAACAGAACTTTTCAGGATAACAACCAGTTAATTTCACTTTTGTAGTCCCCGTTTTTCGGGCAGGGATTTCTCTCTGTCTTGGGGGACTACACTTTCAAAACAAGCAGTACAACGAATTACAAACAATTAAATTACAGGATAATGAACAAAACTATCGACACCGAGACTCTTCTCTTGAAGGTAGAGTCACATGAGCACCGCATTGGGATAATGGAGAACCTACTCCGTGATGCCAAGCAAGTATTGACACTGGAGGAAGCAGCCTTATTCATGGGCATATCAAAGAGCAGTCTCTACAAGATGACACACAAGCATGAACTTCCGTTCTTCCGTCCCAACGGCAAGATTATATACTTTGAAAAGTCCGAACTCTTGAACTGGATGCGCCAGAACCGCAGTATGTCCGAGGCTGAGACCAAGGCTGCAGCGACCAAGCACATGAGTGAACTTTGTAAATAGACATGGCGATGATGAAGGACGATATTTCCCGTGAGGAGTACAGAAGCAAGTTGGCAAATTTCGCTGACCTTGCCGTGAGCTACATCAATACTGGCAACGGCTACTTTCGGATGCGTGATGCTTTCAATGGACTTGCCGAACAATGCGGAGCCAACAAGGGCATCAATGATGAAGCAACTGTCGGCAGAAGAAAACTTCTTGCCCAGTCTGTTTGCATTGAGTGCATTTCACGATTAAGCAGCCATTCTAATGACAGGTTGCAAGGCGAGCTCTATGTTATAGCAGAGGACATTTCCCCAAGGAGAGGACGGCACAGATGATTTTCTCTTTACTGAGAAAAACAGTCTTGCCATTTATGGTTATAATATTCAAAATTTACAGAAGATGGATAAACAAAAGATACATTACTGCTTCACGCTGTCCGATGTACAGATGGAGTATCTTCGCTGCAAGAAGTACAAGATTGACCGCATGGAATGCTTCATGTCTCTTGCCTCTCTTGCTGAACGTGAAACAACACTTGTTTCTATCAGCAAAACCCAACAAGTGGAAATCTTGTGTGGGCAATGTATGGTTGACAATACCCAACTTGCCAAGCTCTGGGATAAAGACCGCAAGACCGTACCAAAACTTTTACAGGCTATGGAGGCTGTGGGCATTTCCTCTTCACAAAAAGTTGGAGACAACCGCATCATTACCCTGCATTCCCTCTCTGGTTGGTATGTGGACGGAAGATTTGTCAAGAACGGCTTTTCATTGAAACGCAATGCGGATGGCTCTGCAATCATCCACACGGAAGTTCCACAAGCAAGAGTAATTGTTACGACAACGGATGTTGATACAAAGTCGGACAAGGAAGATGGGCATTCTGCCAATGGAATATCCGATACTGACAACAAGGGCAATTCTTCTACAGCAGATATTTCTTCTTCCCTAAATTCGACTTCATCTAATGACAACAGAAGCGTGGGTAAGGTCGGAACGAATGGTAATCTTTCCGATGCTGTTACTGGTGGAATTTCCCCACAACAAAATTACTCCAGTCAGTCTGTTGGTAATCCTTCTTCCCTGCAAGAAGCAGAAGCCAAACAGAATGAGGGAGAACACAACACATATCAACAGCATCTGGCAGGAGGACAAACACAACAGTCTAACGGCTCTAATACCAATGGTTACAAGGCTAACTGTTACCATAACGGCAATCAATAGGCATACAGAGGCTAATGAGCCACCATACAGAGAAATCATCCCAAAGGACGATTGACCGCCATAGGCTACCACCAAACTGTTATACGTTTAAGCAGCCTTGGGGACGGACGCTGTTAAAAGTGCCGTCATTTTATAGGTACTTTTCGAGAAATCCTTTTGTAATACAGAAGCCGTGTCCGTCTTTCTGTATTCCTAAAAGTTTCTCGGACAACTCGCAGGCTCGCAGTCGTGACCACCTTTGCAAGGTGCTTGTAATCATCCCATTTTAATCAGAGACAAGGACAAATGAGAAAGAAGAAAATCATAAGGAAACCGCCTACGGAAGTCCACACCTACCGATGTACGAAAGAAGAGTTAAAGCAGCTCCAGACGCTTGCCAAGGAGTGTGGAATAAGTCTGAGCCGCTATGTTGTTGAGACTGGCTTGAAGCACCGTCCACGCATGAGACTCACCAAGGAAGAGGTGGACGCTCTCAACTCTCTCGCCATCGCAAGGACGGATTTGATAAAAATCAGCAACGTGCTATCCAAGAAAACGGCTAAGGAAAAGGCTCGGTTCTTCAAGAATGAGAAGTTCATGCGTTGGTGGATTGATGCCGTTGCAGGACTTATCCAACATTGGTATAGCATTGAGGAGAATATCGCAACAAACGTACAGACCAAATCAAAGGAGGATTCATGATTATGCTCGCAAAGGTAGTATCGTATGGAGGCAATTCCGTAAGGTACGCATTGGAAAAGGAGAATGCAAAGACGGTCAAGGTGAACAATATGCCCGATGGTCTTGACCCTACCGCCATCTGGTACATGATGAAGCATCATTGCCAGTATCATCAGGCGGAAAGGACGGTGGGCAGAAAGTTGGAAAGGTTCATGACCACTTTTGTACTTTCCCCATCAAAGGAGGAATCTGCCGACTTCACTATGGAAGATTGGTCTAACCTCCAAGATGAAGCCTTGGAAGTTTTGGATTCTGTAGGACTTACGCCCAACGGTTTCTCCAATGAGATAAAGACCAATTTCACCAATTCTATGAATGTGGGCGGATTGCACTCTGACTCCAAGTCTGGAACGCTGCACCTTCACATTGATTGTTGTCGTGTGGACATGGAGGGTAACACCAACGATGTACATGATATTCATCTTCGGGCAATGAAGGCTGCGGAAATCATAAATATGCGTCATGGGTGGGAACAACCGCAGGAGATACGAAATATGCGGAAAGTGGAACTTACGGAGGATTGCGAACATACTCTCAAAGATATGCAACAGTTCAACATTGACAGATACTTCAATCTGTTGCGCATGAAAGGCTATGAGGTAAAGCCACGCTATGACAAACAAAGGAAACTTGTCGGCTATACGGTCGGCAAGAATGCTTCCGTATTCAAGGCTTCGGAGATTGGCAGGAAGTTCATGGTGTCAAAGATTGAAGACACATGGAAGAAACTGCACCCACAACCTACACAAGTCAAGACAAAGCCTGTTTCTCTATCCGTTGCTCCTGCGCCTCGCCCAGTTCGTCCTGTCGTTCAGACTCCAACTGCATCACAACCAAAGTCGCAACCTCAAATTACACAAACGGCATTCACAATCAACATTGGCGATGAAGTCAAAAAGGTGTGGATTCCGAACTCTGTCAAAGATGTCTTTACTAATGAGGTTCAGATTCCAGAGGATAATGATATAGCGACAACAGAGAATGTCGCTCATGTAGCGATGCTGTTGTTTGCAGGGTATATTGATGCTGCCACTTCCATTTCGGAATCATGTGGCGGTGGCGGTTCTGCTCCCTCTTCTGGTTGGGGCAAGAAGGATGATGAAGATGACTGGAAGTTTGCCCACCGTTGCGCACAGATGGCTCATTCCATGTGCAAGCCTAAACCACGCAGCAGAAGTTTCCACCGATAAATCAATGACAATATGGCAATCAGAAAAAGCAAGATAAACATAGAAACAGAAGAAAGATCCGACTTCGACAACATGTTGAATGATGTCGAAAACGAGGTTGAGGAACAGCAAGCCGAGGATGGACTTGTAAACCGTGTTCCTGAGTTGAAGCAGTTGAGTGAGGACATTGACAAGGCTACCAACACCTTCATCAATGCCACACTTGAACTGGAATCTGCCATTCAGCAGTATCAACGTGCGGAAGCCAATTTAGGTGGTGCTGTGACTACTATCAGCAAAAAGGTTGATACCATCAATCAGCATATAGACAAAGTTATGGAGAATGCGCCCACAAAATTAAAGGTATCTGTGCAAATCAATGATGCTGACTGGCAGAAGATTCAAGAACTGTTTGCCAAAGAACGCCAATGGATGAACTCAGAGATGCAGACGCATATCCGTGAGGTCAATTCCATGTTTGCTGATGAACGGAAGAAAGTCCGTGAGCGATACAAGGAATATGATGGTTGCTACCTTGGTTACTATGCCCAGTGGTTCTTCTGGTTCTTCTTCACGATTGGTATCTTTGTGGTTGCTGGAGGTATAGGAATGATGATTGCACAGAGTTGTGGAAAATGACAATCCGACTGACCTTGGGCTTTAGCCTAAAATCAGTCGGTTCCTTTTATGTAGTCCCATCTGAACAAATAAGACCTTCAGTCTTAACGGACACTAATGTATTCTTTTTATTTATTCATAGGCATCAGCCAAACCTGATTCTACGTCCTCTCTAGACCAACCGTCATAAAACGCTCTCTCGTCACCAAAAGGGTCACTCCAATTATCGTAATCATTCATTTTCTCGTTTTCATAATCCCAAAATGAAGTTTTATGATAATTTGAAGCCAGTTTCTTTCCTTTTTTGTTACTGTCATCATTTATTTCTATAGATGAAGGTGGAAATGAGGTCTTTCCTACATCGCATTTTTCTGTGAGTAAAACAAATATCTTTCCGTTGCTATTGCTGACAATTGAAAACATTGGTTCTTTTGGAATAGAATTTATAGCTACAGCACCAATATTTGTTCCATAAGTGAAAAATAATTGGTTGGTTTCTATATCTTTTTTAATGTATACATGACTGCAATTAGACAGCTCTTTAAAATCGTTTACTGAATATGTTGCTATATAGGTAAGTCCGTCTAATAGCATGTTGTTTGATGTTAGCTTTAACAGGTTGATGCTTGTTTCTTGTGTACCATCATATGCTTTTATGGAACATAAGTATTCTTCGTTTAAAGCCCATATTTTATCGTATTTTAATGGGATAATTAAATCTCCTCTTGTATTTATGATACCCCATTTATCTTTTAACACTCTGGCATAGCCACAAACAAACCTAGGTTCACACCAAGAATATACACCAAATGGAATAACAATATTATTATCGTAGTCAATGTAAGCATACTGATATTGACTATTTCTTTCTTTTGTTACTGATATTTCTGTTTTCATTATTCTATTATATATAAGTTATTAATTTCAATCTCTTTACTAAATAAACGGTTTTTATAGTAATTAAAGACGTTTATGTTTTGGATAATATGCGCAAATGAATGGTATTGTAAAAAAAATGACTAAAGGAATAAAAATAGCAGGGTCAATGTTAGAAAGCCCGGATGTATTACCGTAAGAATGCATTCCACTAAGAAGATAATTTACACCAAAATAAGTCATCAAAACAGTGTCTTGGACATGGATGGTTTACTTGCCATTGCCATAGCCCCATGCTATATCAGCAAGGCTGGGAAGAAAACTCCTCATATCGGACGGTTCTGGTCGGGATGTGCAGGGGCGGTGAAGCACGAACTTGAAATCATGGGCATCGGCTTGCTGGATGTTGCCAACAACAAATGCATGATGCTGCGTGCCCATCAGACAATAGGGAACTCCGCGCTGAAGATGAGAAACAAGACACTCGTCGAATATTACATCAGTGTTATGAAGCGGTATTCAAAGAAACTGCTGAGTATCACTGATATAGTAGTGGCTGACGCATTCTTCTCCACATCCACATTCGAGAAAGGCATGTCGGAGCTTGGCTTCTATCTAGTCAGCCGCTTCCGTGACAACGCTTGTCTGCATTACATTCCCAAAAAGGAAAAGAGGCGTGGACGACCAAGAGTCAAGGGAGACAAGATTGACTTGGCAAACCTCAACCTCTCATGTATGGAAGAACTGCACATTGATGGACTGGACGGAAAGGCGTACACCCTCGAGGCTTATGCTAAGGCTCTGAAGAAGAGGGTGCGACTTGTCATCTGGCGAATGCCCGGTGGAAAGTGCAAGTTGTTCTTCTCGACAAAACTCTCAATGACGGGTGAGGAAGTATTGAAGACATACCGCACTCGTTTCCAGATAGAGTTCTGCTATCGCGACAGCAAGCAGTTTACGGGACTTATGGATTGTCAGGCAAGACACAAGAGACAGTTGGACTTTGCGTTCAACGCATCGTTCGCCTCACTGAATGCCGCCAAGGTCTTCATGAAAGACAATGGCATGGACAATTCCATGGCAAAAGTTAAGTCGTTGATGTTCAATACGAACTATACGAAATTAATTTTCGACATGTCCCAATGCCGACCGAACCGTACTTTAATTAGTAAGATTGTCAAAGAACTCATTGGCTGGCAGCCTAAGGCTGCGTAGCCATATACTCAAATTTTAACGAACTATTGATAAATTAGTTGTTACAACTTAGTCTTAGGTAGGGTGCTGTTACGGAATCGTCACTATCAAGCAGATCATGAGGCGTACCTTCAAATATGACATAACCACCTTCATCACCGCCTCCAGGACCTATTTCTATTACATAATCAGCAGCCTTGAGCACCTCTATATTATGTTCTATGAGGAATAGTGAGTTTCCCTTTTCAACAAGACCATCAAACAGGTTTATAATATGCTCCACATCTTGAAGATGCAATCCGTCTGTCGGCTCATCCAATACCAGAATCTGACCTGCCTTCTCCAAATGCGATGCAAGTTTTAATCGTTGTAACTCACCTCCTGACAACGTCGAGAGTGCCTGGTTCAGATGCAGATAAAACAAGCCTACATCGGCCAAAGGCTTTAGTTTCTTTTCTATTACGCTGCCCTTGAATCGTATCATGGCCTGACGTACTGTAAGGTCAAGCAGCTCTGCAATGTTTAATCCGTGCAGTTTATATTTAAGCGCTTCTTGCGAGTAACGTAATCCACCGCACGATTCGCAAACGGTTTCTATAGAATCCATAAATGCCATCTCCGATATGATTACACCTTTCCCTTTACAAACCGGGCACGCACCTTCACCGTTGAACGAAAACAGTCCCACTCCCCGTCCGCTGACCTTAGAAAACAGTTTTCTAATGTCGTCCGCCACCCCGAGATAAGTTGCTGGTGTCGACCGCAGATTAGCACCGATGCTCTTCTGGCTGATCAATGTCACATCTTCACCCACCTGGTCGTGAAAGGCCTGCATGAGCGAACTTTTTCCCGAGCCAGCCACACCTGCTATTACCGTAAATAATCCTTTAGGCAATCTCACATTTAAACCCTTCAGGTTGTGATGTGTCAAATTCTTTAGTTCAAAGCATTCTTCTACCTTGCGTACAGGAGATTTTATACCTTTATGTTCCCTCAGAAGTTTGCCAGTAAGCGTATTTCCACTCTTCAGTTCTTCGTAGCTTCCTTCAAACAAGACTTCACCACCCATAGCGCCAGCTTCAGGTCCCATATCGATGATATGGTCAGCTATTTCCATCATTTCCCTATGATGCTCTACCATAAGCACGGTATTTCCCCTGTCTCGAAGTTGAACAATCGCATCACTCAGTCTATGTATATCATGGCTATGAAGTCCTACGCTAGGCTCGTCAAGAATATACAACATATCCGATAATGAGGAGTTATTATATCTTGCAATCTTACATCGTTGAGCCTCTCCTCCAGACAAAGTACCCATCGGTCGGTCCAGGGTAAGATAGTCGAGTCCGATATTGATGAGTGCATCTATACGGCTCTTGATAGCCGCTTTCATGTCAACAGCCACTGGGGCATCAATTAAGTCCAGCCAATTCAATATTTCAGGCAAAGACATCTGTGTAACATCGGCTATGTTTTTCCCAAGTATCTTACACGATAGAATTTTAGTATTTAATCGTTTACCATGACACTCCGGACATACCCCCTGTGTCACAATTGTTTCCAACTTTTTCCAATGGACCTTGGCATCGTCACGTTTCAGCATTCTGTTCATGCGATACATCAGCCCCTCATATTTGCCGTTTTTATAGTAGTCGGCTGGAGGATTTTTCAAAGTCATCGGTTCCTGATAGAGGAAAAGATGAAGTTCTTCTGGTGTAAAATCTCTAATTTTCTTGTTGGGATCATAGAGGCCGCATGCACCATAATACAGCCATCTCCATTGTCCTGGCTCGTAGGCAACATAATTTATCACACCAGAATCGTTCAGGCATTTGTCAAAGTTGACCAATTTGTGTACGTCAATCTCTGTTATTTCTCCAAGTCCGTCACAACGTGTACACCTTCCCTGTGGATGGTTGAATGAGAAAGAATCCGAATATCCCACAAATGGCTGACCGATACGTGAAAAAAGCAATCGCAACAGACTATATACGTCTGTATATGTACCTACTGTTGAGCGAGACTGCCCTGACGGTTTACGTTGGTCTATGATTATAGCCGGTGGCAGACCTTCAATTTTCCCTACTGACGGTCGTCCATATTTGGGCAAATAACGTTGTGTAAAACTTGGAAAAGTGTCGTTGAGTTCTCTGCGCGACTGGGCTGCAATTGTATCAAGTACGAGCGAACTCTTCCCTGACCCAGACACTCCGGTGACAACAGTTATCTTATGCTTAGGTATATCTACAGAAACATGTTTTAGGTTGTTCTGTGTAGCATCAAATACGCGTATCATATTTTTCTCCATGGCTATAAAGTTTTTATCGGACTCTGTTCAAATATTAATTTTCCTACAGCACTTCGAGTAGATCTTTGCGTTCCTTTCTTACAAAATGTCTCGGTGAAGGTTTATCGTCCTCAGCCGCATATCCTATAGGGAAAATAGCTGTAATTTCGTACTCCTCCATTTCTTGACACATTGACTTCAATAAAGGTGCATCAAAATATCCTACCCATGTTGTTGCTAGTCCTAACTCAGTAATCTGTAACATGATGTGAGTTGCCACTATTGCAGCATCAGTTTCAGCGAAGGCATGATTGTCAAAGTTTCTAACCCATCCTTCACGCTTATTGTACCCCACTACCAAAAAAGTTTCTGCTCCAAATGTAAATCGCGTAGCCTTTTTTACCATTTCTTTGGCTTCATTGGACTTCATCCAAAAAATCTTAACTGGCTGTTTATTTACTGCTGTCGGTGCTGAGTTGGCCGAATCAATAATCTGCTCTATCAGATTGTCTTCTACTTTACGATCTGACATTTTCCTACAAGAATATCTTTTCTTGACTAAATCTTTGAATAACATACGTCGTATAATCAATTTTCATTATCGTGTAAAGACTCCAGTCTTAGCTCCCAATTCTTCCAATAGTGTTTTCGGGTCAATTTCAATGGTCAGCCCTATTCTGCCTCCTGACAAATATATTGTATCCCATTTCATGACGTCTTCGTCAACATATAGCGGTAATACCGTTTTCATTCCATAAGGAGAACATCCACCGTGAACATACCCAGTAAGTTCCTCGAACATGTCTGGTTGTAACATGGTAAGATTATGAGCACCTACAAGACGGGCTGCATTCTTCATATCTATTCTTTTTGCTGCAGGCAGACAGAATACATAATATCCTCCATGATGATCGGTTGTTACAAGGGTCTTTACAAGACGTTCTACTGAAAAGCCCATATAGTTGGCCACGTCTATGGCAACTATAGGACCATCTTTAGTGGGGTAAGTATGTGTCTTAAATTCGATATTTCTTTGTTTTAGATCAATAATCGCACTTGTATCTTTTGTCATAATATAAAATATCTCTAATGATAATATGGTGACTGTATTTTTACAACACAGTCACCATAAATAAAAGTCTAAATTTAAAAAAAACTGAATTCAATCATCAGAAGTCAATCTTTTCGCCTTCGTACAATGCTACGTACAGCTTTTCAATCTCCTCTACAGAAGTTGTGCGAGGATTGAATGATGTACATACGTCCTTGAATGCGTTTTCGGCCATGCGGTGAACTTCGTTCATCCAAGTCTCTTTCTCGATACCGTATTCGCGGATAGAAGCAGGTACACCGGTCTCTTTCTTCAAGTCTTCAACGGCTGCGATGAATTCGCAAGTAGTGTTCAGACCAATAAGTTTGGCAAGGTCTTCAAAACGGTTAGTCACCTTCGCATTGTAGCGCATCACGTTTGGAAGAGCCAAAGCGTTGGCACGACCGTGAGGAATTCCGAACACACCGCCCATCTGATGTGCCATAGAGTGAACGATACCCAGCCATGCATTGGTAAATGCGTATCCTGCAAGTGCAGAAGCATCGTGCATGTTCTGACGAACTGTTCCATCTTCTGGGTTGTCTACAGCCTTCTTCAAGTTACCGAAAATCAACTGGATGCTGCCTTTTGCGAATGCATCGGCATAGTTGTCGTCTACGTTTGAAGTGTATGCCTCGATAGCGTGAGTCAGGGCGTCTATACCTGTGTTTGCTGTAATGTCAGCAGGCATTGATTTGCAGAGGTCGCCGTCTACGATAGCCAGGTCTGGCTGGAGTTCATGAGATGCCAATGGATATTTCACACCTTTTTCACGGTCTGTGATTACTGCCAGTGAGGTAGTTTCAGTACCTGTACCGCTGGTAGAAGGAATGGCTGCAAAACGAGCCTTGTTTCTCAATGTTGGAATACCAAAAGGAGTGATCATCTGCTCGAACGACAAATCTGGGTGTTCGTAAAGAACCCACATTGCCTTTGCTGCATCAATTGAAGAGGTACCACCGAGACCGATAATCCAGTCGGGACCAAATTCTGACATGAAGGCTGCACCCTTCTTCACTGTTTCAAGCGATGGGTCAGCTTCTACTCCTTCAAATACCTTGTATTCGACACCCATCTCAGCCAACATGGCTTCAGCACGCTGAAGACTGCCGTTGCGAGTGGTAGAACCCTTACCTGTAACGATGACTGCTTTCTTGCTGTCGATTGTTCTTAATTCTTCCAGAGAGCCGTTGCCATGGAACAAAGCTCCCGATCCATACAATTTTGCCATAATGATTTAGTATTTAAAACTGTTTAATTGTTTATTTTTTAATCACACTGCAAAAGTACGAAGTTTCGGTCAGTCATCAGTTATCCAAAATCTACCATAAATTATTCATCTGCTTTTTATGTCAGATTTCGCAATTTATTTTTCAGTTGCACGGGAGTCATGGCGAATTTCTGCTCGATATATTTGTTGAGTGCAGCTTGTGATGAGAACCCGAATTCAATGGAAATTTCTTTGATGCTCATGTGTCCTATGGCGAGTGCTTTCTTCAATTCCAGGTTAAGTTTCTCGTGGATGACCTCCAAGGGAGTGAGTCCGCAGAAGTGTCTGCATACCTCGGTCAGTCGTTTCACAGACACGTTCAAGTCGCTGGCGTATGAGTTGGCTATCCTGTTTTCCTTGAAATTGCGGTCCACCATTTCTCGGAACGCTATATATAAAGAGGTGTCTTCATTATCTGTTGTAACGAGCGCTCTTTCGGGACACACATTGATAATCTTCATGATAATGATCTTGATAAAGAGCTTTATCTGCATCTTGTTGACGGGGTTAAAGTCTTTATACAGGGTGTTGATGGACTGCCAAATGGCGGTTATGTCCTGAAAGGTTTCTTTCTTATCGTTGAACGCAACATAATTGACTCGTTTCTGGAGGTCGATGTTATAGTCTTTAAGGTCATTGTGTAGAATCTCCGAGCAGAAAACGGTCTCGTCAAACATCACCATATAAGCTTCGGCATCCGGCGATAAACTGAAATCGTGCAACTGGAATGGGAAGATTAAGGACGCTGACTGTGGTTCCATCGTATGGTGTTCGAAATCGATAGTTTGGTTAATGGTTCCTTTTTCCAGCAAAAAGAGTTGGAAAAAGTTATGTCGATGCAGTCCTCTGTGGTTTTTCCGTCCGTCTATTTTCTCCAGATAGAAGTTGGTACAAGGCGTTCCCTGCGTATAGTTGTCCAAAATTTGTTCGTTGACTATCATATTTTTTACTTGATTCGTTAGAATGTTTGCTTTTGTCTTTCTCCGCAAATCCTATGAAAGCGGTATGCGGTCTTGACGTGCACAAAGATAGCGTTTATCTTTGTATTTTGAGTGAGTTTGGAGAACTTATTGAAAAAGTTTTCGGAGTTTTAACTTTTCAGTTGGAAGAAATGCGTGACCTGATGCTTCATCACCATGTTGTTGAGGTATCAATGGAGAGCACCAGCGTCTACTGGATACCAATATGGCGTGTGCTGTCTCCACACTTCAAGCTAAATCTTGCCAATCCGTATTTCATCAAGCAGCTTCCTGGTCGCAAGAGTGACGTGAAGGATGCACAGTGGATTGCCGAGTGTACGATGAAGGAGCTCATACGCGGCAGCTTCGTGCCTCCTGAGACAATTCAACAGCTGCGTCAGTACGACCGTCGTATATTCGACCTCAACGAGGAGATAGTAAGAAAGCTGTCAAAACTTGATGCCGTGCTGCAACGCTGCAACATACGTCTGAGCAACTACGTTTCCAATGTTGACAGCAAAAGCTATAAAGCCGTGGTGAGAGCAATCTCACAAGGGATTACCGACCCCGAAGAGTTGGTGAAGCTGATACATGGGCGTATCATCAAACACCACGGCATGGATGTCATTACAGCATCGCTAAAAGGCGTGGTAAGCCTTGCGGAGATTGACATGATATCACAACTGCGTGATGAACTTGACATGGCGGAGGCACACAAAGAAAAATGCCAAGCCAGAATGCTTGAGATTTGTGAAAGGGAATTCCCCGAAGAGTTGAAACGGTTACAGACCATACCCGGCATAAAGGAACGTGCGGCCACATCATTGATCGCTGAAATCGGAACGGACATGAACAAGTTCGAAACGGCCAATCACCTCGCTTCATGGAGCGGTCTAAAACCGAGAAACGACGAATCTAACAAGAAAATAAAGTCGAGGAGCATCACTCATGGAAATGTATATCTCCGCAAGACAATCATAGAGTGTGCATGGGCAGCCAGCAGGACGAAGAACTGCTTCTTCAGCCGGTTCTCGTACCATCAGACGCAGGTGAGGAAAAAGAACAAGATGAAGGTCCTGGTGGCTGTGGCAAGAAAGATGCTCATCGCCGTTTGGCATGTGTTGCATGACAACACAATTTATATTGACTTCACTACTGATCGTAAAACATCCCAAACAAGGGGATGAACACGATATACCGCCCATCAGCAGGCTATTATCTTTGTGATGGTAACACCTCGTCCACAAATTAACCATACTGACGGACGGCTATGGAAGCCAGTTTGAGTACAAACTCGAAGAGGAAAGTATAACTATATGAGTAGACCCTTGTTTGCGCTTGGGTCAAGGAATTTGTGCGCCTCATTTTAATTATACCGATGTTTAGTTACCTTTTGCGGAGATATTCATTTTTGTTTTATAGAGGAA
>Ga0172377_10003595_pt1 | contig 15928 bp, 10 predicted proteins | sample Pumphouse3metaG_FD_119749 | JGI IMG/M metagenome (GOLD analysis project Ga0172377, IMG submission 119749) | Leachate microbial communities from a municipal landfill in Southern Ontario, Canada - Pumphouse #3 metaG | ecosystem: Engineered > Solid waste > Landfill > Unclassified | place: Canada...
AATTGATGGCATATAAAGTGCTGGTGTTTAAGAGATAGGGGAATTCGCTGCTTTTGTTCGATTTGAACTGAATATAAGAATACCCTTTGTTTGCTAAGACGAAATCACATTTAAAGGTTATAGAATCGACTGTAAAGGTGGTTTCTCCGTAATTTGTGGGAATACCAGCCGTGTCCTGATTCAGAGTAATGGAGTTCGTGCCTTCCGGAACAGGAACGTATTTCTCAACACTCATGGCGAATACATAGCCTTCAGTCATCTGAGTATCGAAATAGATGATTTTGAGACCAAAAGTCTCGTTGATGGCAATGTTTCCGACTTCCTCATATTGGGTAGTGTCGATAGTGTAGCCTTTGGTTTGAAGTGTTGCAGTATATGAGGTCTCTAAGGCAGTATCAGAAGCTCCTGAAATAACATAGGCTGTATCATTTTCGATTCCATTATATAAAGAGGATACAAAACTAGGAACCTTATTGGCGGCATCAGTGATTGAAAGGAAAGTTTCCATCTGAGTATAAGGGAATTCAGTTCCTTCATATTGTCCTTCAATCGATTCCGCAAATGCGTAGATCTCAAAGCAGGTGTAGGCGGTGTTGTAGCCAATTTGGACAGAGAACTCGATTTTCTTAGTCATATCTTTGAGAATATATAGATAGGTATCAGGATATTCAGTGTGGAAAGTCTCATCGGAGACAAATCCTAAAGGAGTAAGCTGAGCGGCGTAGCTTTCGGAGATATCCTTGATGGTATTGTCACTGACATAGAAGGTATATTGATCATTGTAATTTTCATCGATATAGGAAGCGTTGGTGTAGTTTGAAGTCATCGAAGTCGGGAAAGGAATGACTAAGGAATCATTTAAGAAGGCTTTCTTCATATCGGTGAGATCTTCAGCATTCCATTCTAAGTCACTGCTTGGAGTGGAAGAGGAAGAAGAAACAGAGGAGTCTTCTTTAGAAGATGAAGGAAGAGAACTCTCTTCATTTGAGATTGAAGAACTGGCTGATATTGAAGACGAATCACCGCAGGAGGCAAGACCAAGAAGAAGAATCAAAGAAAACACAGACAAGATTGATTTTTTCATTGTTTACCCTTTCAATTTTTATCTTCTTAGTCTAGCAAATCTCATTAGGTAATTCCATAACTTAGGAAATATGAACCATATTTTGAATAATAGCCATCAAAAAAGGCTCTGTTTTCATTTCAGAGCCTTCTTTGTTATCTAGACGTTTGGATTAGTCAAGCCGTCACCATAGACTTTGATAGTCATTTTGTTGAGGACTGAACCATTCCAGCTGAGGTCATTGGCGACAGATATTCCCCAGCCGTCTTTCTCATAGAGATAGTTTCCTTTGTTGTCAACAGCAGTGGCTGACAGAACAAAGCCATTATCTAACAGACATTGTTTATAGCTGTCGATAAAGGCGGTGCAGTCAGCGGCATTTTCAAATTCTTCTGTTTTCATCTGGGCATATAAAGGATTGGCACTTCTTACCCAGCCTATGGTTCCGTTCCATCCGACACTGCAGTAGAGATAAGGGACAGCATCTTTGATCCCCCATTCAGTCATTGAATTTTTGACGATACTCTCGTCTTCATCCCAGGAAGTCGGTTTCTGACTGCTGATGGCCTGGCTAAAATCAATGGCACAGACGGCACTGTCAAAGTCAGTGAAGACAGCCTTTATGCTGACTGTGTCTCCTAAGACATCAGCTTCAGTAGATAAAGAAGTGATATGGTCATCATTGATTGTCATACTGACTGGAGCATCAAAGTCAAAAATAGAGGAGGCAGAAGGCATGAACATCGCATATCTTAAAAGTGCTCCGGAATTGTTCTTGGAAGTGTAGACTCCGTCTTTGGAATCGGCAAAGATTTCGGGTGCGAAATCAAAAGTGGGATAACGATTGACTAGAGTCCAGGCATCATCGATGGTTTTGACTATGGTTGTTTCCAAAGATTTGTCGTCATAAGTGTAGTTGTAATAAGAAGACTCATCCTTCTTATGTGATCCGGTATGAGAAACGATGGCGCCATTTGAGTCAGTGACTGTCTGGTCGATTGTCTCAGGTGTGAAGACAAAAGAATAAGTCACATCATTTTCGGTTTCAGGATAGTCGAGAGTGTAGGACATTTTATAGTTGCTGTTCTTGGACATTTTCTCCTGAGCAGCTTTGATTGTATCGTGATAGGTTTCATGGCTGAAAGGTTTCAAGTGATCAATTGTCGCAGTGCCGATATCGCTTAGTGTTCCGCTATAGGCCATACCATAACGATTTAGTGAAGTTTCTGTTTCTTTTACCGGATCGACTTTGAAGCCTAGACCATAAGTGTTGCCATCGACTGAAAGATAGAATTCATCCGGAGATATGTCACTTAGTGTCAGAGAAGCGGCAAGATAGGTCATGGTTAGATAGCTTCCGCCGACATACTGATAGGTTTTTCCGTTATCGAAGGTGGCAAAATCGGTGTATGAGACATTTTCAGAATTAAAGAGGTTGGAGTAGTAGGAAGAGTCAAACTTTATCGATTCGTCATCTTCGTTGGCTTGTTTTTCTACTTGAATCTCATTCATGTAATCCAAGTATTCGACACCGACATAAGAACCGGTTGATTTGACAGATCTTTTTGAATAGATGTTGTTTCCGCTTTCGTCGTCAGTGATTTCTATTTCATAGCAGTCGGTGTGATTGGAATCGCTGGGTTCGCCGTTCTTTTCCTCATAGACAGTCTCATAGGTCTCACTTGAATCCAAGGAGGAAACTAAAGCGGAATCATAGTTATAGTACTTGGCTTTTCCGTCAACTCTCATTCCGCCTAAAAAACGATTGTAGATGTCTTCATCGATGGTTTTTCCGTTTTCAACAACGATTGTGAGACTGGTCTTTAACTTAGGGTGATCAGCTAAAGTACAGGTGATAGTCACAGTCCCGAGAGTTTTGGCAATAAGATAGCCTTCTTTTGTATCATTTTCATAAAGGGAGGAGACAGAGACAATAGTAGAATCGCTGCTTTCCCATATGAGTTCTTCGTCTTCATATCCGTCCACCAGAGCATAGATGCTTCTTGATGATTTAGGATATAGCTTTCCAAACATCGACAGGGTTATGGGTGAACTTGGGTCTGAGGCTGAGACAGATGAAGAATCGTTTCCATTCACAGAGGAATTGGAAATAGTTTCAGAAGAGTGACTGTCTGTTGATGAATCAGCAGAGGCAGACGTAATAGACGGATTTGAAACGGAATTGCATCCAATAAGGGTGACGGCGGATAGAGGGTCAGAAATAGCATTGGTGTTTTTCTTTTCATACTTTCAGTGAGCTCCTTGGCTCTTGACCTGAAAAGTATAAAAAATGCTACTTTTTATTGTCAATAATTATTTTTGGCTGATAATTAATTGATATTACTACCCATTATTAAAAATAACCAATAATACATATAAAACGCTGATTGACAGGCTGATTATGTAAGCGTTTACCAAAATCAGCAAATTGAAATTAATCAAATGAAAAGGGCGTGTTTTAAGTTGGAACACGCCCTTTGTTTTTTAAAAATCTGCTCCGCCGGGTCCGTTCATCACTCTTACGTAATTAGGACCTTTTATGAGGGTGACATAGAAATAGGAGGTGCTTTCTCCGTTTTTATAGACGTATTCATAAGTCTCTGATTTTGATCCTGATGAGGCATAGTTATAACCAGAGTCTGAAAGACCGTCTATGACAGAATTATAGATTTCATCAATCGTCATACCGGATGTTCCAGGATAGATGAAACATTCGCTGATTGTATAGTAGCCATAGTAGAGAGTGCTGTAATCATGGGAATCATCAAATTTCAGAGTCTCGATTTTGACGCCTTCTTTTAAGTTAGCAGTAAAGGCAGGACTCTGATTCTGGTTTTCTGTTCTTTGGCTTTCTACAAACTCTGAGAGGTCGCTCTTATAAGAAGGAGTGATCGGGCTCTGGCCAGAATAGATGATGATCTCGATTCGATACTCGTACTCGTCGTGACCGGTATAGGTATAGTCTGTAGTCGGATAGATAGCCATATCGATGAAGGTTGTTCCTTTGTTATAGATATAATGACTAGAACCCCGGGTTATATAGGAATAGATCTTGCCGTCTGCTTTATATTGGGAATAACCTAAGTTTTTATAAGCTGTTCTCAGTTCATTGAAACGGTTAGTCTCGGAATCGAAGGTGACCACATATAAAGGAGAGGAAGAGGAATAGTCATTACCGGCATAGTTATAAAGATCAAAAAAGTCATAGTCGGAATCATAAGTGTCAGAAAGACGGGCAAAGTCCGTGTCGGCATCAAAGAAAGAGCCTAAGGCCTTATTGATTCTTTTAGTGATGGACATGCTTTCTAAGACAGTCCCCTGGTACATCCAGATCGAGACGCTGGGGTTACCGATAGACATATCGGAAGAAGAATAGAGAATATCCAGATTGACTTCTCCCTTCTTATAGATGTAATGAATGTTATGTCCGGTATCTCTGGTCTTATTTGCCAAAGAAAAACCATAGCCTGTCAAAGATTAAAGATAGGTATTGAGGGCCTGTTCATCAAAGTCCTCATATCCCATGTTGATATAGAGGCCTTCACAGTCAGTAGTAGTGATGCCATAGGAGCTTTCAAGGTAGTTTCCGTGGATTTCTCCAAAGTGATAGATAGTTGAAGAAGTATAGGAATAGACTAAGGGAAATAAGGCCAGACTATAATCGTTATCGATAATTTCCTGAATGTTCTTTCTCTTAGAGACTTGGCTTTGAGAAGTAGCCTCTAAGGTAGTTCTATATTGATAAGACATGTCAAATCCCAAAATGGCATTTGATAAAGATAGTTCATAGGATTCATCTGTGTTGTAGATGCCGGCATTCTTGAAAGCTGTGAATAGGATCTCTTTGGCCGAATTCTCTAAGGAAGAAGGAATCACATATCTCATTTTATAAGAACTGACATTAGGACAGATTAGTTCGATTACAGTGTCGCTATCTGTGCTAAGAGAATCGGGAATTGAAGATACATAGGCGTAAGTGTTATAGAGAGAACCGGAATAATAAGGATATTGACTGAAGAAGTTGGCGGCATAATATCCGCCTCCATAACTGTCGACGATGGTCTCTTCATCAAAAATAGGCAGATATCGGACACTGGTTTTCTTATCGGTGAAGGTGACATCGTCAAGATAAGTGGAGACACCCTCCGTCTTGAGTGTGCCAGTGACAGATACGTTTTCTTTTAAGGATGGAATAGTTTCTGTTTCTTTTGTCTTTAAACGGATACCGATAGGTATTTCACTGCTTCCCGGTTTTGCCAGATAGACAGAGCCATCTGTTCCTAAAGCAGTGATAGTCCCATCAAGAGACATCTTCTGGTTTTCATAGTATGATGAATAACTGTTGTTTTTGTTATATATAAGCTTTAAGTCTGAAAGACGGATATTGATTACAGAACCGTTATCGACCCATTTTCTATACGGCTTATAATCATATTGGTAGAAGTCGGTGAAGAGGACTTCACCCATGAGGTAAGTCTCGGCTGTGCTTTTTTCATAGAGACGGAATTTAGACAGACGGTCATCTTTTCCTATCTCTACTTCAAAGTAATTGCAGCTGTAGAACATATGGCTTTGAAGAAAATTCTTCATCGCTGATCCTAAAGCGGCTGCCGTACTGGAATAGATATTGTCGGCATCGGTTTTCTTGAAAGTGGAATAATAAGTCTCCAAAATGCTTTTCATTGTTGTGAGAGTAGAAAGGTCTTTTTCAAAATCAGCGGAAAAACCTCCTCTTCCATAGACATTCATCGTATAACTATAGGAATCATCACTGGCATCCATAGTCTCTCCGAAAGAGTGAAAATAATCTTGGTCGTCATCTAAGATCAGATAACCGGAAGCATTAGGGGCATAGTAATACAAAGAAGAAGACACAATTTCAAAATAGACGCCGCTTGCTAAAAGATTAGAAGTAGTCAGGCCATAATCTTCGGTGATATTCAAAGCCTGCTCTAAAGTCACGTAGTCAAAAGGTTCTTCCGATGATGATGAATTAGATGAATCAGCAACAGATGAAGTAACAGATGTCGGATTATCTGATGATGAAGTGACAATCTGTGACTGGCATGATGAAATTGATAAAGCTAAGACTAGTAATATAAATGACTGCTTTTTCATATTGATTACTCCTTTTACAAATTACTTAAATCTTAAACCTCAAAGAGGAGCCTACTTTACAGGCTCCTCTTTTGCTCTCAAATCAGAATTTTTAATCTTGGGACATTTAAGATTATTCAGCGGAAAAAGAGAAGATCTTATAGTCTGAAGCACCTTTTTCCTTGAAATTGAAGGCGGAGAAATCAGAAGCGAAATAAGAGGTCTTATCAGTGAAGTCGATGATATTGTCTAAATCGGTACCGGTATTTCCAGTCTTGGCAAAGGTCACATAGTATTTGTCGGCAGTGGTGTCATAGGCTAATTTGAACGAACATTCACCATATAGATATTCGTATGCACTGTAATTATTCCTGGAAATGTTAAGACCGCCATCTAAGCTGAAAGTGAAGTTGTATTCATATCCGGTTGTAGTATCTGAGTATACCCAGGAACCACTGGCGAGAACGGCTGGTGTTCTCTCAAAGAGAACATAAGAATCGATACCCAGTCCTAAAGTAAGCTTGAAGACAGGAGAGATGGTAATCTTCGGAGCCTGATCAGTTCCGGAAGTATTTGTAAGTGTGATAGCTCTTGTATCCGGTGTATAGGCATAGGTGTAAGTGCTGACTTCCTTAGTGGCATTGATTGTCATTTCCACAGTGCCAGTATTATCGGTGACTTCAGAGGCTTTGAAAGCCATCTTGTATTTCTTGTTCATGTCGACATAGTCTTTGTTGAGGAAAGTTTTGGCAGTGGGTGTTGCTTCGACGTGGAGAGTGAAGGTCGTCTTGACGTCAGCGCTGACATTGCTTGTAGCAATGATGGTGTAATCACCGATGGCTTCTGGGGTGAAAGCACTCGTAGCAACATCGATTATGCCAGTATTGATTGTTGAGCCAGTGAAGGTGACGGCTTTCGATTCGGGGTCGGTTCCTGTGAACGTCACTTCCTGATTAGCATCATAAGGACTTACCGAAGCAGAGAAATTGACCGGTAATCCGACATAGGAAGTGTATTCGGTGTAGACAATCGTTGAATCATAGGCTTCTTTGCCTGTGTCTGTGCTGATATTTCCGGTATCTTCATATGTCATGACTAAGATGCTTTCAGGATCAGGATTCTTGGCAACTATAGTTAAAGTCTTGGTGACATTCTTAGTCAAAATTTTAAGAGTATAGGTACCAGCTGTATTGGCGGAAATGTTTAATTTTTTGTTAAAATTGTTGTAGGTGGCTGATATTTCTCCTTCCACTTCCTCATTTTCACTGTTATATACTTTGGTCTTAAGCGAATCGAAGTTAGTTGAAGCTGTTGCCGGAAGAGGATTGGCGATACCGAGATTTACAGCTCCTTCATATCCGATATTAATACTGAGTGTGGACTTATCGGCAACTATCTCTTCGCTGTCATTTTCTAAATCAAAGCTGGTGAAATAATAGTTTTCGATGTCATAGGGGTTAGCTAGATCTCTGGTTCCGTAGACCTGGGCTATGCTATAGATGTCTTTGCCGTCTGGAACAGCTCCTTCATTTAAAACGGCGTCTCCGGTTTCATCATCGATGATGAAATTGGAGTTGCTGTAATTCTCAATTTTGAAAGTCATAGTATCAAAGATATTGTCAGTTCCCAAGGTGAATTCGAAGGAATCGACAAAATAAGTGAATTCTGAAAGGAGGAAACCGAAGGAGAAAGTATATTTGGAATCCTTGTAATCACCCTTGAAATCCTGAACCTTGGCATCAGTAGTGGAAGTGCCTAAGGCATAAAGCTTTGTTATGAGGTCTTCCGGTCCGTAATAATAGTTTTCATAGCTATCATTGACGGGGAAGAAATTATATCCCATGATCATATCTTCTGTCGGTTCATCCAACGTGGCTGAGACAGCATCGTCATTAAGGTGATCTATCTCGATTCCGATTGGCTCACCGGCCTTGTTTCTTCCGTAATAATCAGTAGTGTCAGTCCACTGATCTTTATTGTCGAGACGGATGAAAGTTCCATATTTATCAGTGCCGAATTCATATTTATAAGTTTCGACATTGTCAGTATCTGCATTTTTGGTGACAGTTCCGCTCTTTACCTTAGCGGAGGCTGCCTTTCCGGCAGCGATAGCTTCAGCAAGAGTAAGAGGATTAGGAGCAACAGATGATGATTCTTTGCTGGAATCAGATGATACTATCTCGGCGCTGCTGATTGATGAAGTTCCCTGTGAGGAGGTAGCATCATTTGTTGTCAAATCAGAGCTTGTTCCTGCTGTAGTATGAGAAGCCTTTGTGACGTCCCCGCAGCCTGTCAGTGTCAGACCTAATGCCAAAAGACCAACTGCAATAACATTCTTTCCGTTTCGCATGATTTGTGATTACCTTTCTTAGCATTGAACTTTTGATAGAAATAGTTCATGGCTTTCTTATAGGAATGTTATAAACGCAATCTAATTTTTCATGTAAAATATTTTTCAGCACATATTTGAAAAATGCCTATCATAAGGCATTCTAAATATTTGTAAACGCTTTCTATAGAAAAAAACATAGTTGAAAAAAGAGTATGCATATTATGTTTTCACATATAAAAGACAACGTTTTTTATTCTACTGATTTAAGAGAGTCGTTCATATCGATCTTTTTGATTTTAGGAATAAGGAAAAGATCGACGACGGCAATGAACAATAATGCCAGAATGAAAGTATATATATATATGAGTACCAATGAACGTTTTCAATGCCTCCGAATTCCAGATAATTGAAGATGAATACCAAAAGCCCCGTTCCCAGAGGAATTCCTAAGATTATTCCGAAAAGAGACATGACTAAGATCTCTCTGAAAATATAGGCATCTACTTCTAAGTCATGGTAGCCTAGCACTTTCAAAGTGGCTATTTCTCTTTCTCTTTCGCCGATATTCATATTGGTCAGATTATAGAGGACCAATATGGATAAAAGCATGGCAAAGATTATCACCAATAAAGAGATAGGCTGTAAGGTGCTAGTGAGGTCGACTTTTATTCCGTCTATCTCCAGAACCGAACTCGAAGAATCATAGATACCAAAGCCAGCCATCACTAAGGCAGTTGATCCCATGACGGAAAGGACGATCATCCAGAGTCTTCCTTTATAGCGGAAGATGTTCCTGATGGCCGATTTGTATTTGAATTTCAGTCTCTTCCAGATAAAGCCGGCTTTCTCAAGCAGGATGACTTTTCCCGCCTTGGGGGCTTTGGGAAGGAGAAGAGTGGCAGGTGTTTCCGTTAAAGACTTGCTGATGACGATGACTGTGACAAGAATTGTCGAAACAAACATGGCAATCGAAGAGATGACACCAATGAAGAAATTCATCGAAGAAGTCACACTTGGCAAAAAGAAGACATTGCTGAAAGCCGGATAGATGACAGAAGGTATGACATAACTTCCTAAAAGCAGGCCTCCTGCAATACCGATAATTGAACTTATGAGAGCAAAGAGAACGTATTTAAGTCTGATTTTATGCTTTGAATATCCTAAAGAACGATAACAGGCTATCAGTTTTCTGTCTTCGTCAATAAGTCTTGTCATTGTAGTCAAGACTACAAGGGCGACGACGGTGATGAAGAAAGCCGGGAAAAGAGCGGCGATGACATTGACTTTGTTTCCAACGTTTTCAGAGATGGCAAAACTCTGATTTTCCTCTAAGGACAAAGAAGCGACGTTCTCCTCTTTGAAGTTTTCTTTTTCCTGAATGACTTTTATCTTTGAGCTGACATAATCCTGATACTCTTTGCTGTATCGATTAGAGGATTTCTTTTTATCAAGAACGACATAGATATCAGTATTGGGAAGAGGAAGAATGGATTTGTCTTTATTCAGATATAAGATGAGAGAGAGACTCTCATCTTCGTTATTCATCGACTGTTCTCCCTGTTTTGAAAAGAGCAGAGGGTTAGAGACGATGCCGGTGATTTTAAATTCTATTCCTGAATAAGTGACGGTTTCTCCGATATTTCTTTTGAGTATCTTAGAAGACTCCTGCTCAACAGCTATCTCGTCATATGAATCCGGGAACTCGCCTTCCAACAGTTTCAGATTGTTGATATCTGAATCAAAAGGATAGGAATAGATCCTTGATTCCTCATCATCGATTTTTGTATCAAAGCAAGTCAGAATCTCAGTTTCCTTTATGAAAGAAAGGTCGTCTATCTCCTGCCTCTCGTCACTTGTGAAGCCAGTGTCTTTTTTGCTCTTGAGTATGATGTCCGGTACATTTTGAAGAGTCAGATATTCGTTGATGGAGTTTTCCACTTTAGGAGTTATTCCTCCGACTCCGGTTACGAAACTGATTCCAATCAAGATAATCAATACTAAGGCGATAAAACGCGAGAAATGTCCGGTAAAGGTCTTGATGACTGTTTTAAAGTAGGCTTTCATTACCAGGAGATCTCCTCGATCTTTTTCTTATTGTCATTGTGTTCATCAGCTACAATCATACCGTTTCTGATGCGGATGACATGATCGGCAATTTCTCTGATAGCTGCGTTATGAGTGACGATGATGACAGTCTTATGATTGTTTTTTGAGTAATCATCTAATAGTTTCAAGACGGTTTTACCAGTCTCATAGTCTAATGCACCTGTCGGTTCATCACAGAGAAGGAGCTTGGGATTCTTGGCAATGGCTCTGGCAATGGATACTCTTTGCTGTTCTCCGCCTGAAAGCTGACTGGGGAAGAAATTCTCTCTCTTTTCCAGTCCGACCTGCTTTAAAGTCTCTTCTGGATCAAAGGCGTTTTTAGTTACTTCAACGGCCAATTCGACATTCTCCTTGGCGGTAAGATTAGGCATCAGATTATAGAACTGAAAGACAAAGCCGACATCTATTCTGCGATAATCAGTCAGTTTAGAATCTTGTAAAGAAGCTAAGTCGGTGTTGCCGACCCTTAAGTGTCCGGAAGTCAATCTGTCCATACCGCCTAAAAGATTAAGCAGGGTGGTCTTACCGGCTCCGCTAGGTCCTAAGATGACAGTGAAGGAGCCTTCTTCGATAAAGAAAGAAGCATCTTTCAAAGCCAGGGTCTTTGCTGACCCCGTTCCATATTCTTTACTTACTCTGAAGGCATCAACGATATTGTTCATATGAACGCTCCTTTCAATTGTTTGACACCGTGTCTAACTGGTGTTACATTTGTATTATATATTCAAACTGTTCTTTTCATTACTGACAATATCTATAGACTTGTCAAACTATTAGACAATTCCATGATTCAGTGTCAAAAGGAGCACAAAATGACCACAGACAAAAAGACCGATGTCCGTTCGATGTATACTCAGTCCCTGATTGAAAACGCCTTTATCGAGATTCTCTCAAAAAAGAGCATCAAAGAAATAACCGTTAAGGAACTGACCAGTAAGGCCAATGTTTCCCGAGGCACTTTCTATAATCAGTTTGTCGATATCTATGATGTCTATCAGACTATTGAAGACCGCTATTTTGATGAAATCATCAAAAGAGTGTCTTCAAATAAGGTCTACGCCTTTGATGACGGCTTCTTCAAAGACATCATCTATTACGTCTTTCTGAATAAAACCTGGTTTAAGATCATCTTCAGCAACATTGAGGCCAGTTCTCTGGCAAATAGAATAATCATCTTTGTGAAGAATAAGTTCATTCAGGACTATAAGGAGCTAAATCCTTTGATGAATACAGAAAGCCTGGAGACTATCTTCACTTATTCAATTACGGGTTCTTTAGGAATAATCAGTCAGTGGCTTAAGAAAGACGCTGATGTCGCCCCCGATGTTCTGGCCAGAGAAATAACCCGTCTTATCAGAACCACCTATGAAGGGTTCTCGAAAGCTGAGAGACTGGATAAGTAGGCCTGCAAATAAAAATAACTGAAAACAGTCTGCCGCGAAGCAGACTGTTTTTCTGTTTTTTATTTCTTTTCAGTGATCTTATGAGGACCGTCATTGAAGTAGAGAACACCCAGAGTTCCAGGACCGCAGTGACAGGCAACGGTTCCGCCGGCTTTAGTGTTGTAGATGTTTTCGAATCCTTCTTTTTTCAGTGTATCTCTTATTGTGCTGACGATATCCTCTGGAGCGCTGCTATAGGTGATGAAGACAGTCTCCTTATCGGGATTGTCAAAGTCTTTCAGTGTTTCTCTGACATATTCAGCTGTCCACTTAGACATCTTGCCGTGGAACTTGCGCCCGGGAATCATCTTACCGTCTTTAACGATGATCTGAGGACGGAGTTTGAGAAGATTGGCGCCTAAGGCAGCTACTCCGCTGCAGCGTCCACCTTTATAGAGGTAGTCGACAGCTTCGATACCAAAACTTGCCTGAATATAGGGTATTCTCTTCTCTACCATTTTGACGATCTCTTCAGGATTATAGCCAGCTGTTGCCAGTTTTCTGGCATAGATGGCTGGAAGAGCGATGCCAGTTGAAAGAGACCTAGTGTCGATGACATAGACATTGTCCATGGTTTTAGCGACAATGGCGGCATTGTTGTAGGCTCCCGACATATCTTTGGAGATGGTGAAGTGAATGACGGCATCATATTCTTTTCTTAAATCACCGAAGAACTTCACAAACTGTGCCTGATTGACAGCTGAAGTATGAGCAAGTTTATGAGTCTTTGCAGTATAGGCGAAGAGATCTTCCCCTTTTACTGTTCCGTCTGGTGCTTCTTTGTCGCCCATGACCAGAGTAAAGGGAACAACGTGGATATCAAATTCTCTCTTCAGTTCTGCTGAAAGGTCGATAGTCGATCCGCCGGTGATGGCAATTTTCATATTATTTGGTTTCTCCGTTTCTTTTTAAAGCTGTATTCATAGAAGATCGTTTGCTTTTGTTCACTGCTTTATTGTAACATGCAAAAAGAGACTGATTCGGGAAAGAAATATAAATAAGGATAGAAAGAGGCTGAAATCTTATAAAAAAGCAGAGAAACTAAACATCTGTATTAAAGTTTTTTTTAATTATGAACTCTTTTTGCTTATTTTCTATTTGACAGAATTTCTAAAGGAAGTAAAAGACACCCTCTTCTTTTTCTATATGCTAGAATAAACAAGTGTGTGTAAAGGAGGCTTTAATTATGGCCTGTACAACAATATTGGTCGGTAAGAAAGCTAGTTATGACGGTTCGACGATGATTGCCAGAAACAATGACTCTCCCAGTGGAATATTCAGCGCTGAGAATTTCTTAGTCGTTGCCCCTAATGATCAGCCTCGACATTATAAGTCTGTTCTCTCTCATGTTGAGATAGAACTTCCCGACAATCCCCTAAGCTATACTTCCTGTCCGATGGTAGATAAGAAGGACGGAATCTGGGCGGCTACCGGAATCAATGCTGACAATGTCAGTATGACTGCTACTGAGACTATCACTTCTAATCCCCGTGTCTTAGGTGCAGATCCTTTAGTCAAATACGTCAAGAAGAACGGAAAAGAAAAAGAGAAGATCGGCGGTATCGGTGAAGAAGACCTAGTCGTCATTGTTCTTCCCTATATCCATTCAGCTAGAGAGGGAGTACTCCGTTTAGGCGCTCTTCTTGAGAAATATGGCACCTATGAAGAAAACGGAATCGCTTTTTCTGACAAAGACGAAATCTGGTGGCTGGAAACTATCGGCGGTCATAACTGGATTGCCAAGAGAGTTCCCGACGAAAAGTATGTCATGATGCCTAACCAGTTCGGTTTGGATGAATTTGATTTTAAAGATGCTTATGGCGAAAAGAAGGAGAATCTGTGCTCCGAGAGTCTCAAGGATTTAGTCGAAAAGCATCATCTTGACTTAAGTCTTGATGGTTCTTTCTCTCCTCGCCTTGCCTTTGGAAGCCACGATGACTCTGATCATGTCTACAATACTCCCCGAGCCTGGTTTATGCTCAGATATTTCAATCCTCATACTTATTACTATGATGGACCTGATGCTGACTATAAGCCCATGGATGACGATATTCCCTGGAGTGAAATCCCGGAAAGAAAGATCACGGTCGAAGATATCAAGTATATACTCTCTTCTCATTTCCAGGGTACAGCTTATGATCCTTATTCTAAGGACCAGACTAATCCCGATAAGGGAAAGTTCCGTCCTATCGGAATCAGCCGTACTAGCTGTATGACAATCAATCAGATCAGAAACGATCTTCCTAAGGAGATGGCCGCCGTTGAATGGGTCTGCTTTGGATCCAATACCTTCAATGCCATTGTTCCTTTCTATACGAATGCCAAGTCGATTCCTTCTTATTTCTCAGCAACTACCTTACAAGTGACAACTGACAGTTTCTATTGGGCTAGCCGTCTTTTAGGCTCCTTAGCCGATCCTCACTTCAATATCATCGGCATGGAGATTGAAAGATATCAGAATGCGGTCAGCAACTACAGCCATCAGCTCCTCGAGGAGTATGATGCTAAGATGCTTGAGAATAAGGAATACGATAAGAACATCGAGGAAGCAAACAACGCTTTGTCTAAAATGGCAAGACGGGAAACAGATAAGGCCTTAGATAAAGTTCTCTATCTTAACAGCTGCCATATGAAGAACGGATTCAGTCGCTCAGATAACTGATCTGAAGCGATTTGCTTTTGTAAGTAAACTGAATTAAAAGCTGAATGCAAGTCCATTGTCATTCAGCTTTTTTAATTAACATCTTATATTATGGGAATTAGAAATGCATCTATAATTATTCTTTTTCATCAAAAAAACTGCACTTAAGGAAAGTGCAGTTTTAAAGTGAATTAATCTGATTACTGGACGTTCTTGAAGAGGTCGTTATAGGCTTCAGTCATCGTAGGATGATTATAGATATCATCTCGTAAGACAGTGTAGGGGATATTCTGATCGATAGCCAGCTTTGCCAGGTTGATCATCTCCTGAGATTCGACTGCAAAGAGATGAACACCTAAGATCAGATCAGTCTTCTTGTCGATGATGGCTTTCAAAAGACCTACCTGTGATTTGAGGACTTTGGCTTTGGGGATGGTGTTGACCTTTAAGCGGCAGACACCGATATCATAGCCTTTTTTGATGGCTTCCTCTTCCGATAAGCCGACTCTTGAAAGAGTCGGATCGACAAAGACCGTATAAGGAATGGCACCTCTGTTTTCAGTGGTTCTTTCTCCTTTTCCGTAGAGATAGTCTTTGACGATACGGAAATCATCTAATGATATATAGGTGAATTGGAAGCCGCCTGTCACATCGCCCATGGCAAAGATATTGTCGACATTGGTCTTTTTATGAATATCCGTGACAATGTTGTTATGATCTGATACTTCTACCTTGGCATTTTCAAGATGAAGGCCTTCGATATTAGGTCTTCTTCCCGTTGCCACTAAAAGAGCTTCTGCTTCCAGAGTCTCTTCTTTTCCGTCTTTTTCGATTGTCACCTGTAAAAGGCCGTCTAAGTCTTTTACTTCTTTGGTCTTGACTCCCTTGAGAAGAGTTATTCCTCTCTCTTTGAAGGAAGCTTCGACTTCGTCAGCTATTTCTCTGTCTTCTTTAGGTATGAATGTTTCGCCGTCTTGCAGAACAGTCACTTCGCTTCCGAAATTGTTATAGTAAGAGGCAAACTCCAGGCCGATATATCCGCCTCCTAAGACTAACAGTCTTTTAGGAAGGATGGAAAGATTCATCAGGCTTTCACTGGTATAGACAAAATGGCTTTCCTTAAGACCGGGAATGGGAGGAAGGAAAGGACGGCTTCCGGTATTGATGAAGATTCTTTCTCCTCTTACATTTTCAACAGTTCCGTCAGTCTTTTTGATCTGAATGGTGTTTTTATCGATGAAGGAAGC
>Ga0172377_10003597_pt1 | contig 15920 bp, 21 predicted proteins | sample Pumphouse3metaG_FD_119749 | JGI IMG/M metagenome (GOLD analysis project Ga0172377, IMG submission 119749) | Leachate microbial communities from a municipal landfill in Southern Ontario, Canada - Pumphouse #3 metaG | ecosystem: Engineered > Solid waste > Landfill > Unclassified | place: Canada...
AAGTATCCTTTTCCTAATCAGTTAAGTGGCGATAAGGCGTTACGGCACTATAAGCAATTTGTGAGACAGGGCATTACTACAGTAGTGCCTCGTAAGCAAGCTATTATCAATTCGGTAAAAAGTTCTATGTTTATATTGAAAAAATGTAGAATAGCATTGAATGATTATGATAGCATTTGGGATATGTATGTTATCAATGAAGTATCCCCATATTTAATTGTAATGTTACCTGGAATAAATAAATGGATTAGTAGTAAAATGAGAAAGAATGAAATCAGCATTGAAGAAAAGAAAGTATTAGATAGCGTAGAGAAGGTTCTATACAGCTATCATGGATTAAACATTGAATTAAACGAAATATTGAAAGGAACTTAATTGATAGATACACAGCCTTTTCCTTTTAGCAGTGAGTTCAAAACGAAAGTGTTAGCTATTATGCTTAAAGATAAAAGTTTCATTGCTAAAAAGAGACATATTCTCAGTCATAAGTATTTTGAAAATCCAGCTTATGTTGAAGTCTGTAAGAAGATGTTAGATTTTTATGATAAGTATGGCATTACACCTTCTGAAGATAGCTTGAATCAAGAGTTATCTAAAGAGGAAGATTACAAATTGTATAAGTTAGTATTAAAGAAAATCAATGAAGCTGATTTATCGGATTCACAATATGTGACTGATGAAGTAACTGATTTTTGCACACAACAGGCTTTACGAATAGCCTTATACTTGAGCGAACAATATTTGAAAACTAAAGAGTATGATAGAATACTTCCTTTGATTGAAAAGGCTGTAATGTCAAAGAATGATGTTATATTAAGCGGTCTAAAATTATCAGAATCATTTGAACATATCAAAACTTACTTGAGTGATGAAGGTAGAAGTGAGTATAAGATTGCTACTTTGATTAGCGGTATGGATAAAATACTTAAAGGCGGGGTTGGGCCGGGAGAACTTCATGTAGTATTTGCACCTACTAAAAGAGGTAAGTCTATACTGTTAAATAACTTTGCTTATGCAGGAGCATTACAGTGTAAGAAGGTCACTTATATCTCACTTGAAATGAGTGAAGAACAGATCACCACACGAACACACATGAGATTAAGTGGTTTGAAAGATAACGAACTTCTAACACATTCAGGTACTTGGTATCGTTCATTTAAGCGTTTGTTAAGCCGTGGGGGGGATATTTACTACAAGCGGTTTCCTATGAAAGGTTTATCGGTTAGGCAATTAGATAAGTTTTTAGATGATTTATGGCGAGTTGACGGTTATGGTACAGAGCTATTGATAGTGGATTACTTAGACATTATGAAAGGTGATAAGAAGTATGAGTCCAGTTGGCAAGCACAAGGGCCAATTGCTGAAGGACTGAAAGGAATATTAGTTGACAGAAATATTTGTGGCTGGACTGCAACACAGGCCGGTAAAGATTCCGGTAGTAAAGACCAGTTAACAGAATCAGATGTAAAAGGTGATAGTGTAAAGGCAGATAGTGCGGATAGCTTATGGAGTATTCTACAAAATAAGGATGAAGAGGCGTGTGACCCTCAAAGAGGTAGGCTAAAGAATAACCTATTGAGAGAAGGTTACGGTATGGGCACTGTAATTCCTATAGTGTTTGATAAGAGTACAATGCTTATGACAGATTTACAGGATGCAGATATTCCATTTTAAGCTATTGACAATATTGAAAGTAGAATGTATATTCACTCATGGAAATTGAAAGGAAAATTATGGACGAGTTTGAAGAACCTATACCGTGGTATTTTGATGAGTTACTAATGAGTAATGACCCAAAGTTAGTATACGGTTTGTTTGAGGAAACTGAAAGAGAGGAAATAGATTGAGTACATTTACTTTGAGACGAGACTTACCTTCTCTTACCAATGGTATGGTGTATATTCAAGAAGGTGAAATAATTGCGCCTAGGTTTGAACCCGAGCGAGGTATTGTTTGTGCTTATTGTGGAGGAATGTACTCAAGCAAGTTATTCAAGTGCCCAAATTGTGCCGCTCCTAGAATGGAAAAGGTAACAAAAGCTAACCAGTATACTAGCTATCCCGGCGAAGTTGTGGGCACTATTTATGACCCCTTTGCAATTAAAAAGTCTAATTGTATGTTAAAGATTAGAGAGCAAACTAGGTATGAGTATTTTAAGAACACTAAAATTAAGATACCTTTAGGTATTTATACAGCACAAGAGTTATCGGAAGCTATCAATGCTAGGCTGTCTGCTTCGGGAATAAGTATAAGAGCATATAGTAAATATGGAAAATTAGGATTTAGAACGAGTAGGACAGGATGTGGAGAAAGCTTGGTAATGGTGTCATGTAAGAATAGTATTTTACCTACTATAGGAGTAATTGGAGCAAGTTACTCAGGGTCAACGAGTGTAGAGTGATTAACAAAGAGAAATGAAAGGACAATAATGAGTGTAGTGGCTTGTAGAGTTTATGAGGATAGGTACGAAATAGCATCAGATTCGATTACTGTTACTGGCTGGACACAGAGCAAAGGTAATAATACTGATGCGTGTAAACTTTTGGAGAATGAAGATTTAATAATCGGATTTTCCGGGTTAAGTTCAGAGTTTGAACTTATGCGAGTATTTGTAAAATCTCATAAGCCTTCTAATGAGAGTAAAGAAGCTGTGTTAGATTTTATGAATGAGTTTGGTACTTGGATGCGTAAGAAAACTGATGGAGACCATACTTGTGTAGATGGGGCTTACATTATAGGTTTGAAGAATAAGGTATACGCTTTTATTTATTGGAATATTGAAGAAATTATTGAATATTATGCTGTAGGTGCTGGGCGAGATTTCGCAATGTCGGCTTTATATTTAGGCCATGATGTAGAACGATCTTGTGATGTGGCAACAGAGTTAAGTATATGCGAGAAGCCAATTATTAAAAAGGTAAGAAAGGTTGCCAATGACAGTTAGTGTTAATATTCCTTGTAAATTTGTAACTAAATTTAACCAGTGCTCTAAGAAAAAGAAGTTCCTTTGGCTCTTTACTCAGAGTTGTAACTGGCCTAATTGTGGTCTGTTTGAGAGTAAGTTGTCTAAAAAACTATCATATAAATCTATACCTCCATGCAAACCAATTCCTCCTAAGAGTAGACAAATTAGGGAAGGCTCTGACAAACCACAATGATTAACGAACCTATTATACGCCAGTTTGCATCAGAACATCTCAAGGTTTTAGACGAGAACAATATGCAACTGTATTGTACATGCCCATACTGCGGGAAAGCTAGTAACCATTTTAATATTTCCTTAGAGACAGGTAAGAATCATTGTTTTCGTTGTGGTAACGGTGGAAGTTTTGAGAGGCTAACAAAAAAGGTTTGTGGCTGGAATACTCAAGTTGGTGATATAATTGAACAGTATTCCGGTGGAATTACTTTAGCTACTTTAATGGATGTTTATAGTAAGGATACCAGTTACTCAGATATGTTCTTTGACTGGAAGGCCGGTACAGTTGAACTTACAGACTCAAGATTAGTCTGTAAAAGAGCTTTAATGTACTTACTAAAGAGAAACATAATTCCTAAGTACGCCTTAGAGTTAGGTTTTAGAGTAGGCGTTGAAGGTAACTACAAGAATATGCTAGTATTGCCTATCTATTACAATAGTGAAGTCGCAAATCTAATAGCGAGACAGATACCGCCTTATCAGACACCGCTAAGATATAGTGGGCCTCATAAAGGTGAAGCATTAATGGATAAGTCTGAATTGTTATTTAACTTTGATACTGCTATAGAATACGATTGGACGGTGATTGTAGAAGGCGTATTTGATGCAATCTCTTTGAGAGAAAAAGGTATTCCAGTAGTAGCTTTAATGGGAAAAGAAATCTCAAGTGAACAGGTTATTTTAGTAACTGAAAACTGGAATAAGGTTGTAATATTGTTAGACGGTGGTTTTGAAGCTGATGCTGTGAAAATAGGTAGAAGATTACAGGGGTTGACAGATTCAGTATATATAGCTAGTATAGACGGAACGGAAGACCCCAATGAAAATGTGGAAAAAGCTATTGAAGCAATTAAGAAATCGAAAGAGATAGAATACTTTTAAGGAAACTATGAAACTAAATAAGTTGGTATTATCACTAATGTTATTGGTAGGTATAGCTGTTGCTCAATATGATAGAGTAGTAGTTCCATACTTAGATACTGAAGGTAATTTTTATTTGAATTATACTGGCCGAATAACGGAAGGTGAAGTAGCATTAGCTTTTACTTGTAAAGAAGATAGCTTGAATTTAGATTCATTGTTAAATATTTATGGTAGTGTGTCGGTAATGGATAGTGTAGTGTTTTATAGCTTTATAGAAATGAGGATGAATGATTAAAGAGTTTAAGCAAGTTAGACAGTGGTTCAGTAGAGTTACTAACAGAGAGTTTGATTCTGATTTAGCACCACAAGTAAAAGAGATACTTGCTAAAATTGAGGAAAACGATTTACAGGATGTTGAGTTTTTCACTTGGAAGTTGTTAAATGATTATCTTATATGGCATGGCATGGGAATTAAGTATAAGGCTATGCGAAAGAAGGTAGTAGAAGCAATTTTGAAGTTTGGTGAAGATAGTTTATTTTGGGAAGAACGAGAACGCTCAAGAACTCAAAGAAAAACAGATTGGATTAGAGTATCTTACCTATGTAAGTGTCTATCGGAATTAGATTGGAAAGCTTGGAAGCTCAAGGATAAAGGCAAGTTATCAAGGTTTATGAAACTCGCACTGGATTATAGGCGAAAGCTGAAAATCAATCCTTTAAGTGAGAAGCAGTTGATACAAGTATATGAGTGTGAGAGAATGTTAGGTATTTATTACGAAGATATGTCGCCGGAGTTTAATGGAGAAAAATGGAGACTAGAAGCACTAAAAGCATTGGAGGAAGAAAATGAGTAAAGAAATCGTACTAACAGATGAAGAAATGAGTAAGTTTGAGGATGAAGAGAGTTGTTTCGGTCACAAAGACCCTGATGTAGGCTATTGCGATACAGAAGACTGTTGTAAAGAGTGTCCATTTGCTAAGAAGTGTAAAGCAATCTGTATTGACAAGAAAACACCTGTACTTGAGACAGAAAACGATACTGCCTCTGAGAAGGCCGTAGATACCCCTAGAACCGAAGAGGAAGTTGACCGGCCTTACATACTGGCATTAGTACAATCTGTCTGTGAGAGCCACGACATGAAGCCTGAGATTAAAAATTCTACTACTCGTGACAAAGTATTCATTGGAGAAGATGATGTTTTTGTTGTAACCAATAGAGCTTTGAAGATAAACCGTTTAGAGGATGAGAGTAAGTTAGGTATTGCTGATAGTTATTGGAAGGAAAGTAATAAGGGTGTAACGATTAATTACACTCCTGAATTAGATTGGGAGAAGGTAATAAGTAATGCGCTGGATAGGCTGTATATTGAATCTATTACAAAGCCTGAAGAGAAGCCTAAAGAAAACCTGTTTGAAGGTGTTGAACCGGATACTAAGCCTGATACTAAGCCTATTGCAGAAAAGCCGAGTAAGAAGGCTGAAAAAAAGGCTGAACCAGTAGCTTCAGAGGAAGAGTTTGTGCCGGAGGATATTGATTATGGCGAAGTAAAGAAGTCGCTACAGATAATTGAGTATGCTAATGGTTATACTGAAGTTAGAGTTATATCTAAGGCTAGTGTTGAAAAGATACTTGAAAGAATAAGTGGTCTTATTGGCTAAACAGCCTACCTGTCCGTGCGAAGTGTCTTTGATGTGTAAGAAACCTCAACTCACATATCAAGGGCCTTCGCACCCTAAAGTAATCGTAATTGGAGAACAGCCTAGTATTCAAGATGATAATACTGGACATTTGTTTTCTGGTGAAGACGGTGTTAAACTTCGTAAGTTGTTTACTAAGGTAGGCTTAAAGCATAATGAAGTCGGTTATGCTAATGTTATAGCCTGCCATTATGGTAAAAAGCCGAAGATGGAGTATGCTAGATGTTGTGCTAATAATCTCTTGAAAGAGTTAAAGAAGCATAACGCTAAGTTAGAGTTAGTAATACTGTTAGGTTCTTTAGCTAACAAAGTAATCTTACAAAAGACTGATATGGCAAGTTTAGCCGGTAAGATACATAGAATACATGGTATTTATCACTTACCTATGATAGAGCCTAGTAAGAAGCAGTCCGCTGGTAAGATTAAACAATCTGAAAGAGATTTACAAAAAGCATTAGCTTTGATTAACTTGAACATAGACTCAGTATTAGATTGGGAAATGGCTGATAGCGAAAGGCTTCAAGAACTAAAGCCTAAGTTACTTAATGCTAACACTCTAACATTTGACTGTGAAACTTCTAGCTTAGATATGATGGATGCTACTCAATTCATTATTGGAGTAGGCTTTTGTTACGATACTAAAAACCGTAAAGGCTGTTTCGTACCATTAGAACATCCTAATTTACATATCTCCTGTGAAGAGTATTCTAAAAGAGTTAGTTTAATTAGAGAGATATTGTTAAGTGGTGTTCCTGTAAGAGCGTTCAATGGTGGTTTTGATTTATCATGGGTGCGTCAGTTTTTAGGAATTGATATTGATAGTGTAAACTTTGTTTCAGACCCTCGCCATGCACACCATTTGATTAAGAAATCAGGTTCCAGTAGTAAGTTAGAAAACCTGACACTAGATTACTTGCCGGATATGGGGGGCTATGATGCTGAAGTAGATGTTTTGAAAGTACAACACGGCACTAACTTTGCCTACTTTCCTTTGAACAAAATAGCACCTTATTGTGTAGGCGATTGTGTAGCTACTGCTAGGCTTGCTGAAGAGATATTTGATAGTCAGTTAAAAAAGATAGGTAGCTGGAACTTATATCGTAACATTATAGTGCCTGTAATTCCAATTTATGACAAGATTAGTATGAACGGAATTAAGTTAGACTTTGAGTATTGTAACCAGTTAGAGCGAGAATATGCACAGGAAGTTAAGTATTTAATAGATAAATGTTATGATTGTAGGGTGGTTAAGAAGTATTTACCTAGTTTAGATGTAACTAAAAATGCTCAAGTTAAACATTTTATTTATGAAATATTGAAACTACCTAAACAGAAGGATAAAGATACTGGCAATGTAACTGTCAATAAGGCCGCAATATTAACCTTATTAGGTTTGAGTTCAGTAGATGAGGATGTTAAAGAGTTTTTGATTTGTTACAAGGACTATGCTGTTGTGAACACCGCTAATGAAAGGTATGCTTCAAAGTGGCGTAATTGGATCGGTTGGGATGGATTAGTACACCCTAATTTCAACTTGTCTGGAACGATTACCGGAAGATTGGCGACCTCAAATCCGAATTTCGCTCAATTAAGCAGAAACCAAGCTGATGCTCAAGAGATGACGCACGGTGAAAAGTTTATGTTGAAGTGGCCTATTCGTAGAATGTTAGTTAGTAGGCATCCTAATGGTAGGTTAGTTAGTTGTGATTACTCACAGTTAGAATTGCGGGTAATGGCGATGTTATCTCAAGACACTATTATGGTGCAAACTTATAGAGATAACTTATACGGAGGTGACTTACATACTGCTAGAGCGGTACAGGAACACCCTGATTATTCTGAACAGGTTAAGAGTTTACAAAAGGAATGGCGTAGGTGTGCTAAAACTTCTAACTTTGCGGGAGCATATTCGTTAAGTGAAGAGTTCTTAGCTACTTATCCGGGGTTAGCGAAGTATGTTAACAAAACTAAAAGCCAAATTAGAGCTACAGGAAAAATAACAACGGTGTTTGGTAGAGTTAGGCAATTACCGTGGGCTACACTTCCTTATCCTGATAATACTGAACCGTGGGAAATGAGTAGAGAGGAACGAAGTAATTATTTTAGAGTACAGAAGGAATTAAGAAAAGGAGTTAATACTTCTATTCAAGCTCCCGCACATACTTGTATGGAGAAGGCTTTAATTCGAGTTAATGAGAGAATGTTAAAAGAAAGTGTTAAGTCAGACTTAATACTTGAGATACATGATGATTTGTTAGCAGATTGTATTCCAGAGGAAGTAGAACAGATGGGTACAATTTTACAAGAAGAAATGGAAGGTGTGGTTGCAGAGTTAGATTGGACAAACGGTGTTCCGTTAGTAGCTGAGCCGGAATATGGCTGGAATTGGGCTGAGAAAACGCCTTTGGTACTTGACAAAAATTGAAACAAGTGTTAGGTTGCAGTATGGAAAGAGAGGAAACATGAGACTACCAGTAATTGAAGTTAACATGGGTGATTATGGTGTTCAGGAGATTGATTTTAATGAATACATGAGTATTTCAAGTGATTATGTTAGTGAGCTTCACAAGGATGCTAGCAATTATGCTTATATTACTACAGCAGAAACTTGGTTAAAGAAGATTCTAAAGACTAAGCAACTTGAGTTTGATAACATTAAAGCTAATCTTACTGAGGAACTTACAGAAGAACTTACACAGGAGTTAGGTAAGAAGCCTACTATTAAGGCGATTGATGCAAAGTTGGATTCAGATGATACGATTGTTAGGTATAAGCAGGAGATACTTGAGCTTGAGATGAATGTTAATGTAGTTAGCAATATGTTAAGAGCAATGAGTATGAGGCATAGTGACCTCAAGAAGTTAGTTGAAATTAGATTAGCAGAAGGTAGAATGGGAAATGTAGATGTTAATGTTGAACAGAAGCCGGTAGAAGTTAAAAAGCCTGTTAGAGGCGGTAAGATTAAAAAGGAAAGGAACTAAAATATGGCGAATTATGATAGTCCTAGAAAGCAAAAGGCTCGTGAGATTTACGAAGAGGAAATGAGAAAGAAGGAAGAGCAGGATAAGAACTCAGGAAACAGTGATTTTATCAGAGTTGATATGCTTCCTAAGTTTGGTGATAAGGAAAAGCGTACTTTGAGGATTGTTCCCGCACTGGAAGCACTGAAGTTTTATCTTGAAAACTCTGAAGATGAAGAGGCAGTGTTTGAGGATGAAGCATATCCGGTACAGGAGATTTGTAATCACTTTAGAGTAGGAGCACAGAATCAAGTTGTAGCTTGTCTGAACTTTTTCAATAAGGAAGAGTGCCCTGTTTGTGAAGAGATTGAGGAACTGAAAAAGACAGAAGATGAAGATGATATAAAGTATGCAAAGGAACTTAGAGCCTCCTATCAGCATGTATGGTTTGTTATTTGGAGAGAGCATACAGAAGACCCTCAGAAGGTTTGGGCGTGGCATGTAAGTAACACTGTCAATACTCAGCTTATGGGTCTCTATGGTAACAAGAAGATACCGGAACTTGATAGAATATTTGATGGTACTGATATTGAAGTTACTCGCTTTGGAATGTCCATGAAGGCTACAACTTATCAGATTGACGATGCTCGTGAAGAGAGCTTCCTGTTTACTACCGAAGACGGCGAGTTTGATTTTGAGGCCGCAGATAAGCTGGTTGAAAATATGACTGATATTTTTGAGTACGGTAAGCCTTTTATGAACTATGAGGAAACTCAAAGAGTGCTTATGGGTGAAAGTATCAAGGAAGTGATGGCTGATAAGTATGGTAAGAGCGAAGGCGATGAAGAACCTTCTGATGAAAAGCCTCCTTATGATGCTGATGATGATAAGCCGAAGCGGAGTAGGCCCACTAGAGGTTCAGTAAAGAGAGGCAGTAAGTAGTGGGATTAAAGGATAGTTTCAACAAAAAGTTTGGAGGGGGAGCAAACTCCTCCTCTGAGCTTGATGCTGAGTATAAAAAGATAGAATGGATTGACACAGGCAGTACGAGCTTGAATTTTCGTATTCATCCTTCTGGTAGAGGATTGCCTTCAGCTAATGTGGTAGAAGTGCCGGGGCTTTCAGGTTCAGGTAAGACGCTTATTGCAGACCACATACTTAGAAACGCCATTAACAAAGGTGGTATTGCAGTTTTAGTTGATGTAGAGGATGCACACGATACTGAACTTGCGGAGAATATTGGTATTGATTTAGATAAGCTGTTAGTAATCTCACCTAGTATTGATGAAAAAGATGGTACTATTAAACCTTTATCATTTACTGAGATATTTCAGCGGATAGAATATATCATTGATGAGACTCATAAGCAGTACGGCAAAGACCAGTTACTTGTTATGGTGCTAGATTCATTAGGTGCTATGCCATTTTCTCAGGACTTAGATGGAGATTCACCTAAAGCTACCCAAGGTGCTCAAGCTAAAGAGATTGGTATTTGGCTGAAGCGTATTAGAGCCAAAGTAACTCGTTCAAATACTTTGTTTGTAATTATCAATCAGATGTATGAGAACATATCTGCTACACCTACTGCGACAAAGTATATTAGCCGAGGTGGAAAATCTGTTGGTTTTCAATCTCAAATTAGAGTTATGTTTGAGAGTGTGGAAGGTAAAGGTGGTAAAGTATTTGATTCTGATGGTAATATTGTAGGTTCAAGGCTTTACTTCAATGTAATTAAAAACCGCATTGCAAGGCCGTTTATGACAGGCTCAATGGATTGGCTCTTTGGAGACGGAACGCCGGAATTGAAGTATTACAGTGGCCTATTAAACTATCTTGTGGAATCAGGGAAGGCCGAAAAAGGTCACGGAAGCGTTAAGATTGGGGAGAATACTTATCGTTGTAGGCAAGAGGGCAGTAAGTATAATCCGGTGTATGTGGCTGATGACGAAGTAATTGAAAAAATGTTAGAAGAAAATCCAGAATTACTGGAAAAGTGAAAGAAAGGAAAATAATGAGTAACACAACAGCGAGTGCAAGTGCTAGTGGTGGAATTGGGTTTACGGGGCTATTAACAATAGCGTTTATTGTTCTGAAACTTTGTGGAGTTATTACTTGGAGCTGGATATGGGTACTGTCTCCGATATGGATAGGTTTTGCTCTGCTTATTTTTGCAATAATAGTGATAGGAATTGTAGTTCTTATTGCTTCAATGTTTGCTAAAAGTAAGAAAAGGTAACTCTATATGCGGCGGTTAAAGCGAAAGAATTGTGATATTTTACTGATAGACCTAATGAACTTAGCTTACAGGTGTGTGTTTACTCAAGGTAGGTTAAAGCACAATGATAAATCTACAGGTGTAATTTATGGTGCTATCAATTCTATTCACAGTTATATACAATTATTTTCACCCAAAACCGTAGTGTTAGTAGGAGAGGGTAAGCACAGTAGAGACCGCCGCAGAGAGTTATTTGCTGGATATAAGTTAGGCAGAAAAGCTAATCTACCTATTCCTAAAGAAGAGTTTTATTCTCAAGTAGATTATTTGTTAGATGTTATGTATAACTTGAATGTTAGCAATGTTGCAGTAGACTACTTTGAGGCTGATGATGTTATTGCGGTGTTGTGTAAGCATTATCGAAATTCACAAGTAATTATTGTCAGTACCGATGGAGATTACTTACAGTTAATTACTGATACTTGTGAAGTGTATAATCCTAATAAGGAAATAACAATTTCATTATCTAACTTTACTGATGTTTGTGGCGTAGCTCCGATAGATTTTCTATCCTACAAAGCAATGGTAGGTGATAGCTCGGATAAGATACCGGGAATTAAAGGTGTAGGAGAGAAGACGGCTTTAGAAGTATGTAACTTCATGGGATATGATTTGTTTGAGGAATCAGGCTATGAGAACATTCCTAAGAATATACAAAAAGCATTTACACCGGAAGCTAAAGAACAATATGAGTTAGCCTATAAGTTAATTGACTTGCACCATGTACCATTGACAATTCAGGAAGTTTGTAGTAGTTTAGCTAGTGGGATTTGGGATGCTGAGGAAGCTAAAGATTTACTGGAAGATATAGATTGTTGGAGCTTACTTGAGAATTGGAATACAATAGAGGAAAGTTTTGAAGTATTGGAGAGTGTATGTTAGATAGCGATGCAATAGCTTTAAGTAGCAGAGCTTTTGATTATGCTAAAGATAGGTGGGAAAACTTGTCTTTTGTGGAACAGTTTGATTTGATGGAGAAGTTTGGTAACAAGGCGATAGTAGTATCGTTGTTTCAGTACGAGTACGCAGATGCGTTGGTTAAAGCTAGTGACCTTCCGACAGGAGTATTAAAAGATGAAAACTGATGTTAAGAAAAAGTATATACTATGTTTAGACTACATTGGAATTGATGCCAGAGAGTTTGTTACAAAGCCAATGACTACAGCAGAGTTTAATGACGAGTTTGAGAAATCTTATTTAGCACAGGAGTTTCCTATTGTAATTGAAGGAAACCGTACAGAAGTTAGTGGAGATAATAATTTAGAATGGGATAGATTTGCTTTTACTCAAGCAATGTATGATAATCCTAATCTGTTCGTAACATGGGGGGTGTATAATGCCAAAAAATATAGCAGATAGAAAAATACCTAACGGCCATTACGCTATGGTGAAAATGACACAGTTAAAGCAGACCTTTCCACATGTGCAAATTGGCCCCGAAGTTAAAGATGAAATTGAAGCTAAAGTTTATGCAATGATACAAAAAGCAGTAGAAAGAGCTAACAAGAATGGCAGAGTCCGCTTGTTCCCCCACGACCTTTAGAAGAACGAATACTAAGTTTCGCTATAACATTGCCGGTTATCGTAAGGCTTTAGGTCGAGTAAATAATGGTAAAGCCGGTTTCTATCCTCTACTTGATATTAGAGGTAATGTTGCTTTTTATGTTATGCACAAAAACTTAGGCAAACTTCGTAACCTGTGTATGAATCATCTTCAATGTCCTTGTAGCTTTATTAGACATAAGAAGATTTATGCTAGATTAAGTAAGAAGCATCACCCTAAAAGTTTTTATTATGTAATACTAACACAATGGCATGCTGAAGAGTGGCAGAAACGAATGAAGTATGGAGATAGAAGATGGAGGCGTTTGTGACAGAAAATAGTTATGATAGCACTAAAGCAACTCAAGAACATATTGATATGGTAAATAAGTATCTTAGGTTTATGGCTCATCAGTTACTTGTTAGAGGTATTGAACATGATAGGAGTAAGTTACACACACCTGAGAAGGAAATGTTTGATAAGGTTACACCAAAGCTGAAGGATACTGTTTACAATTCATCGGAATATAAGGAACATTTAGTAGAACTAGGAGACGCTTTGAGCCACCATTATTCTCACAATAGACACCATACTGAGCATTGGCCTAACGGAATTATGGATATGAACTTAGTTGATATAATGGAAATGTTCTGTGACTGGTGTGCGGCAACTTTACGACACAATAGCGGTAACATTCATACTTCTATTGCAATCAATAAGGATAAGTATGGTATTGGAGAAGTGTTAGCACAAATCTTTGAGAACACTGTTAACGAATACAATATGGGAAAGGTAGATAATGCGTGATTTCAAGTTTACTATATTAGCAGATATTCATATAGATTTGTTTCAAAATATCTCTATGCTAAAAGCCAATATGTTGACTGATAGAGCGGAGGAAGTTGACAATGTTTGGAAGCAAGCGATAGATGAAACTGTAGATTCTGGCATTACTCAAATGTTCGTGTTAGGTGATGTGTTTCACAGAAGGAATAGCCGTACAGACGCTATCAATGCGTTAGTTAAGAGGCGTTTAGAGTATGCTAAGAACAAAGGATTAAATGTTACAGTAATCGTAGGCAACCACGATCAGGCTAATATTGCCGGCGAAACTCATGCTTTAGAGATAATGAAGGATGTATGCGAAGTTGTAGACACTGCTTGTATTAAGACCTATAGTGGAATAGATTTCTATTGTTTACCTTATGAAGAGTATAAAGGTAGTATTAAGAGTTTAGAGATACTACTGAAACAAGGTAAGAATACTAACAGAATATTGTTAGGCCATGTTGGAATAATGAACGCTAGTCTTTCGGGCTTTGACCATCAGAGTAAGGAACCGGTCACACTGGAAGAGTTACAGACCGATAAGTTTATGTATAGCTACTTCGGCCATTATCACTTACCACAAGATTTGTCAGATAATGCAATGTATGTAGGTTCGCCTTGTCAACACTCATTAAGCGATAAGGAAGCATCCAGAGGTTATGTTGAAGTTGAAATTAGACTTGACAAAAATGGATGGAAGGCGTATAATCAGCGTAGAGAATTAAGCTCCCCTAAGTTTTTAGAATTAGATGTAAGTGAGTATAAGCCTAGTAATTATCAAGGTAAGCATTATATTAAAGTGACAGGCTGTAAGCGTAAGCATTTAGAGAAGCTAGAATTAGATGAAAATGTTTATGCTACTACAGGTGAAAAGAAGTTAATTGTAGTCGATGAAGATAAAGTGATTAAAGCGGATTTATCATGGGAGCAAATGGTGGAAAAGTATGTTAATATTACAGAGAAAAAGAAACGCAGTCATAAGCGTTTAATGAAATTAGGAAGAGAGCTACTTAATGCTTAAAGCTAAGTTTCAAAACACATTAGCGTGGGGCAAGAAGCCTGTAACTATTGATTTAACTCAAGCTGGATTGATTTCAGTTAAAGGTAAGCATTTATCCTCAAGTTCAAAATCAAGTAATGGCGTAGGTAAGTCTACAATTCTCAATAGTTTAGCTTGGGTAATCTATGGTGAGTACCCTAAAGGCTTTCGTAAGACCGATATAATCAATGAAAATGCTAAGAAGAATTGTTTATCTGAATGTTGGATTGAACGCAACGGTAAGCAAGGTTATATTGTTAGAGGAATAAGCTGTGATGTTAATACTTATTCTCATAATGGTAAAGAAATAGAGATTGATGGAGATTTTCTTTTATTCTTTGTAGAAGGTGAAGATTTAAGAGGCAATAGTACGAAGGTTACACAGGCGGTTATTGATAAGTTCATGGGAATAGACTATGAGAGTTTTATGATTGCCGCTTTGTTCTCTAATGCTAATGAGTCATTTGCCGCTAAAACTTCCGGTAAGCAGGAAGAATTATTCTCAAAGCTACTGCACTTAGAAGAGCTAGAACTTGCTAGACAACGAGTAAAAGACAGACAGAAGGAAGTTAAAGCCTCAATTTTAGGCTGTGATATTGAGATTGATAAGTTTGAAAGCCATATTGAACGAGAAAAGAATAGGCTGGAACGCCTGTCTGAAAGTGTAGAAGAATGGAAATCGTCACAAGCTCAAAAGATACAGCGAGTTAAGACTACCATTGAAGCTACTAAAGACGCTAAATTAGAAGCCGAAGACTTACATGAAGAGCTAATAGAACAACTTACTACAGAAGATGAAAAGTTAAAAGATATTGAAACTGAGTTAAACAAGTTTGATGAAGCTCAAATTAAGGCCGATAAAGCTCAGTGGCAGTCTAGGTTAAGTGAAATTGACAGCGATATAGGTGGAATTAAAAGAGAGATTAGAAACTTACAATCAGAAGTATCGCAAGCTCAAAGTATGCGAGGAAAGGTTACTTGCCCTAAGTGTTTTCACGAAGTTACAGAAGAGCACCTGTATGAAGTTATAGAAGAAAAGAACGAAAAGATTGATTCACTTACTGAAGACCAGAGTAAGCTAACTAATTCACGGTTAAAGGTGTATGAGAGCTATGAGAAGGCCGAGAAACAGCTTAGTAGTCTCAATAGTAAGCGAAATGAGAAAGTGGCACAGGAGGCTACTATAAGCCGTCTAAAAGGCCGTATATCTGATGCTGAAAAAGATGCTAACAGATTTGCTGAAAAGGTGAAAGAGTTAGAAGCCACAGTAGCTTCGTTGGAGATTGAAGTACCTCCACAACAGAATGATTCTTCTAACATTGAGAAGGAACTTGAGAGGCTTGAGGATTGTATTGAGGAACAGGAGGATTTGAAGGATGAATATAATTCTCAATTAGAAGACCTTGATTTTTGGGCTATAGGTTTTGGCCCTACTGGAATTAGAAACTTACTGATTAGAAGCGTTATACCGGAATTGAATAAGCAAGCTAACAGGTTCATTGATATTCTTAGTA
>Ga0172377_10003598_pt1 | contig 15920 bp, 19 predicted proteins | sample Pumphouse3metaG_FD_119749 | JGI IMG/M metagenome (GOLD analysis project Ga0172377, IMG submission 119749) | Leachate microbial communities from a municipal landfill in Southern Ontario, Canada - Pumphouse #3 metaG | ecosystem: Engineered > Solid waste > Landfill > Unclassified | place: Canada...
CCTTGGGACCTCAGTTTGTGGCTGACGCGCTGGGCGGGCCAGGCGACAAAATGGCCGCCTACTTCCTCGACAACACCGACCCGGACGGCATGGACCGTGTATTTCAACAGATTGGTGAACTCGCTGAGTGTCTGGTGCTGGTCATTTCCAAAAGCGGTTCGACCAAAGAAACCCGCAACGGCATGCTGGAGGCCCAGGCTGCGTGGCATAAAGCCGGCCTGGATTTCAACCGTCAGGCCGTGGCCGTTACAGGAACTGACAGCGAGCTGGATCGGCTGGCAGTAGCAGAGGGCTGGCTGGCACGTTTCCCGATGTGGGACTGGGTAGGTGGTCGCACTTCGATCATGTCGGCTGTGGGGTTGTTGCCTGCCGCCTTGCAAGGTCTGGATATCCAGGGCCTGATGGAGGGGGCCCGTCTGTGTGATCAGGCAACCCGCATCACCACTACCCGTAGCAACCCGGCGGCCCTGATGGCCCTGATGTGGCACCACGCAACCAACGGCTGCGGTGCTAAAGATCTCGTCATGTTACCGTACAAGGATCGTCTGCTGCTGTTTTCACGCTACCTGCAACAGCTGATCATGGAATCGATCGGCAAGCAGTTTGACCGCAACGGCAGACAGGTGCATCAGGGGTTGACGGTCTATGGCAACAAGGGGTCCACCGATCAGCACGCTTATGTACAGCAGTTGCGTGAGGGGGTGCACAACTTCTTTGTGACCTTCATCGAGGTGCTGCAGGATCGCCAAGGCGAGTCGTTGGAGGTTGAGCCCGGTATCACCAGCGGTGACTTTCTGTTTGGATTTCTGTACGGCACTCGACAGGCGTTGACTGAGCAGGGACGTGCATCCATGACCATCACTGTTGAGCGGCTTGATGCGCGCACGGTCGGCACCCTGATCGCCCTGTTTGAGCGGACGGTTGGGTTATATGCCTCGCTGATCAATATCAACGCCTATCATCAGCCCGGTGTTGAGGCAGGCAAGAAGGCTGCTGGGGCGATCATTGAACTGCAGCGGCAGCTACATGACTTGCTGAAGACCAGGCCTGATATGTCGTCGCCCGATGAGCTGGCTACTGCCCTCGGGGTTCCTGAAAAAGCAGAAACGATCAATGCCTTGTTACGCCGCATCACCCATCGCTAGGCAAAAAAAGCCCCGCTCAAACATGGTTGAACGGGGCTTTTCTGTATCGAATATGCTAATTAATCGTAACGTTAGAATTCAGCCTCACGCGATTCTTCCAACAGCGCCTGTAGTTCTGCAATCTGCATCTCACCAATATCCAGCACCTCGGCCTCCAGTGTTTGTTGCAAAGCCAGGCTGGGATCATGTTTGAGCCCCAAACCGAAACGATGGCAAGATTGGTTCACAAAGCGTACTATGGCCAGCATCTTGTTGGTAGGGTCCCACTCCTCAAGGTGGTGATCACGCACTACATCACAGTACATGGCCGGGAAGTTCCAGTGCTGCATCAGACGATGCCCCTGCTCGACGTGCATCGCCTCAAATATCTCCAGCACCAGTTCGTCATCAAACATGGAGTTGATCACCCCGGCCTGCACCAGTCGCTCAATGGACTTAAGCAGGTACAACTTGCCCACGTCGTGTAACAGGGCTGCCAGATAAATCTCATCCGCGATGCCGCGCATGCCGCAATTTTGGGCCAACCAGCGGGCTCCCAGGGCGCTGCCGTGGCTGTGCAGCCACATCGCCTTCATGTAGCGATCCAGAGCAGCGTTTTCTGATGCATGGGCCGATGCCTGTGAAGCGGCAATGGCAATATTGATTACCTGCTGGGCCCCCAGACGTATCACTGCCTCTTTGATGGTGGCCACCTTGGTGCGCCCCATGTACATGGGCGAGTTGGACATCTTCAGCATCTGGCTGGCCAGCGATTGGTCCTCATTGGCTACCTGAGCCACCTCGTCAACGGTGAAATCGTAATCCGACAGCATCCGTTGCAGCTTAAGCGCCACCGGATGAAAAATTGGAAGCTCGATCGGTTGTGAGGCCAGCAGTTTTCTGACCGTTTCTGGTATCACCACCTGGGACATGCACTCCTCCTGAAAGACGAACATCTGCACAAAAACTGGTACGTACTTATTCTATATTCAAATAGTTGTCAATCTTAACGACGACCGGTGGTCAGGTTTACCCGGTACTTCTGAATATCAGTTCCACGCTGTTTTTCAACATCCATGACCCGGACCGTACGGACATTGCTGAACCCGGCCTCACAAAACAGGCGTTCCATCTCCTGGTTGCTAAAACCATGATGCTCAATACCGGTCGGGTCATCGTGAAAACTGCCGTCCTCAGTAGCCAGGTCAGCGATACAGAGTTGGCCGCCAGGACTGAGTGTGGCCTGAAACGTCTTGATCAGGTCACCAACATCGGCAATATGGTGCATAGTCATGCTGCTGACCACCAGATCAAATGGCGGTGGCAACTCGCCTAAGCCATCGTGGGGAAGCAGAAAAGGAGTGACATTTGTAATGCCGGAATCCTTTAGCTTGCAAGTCAGCTGCTCCAACATCCCCCGAGAACTGTCAGCCGCCACAATTTCACGCACCAACGGTGCCAGTAACAAGGTCACCAGGCCGGTACCGCATCCAAAATCAAGCGCGCGCATAGAGCTATCAGGATGGGCCTCGCGAATAATGGCATCACTTACAGCGTGCGCCAGCTTCACCCGCCGCTCCTTCTGATCCCAGTTGGCTGCGGCACTATCAAAGTCGCGACGAACCTGCTGACCGGTCATACTGCCTCCAGCCGGATAGGACAACGTGGGCACTCTGCATCCCATACCTCATAACCATCACCGGCAAGGTTTAAAAAACGCTCCATCCGGTCTCTAAAATAATCCAACGGTGCTGCTTCCTGTTCGACATCGGCCAACTCATCCGCCGAAATCAGGTGCTGCTGGTGCAAAAAACGGTGCCAAGCCAGCACCCCCTCCAGGTGGCGTTCCAGGACGGCCATTTCCGGTTCCAGGGTACGGGTGATATACCAATTGGCGGCAAAATACCGTACCAAGCCTGGCTGTGGACGCAAGATGTTCTGTTGCAAAAAATCAATTACATAATCACGCACAAAATAGTCAGCCGAATAGGCCAAACCTGAAGCCTGTTCGGGTGTTAATCCATTGTTTTGCAAGTTATTGTAGAACTTTTCCAACAGCTGGCGACACAACCCATCCACCCTTAACTCGTCCTCAAGACTCTCAAAGTCAAAATCGGCATGTTCAAATGTTATCTGCGGCACAGTCGTGTAACTCCTTTAACGGATCGTACGTGGGTCAAGGGCATCTCGAATCCCCTCCCCCAAAAGGTTATAGGACAAAACGGTGATCAGGATCGCCAAACCGGGAAACAGCGAAAGCCACCAGGCAAACTCGATATAATCCTTGCCCGAGGTGAGGATATTGCCCCAACTCGGCGTGGGCGGCTGAACCCCGATGCCCAGAAAGGAAAGCGCCGATTCGGTCAATATCGCTCCGGCTACCCCCAAGGTAGCTGCCACCAGCACCGGTGACAAGGCATTAGGCAAAATATGCCGTGTAATAATTCTCAGGTCAGAACAGCCGATACAACGGGCTGCCAGGATATATTCCATCTCGCGAATTGTCAGAACCTCGGCCCGCACCAGTCGAGCGACACCCATCCAGCCGGTGAGGCCGATCACCGCCATGATGATCCAGATCGAAGGTTGTAAAAAGGCGATCACCGCCAAAATCAGAAAAAAACTGGGGAAGCAGAGCATAATATCCACCAGCCGCATCAGCAGAGTATCAAGCCAGCCACCATAATAGCCGGCCAGTAAACCGACCGTCATACCCAACAGCACTGCGATACCCACTGCCACAAAGCCGACCTTAAGCGATATCCGGGCACCAAACAGAACCCGCGCCAGCACGTCTCGGCCTAGTTCATCGGTGCCAAACCAATGCTGCCAGGTGGGCGGTTGCAACACCTCCCAGGCATTGATGGTTGAGGGGTGATATGGAGAAAGCCAGGGCGCCAACAGCGATATGACAAATAACATCACCACCACCGTCCCGCCAAGCATGGCGAGACGGTTGCGGCGCAGGCGTGGCCAGAAAACCGTATAGGCAAAGCTCTTCTTAAACATCAGGCTCCCTATTACTGCTGACGGATGCGGGGATCAGCCAGTGCATAACTGATATCGGCCAGCAGATTGCCCAGCAACGTTAAAAAGGCTCCGATTACCAGGATACCCATCACCACCGGATAATCTCGAGCCATCACCCCTTGGTAAAAAAGTTGTCCCATGCCTGGAATGGAAAAAATAGTCTCAAAGATGACGCTGCCGCCGATCAGGCCTGGCAACGAGAAACCCACCAGGGTGATCAGCGGCAACAGGGCATTGCGCAGGGCATGCTTCCAGATCACCACCCGCTCGGAAAGTCCCTTTGCCCGTGCGGTGGTGATGTAATCCTGCTCAATCACCTGCAACATGGCCGAACGCATGTAGCGGGAGACACCGGCCAACGAGCCGAAAGAAGCCACCAGAATCGGCATGACCAGATGTTTGGCCAGATCCAGCAGTTGGCCAAACCAGCCGTAGGCCTCATAGCCCAGGGTGTGCATACCTGAAATCGGCAGCCAGTTAAGTTTGACGCCAAACAGGTACATCAACAGCAAGGCCAGCCAGAAAGTGGGCACGGCAAACCCGAGAAAGACAAACACCGTGATTCCCTTATCAAGGAGAGTGTTGCGGTGAACCGCCGCCAGCACGCCGATCGGGATCGCTAGACCGAATTCGATCACCAACGCCACGATGTTTAGTGAAAGGGTCACCGGCAACCGTTCCTTGATCTTATCCAGCACCGGTCGGTTGTCGCTGGAAAATGAGCGGCCAAAATCAAACTGCGCAAGCTGCTTGACCCAGGTGACATACTGAACATGCAGCGGTTTGTCGAGACCGTAGAACTTCTGCAGCCGTTCGCGGGCCTCTTTGCCAACCTTGGGGTTCATGGCCATCTGCATCTCAACCGGCTCACCAGGTGCCAGGTGGATCACCGTAAAGGTGATCAGCGTGATACCGAACATCAGCGGAATCAGCAGTAAGATGCGACGTAGCAGATAGGCGGTCATCGTTGTTCCCGTTGCCTCAAGTAGACCTGAAAAGCGCGCAGGGCCTGTCCCCGGTGACTGATATGATTTTTTTCTTCCAGCGACAATTCGGCCATGGTCTGGTGGAAGCCGTCCACCAGAAACAGGGGGTCGTAACCAAATCCCCCCTCTCCTCGCAAACCATCCAGGATGCGACCGCTAACTATTCCCTGAAAGGTTTGCTCAGTACCATCGGGATGCACAAAGGCCATCACACAGACAAAGGCAGCCTTACGACTGGCCATGGGAAGCAACGCCAGTTCAGCAAGCAGCTTGCGGTTGTTGGCGGCATCGTCTGCAACGGGGCCGGCGAAACGGGCTGAAAGCACACCTGGACGTCCGTCCAGACCATCCACCACCAGGCCTGAATCGTCTGCAAGCACCGGCAAGCCGCTAACCAGACAGGCTTCGCGGGCTTTTTTTAAGGCATTATCAACAAAGGTGGCACCATCTTCCACCGTTTCCTGCAGCTCAGGCAGATCAGCAGCACAAAGTAGCTCCTCCACCAGGTCATCCAGAATAGCCCGGATTTCCTTTAGCTTGCCCCGGTTGCGGGTGGCCACCAACAGCCGCTTCATCGCGCAAGCGCCTCACGTTGCAGATCAAACAGCTGGAGAATACCATCCATGGCAAGGCTGCGCATGGCATCCATCTGATCGATGGTAAACGGTTCGGCCTCAGCCGTACCCTGCACTTCTACAAAACGGCCCGACGAGGTCATTACAAAATTCATGTCAACCTCGGCTCCCGAATCTTCATGATAATCAAGGTCAAGCAATGGCTGACCATCGACCATGCCGACACTGACCGCTGCCACCGCCTCCTTGAGTGGGTTGACTACCAACAAACCTCGTTGCTGCAGTGAAGCAACCGCATCAGCCAGGGCAACGTAGGCGCCGGTGATGGAGGCGGTACGCGTTCCGCCATCGGCCTGGATCACATCACAATCAAGATAGACTGTCCGCTCACCCAGCAGTGTCATATCGGTCACAGCACGCAATGAGCGCCCAATCAGGCGCTGTATCTCCAAGGTGCGGCCCGATTGTTTGCCCTTGGCAGCCTCACGGGGTGACCGGGTATGGGTGGCCCGTGGCAGCATCGAGTACTCAGCCGTTACCCAGCCGGTTCCCTTGCCGCGCAGAAAGGGCGGCACCGTCTCCTCTATCGAGGCGGTACAAATCACCCGAGTGTCGCCAAATTCAACCAACACTGACCCTTCGGGATGCTTGATAAAATGCCTGGTAATTGTGACCGGACGAAGCTGCTGGTTGTTGCGTTCTGTGCGCACTTTAGAAACACCTCATTCTTTCGTTAGTGCCGGAAATGTACGGTTTCAAGCCTGCCCTGTCAACAAAAACGGGGGATTCGCACCGCGAATCCCCCGTGGGGTCATCCTAACCAAGATGGGGTCTATCAGCCCAAAAACGTATTCGAACAACGAGCCCGATTTGCAAGGATCGTCGAGTCAACCACCTCGCCGCAGCAGGTGCATCTCCAGGCGTCAAAGGAACGTACAAAATCATAAAATTTCTCTGCAAACATCCGCCCCTGGCAACGTGGACACTTCATAACGATCCCTCCTTCACGCGTATGATGTAAGCCGAATACAAATAAAACAGGTGAGATCGTTTTATACATCTAGCGTGCCAAGTTAATCCCTTCTGGAGCCATTTGTTGCAAACACTGCCATACTCTACGGATTTCATATAGTTAAGAACGCTTTCAGTAGTGCAAGTTTCTTTTCAGCAATACCCTCAATCTGTAAAAGATCTTCAAAACGTCTAAAATCGCCATTATTTTGACGGTGCCGCACTATGCGCTGAGCCATGACCGGACCTATACCAGGCACCAGGCACAGTTCGTCAACTGTTGAGCTATTTACCGAAAGAGTGCCCAACAGCACCAGCCTTTGGTGGCCCGACAAAGGCTCAATCGTTGTCAAGCCGCGGGTCCTACCTGCCGGACATGCTATATCCAGTCTCACCGCCCCCTGTTTTTTCAAAACAGTTTCCAGGCTCGCTTGATCGAGCTTGATCGCGCACAGAGGCACCGCCATTTGGATGACATCATTCGTCATTTTTATGTCGATCAGCGAATAAATTCCGTGATGCCGCACAGAACCTGTTATCTGTAACCAGCCAACCGGCGGCGATGTAACACGAAAGGCCGTCACCGAGGAACGCTCCCCCCAGTGACGGCCTGTAATAAAGATTACGAGCACCATTCCGGCAGCCACTAACATCAGTGCTACCCGCTGCCAGATCATCGGTTATGCCTGAACAACTTCCTCAGACTTATGCAGTTTATAATCAATGGCATCGATCAACGCCTGATAGGATGCATCAATTATGTTGTCTGAAACACCCACCGTGCCCCAGCGGGAAGCCTTGTCGCCTGACTCGATCAGCACCCTGATCGAAGAGGCCGTTCCCTGGCCTGCTGGCAACACCCGCACCTTATAATCGTGCAGCTTAACCTCTTTCAGTTTCGGGTAAAACTTCTCCAACGCCTTACGCAGCGCATTATCAAGGGCGTTCACCGGGCCGTGCCCCTCAGCAGCAGTATGCTCTATCTTGCCGCCCACCTTAATCCTGACGGTGGCCTCGGCAGTCGGTTTCTGCTCGTCAGTTCGTTTTTCGTCCAGCACCCTGAAACCCATAACCTGGAAGTAATTGCGGTGAGTTCCAAGAGCCTTCTTCATCATCAACTCAAAGGAAGCCTCAGCCCCCTCAAACTGGAAGCCACGGTTTTCCATGTCCTTGATCTCTTCCAGAATCTCCTGGGTAACCGGATCTTTGCTATCCAGATTGATATGGAACTCCTCAGCCTTGGCCAGAATATTTGATTTACCCGAGAGATCAGAGACCAGTACGCGGGTGCTGTTACCCACAAGTTCTGGACGGATATGCTCATAGGTTTCAGGGTGGCGCTGGATGGCGCTGACATGAACCCCACCTTTGTGGGCAAAGGCTGACTTACCTACATAGGCTTGATGTTTATGAGGAGAAAGATTGGCCAACTCATAGACGAAGTGCGAGGCCTCACGCAGGGTCTTCAGCTGTTGGTCGGTGATGCAGTCTTTTTTCAGCTTCAGCTTGATGGCTGGAATGATCGAGCAGAGGTTGGCATTGCCGCAGCGCTCACCAAAGCCGTTGATGGTACCCTGCACCTGCACAATGCCGCGCTCTACTGCCACAATGGAGTTGGCCACGGCACATTCACCATCATTATGGGTATGGATACCGAGTGGAATTTTGATCTGCTGCTGTACCTTGGTGATGATCTCTGCGACCTCATAGGGCATGGTGCCGCCGTTGGTGTCGCAGAGGATGATGCAGTCGACCTTGGCATCCTGGGCAGCCAGCAAGGTCTTGATGGCGTAGTCAGGATTGGCCTTATAGCCATCAAAAAAGTGCTCGGCATCGTAAAACACTTCGCCTACATTCTGCTTGAGAAACGCCAGCGAATCGTTGATCAGCTCCAGGTTTTCTTCCAGCGATATGCGCAACGCCTCACGCACATGAAAATCCCAGGTCTTGCCAAAAATAGTGATCACGTCCGGTTGGGCAGCGATCAGGGTCTTGATGTTGTGATCCTGATCGGGAGTGGTCTTGGCCCGCCGGGTGGAGCCGAAGGCAGCTATCTTGGCCTGTTGCAGCTTTTCTTTCTTAATATCCTTGAAAAAAGAGACGTCTTTAGGGTTGCTGCCGGGCCAGCCACCTTCAATGTAATGAACACCCAGCTCATCCAACTTATGGGCGATCCTGATCTTGTCTTCCACCAGGAAAGAAATATCTTCGGCCTGCGTACCATCCCGCAGGGTTGTATCATACAATTTTACCAGGCTCATTGCGAACGCCTCCTGTCTATGAATTGCAGTTTATAACGATGTTAGAAGGTTTTCAGTATAGCATCACCAAGCCACTGTCAAGCACCATCTGCGGCCTTGACGTGCTGTTCCTGCTCCGCATAGAGATCTGTAGATAAGCCGCAACGTTTTGCCAGTTGACGATTTCACTAGAAATATAAGATAGTACTGCAATGAACGCTCGCTCCGTAAAATACGTGGCTGTTCCGATGCTGTTTATGGCATTGACGATGCTGTTCCTATCGCCACTTTGCTGCCTGGCTGCGCATCAACAACATGAGCATTCATGCCCAACTTCAACGCTTCCCGCTGACCCTGTTTCTGAACAGTCATCCGATTCTAATGATTCAACCTACCTGAACGACGGCCCACAAGAGCTGTTGCTGGCTACTGTTAAATCCATCGAGCCCCCCTGCCCTGCCAACCAGATATTTAACACAGAACTTCAACTACGTTTTCCCGCCGTATTCTACTCCATCTGCAATCCGCCTCAAAACTTCGCCTAACACCTGACGCAACCCCTAGGTTAGTTTTTCAACGCCGTAACCACCCACGTTACTCATTACAGGGTTGAGGTATAGCTCCATGAGCATTGAACAGTGTGCAAATACCAACTGTAGCCATTTTTTTGAGCTCATCGAATTCGGTGGCGATAGACCAGCTCCGCTTGTAACCAGAGCTGTTTGTTGCCCCTATTGTGGTCACAGGACAGAACGCCCCACTCGGGGAGCGTTCATTACTGCCCCCAGCGATCAGCAGCTAGACGGTATAGTTATTGCCTCCAGCACAGGAACGACCGGCTTGTCTTCTTCTGGCTGATGCGTTCTTTTGCTTGACAGCATTGGATCAGCTGCGTATCTTGACTTGCAACCAATTGATATTATTGCATATTAATTAGAATATTCAAATATACAGTTTATCGATTCCCGTTCAGGGAATATCACCCCACAAGGAGGCATCATGAGTATCCGCACCAGACTCGTCGCCAGCTTGGCGACACTGATGGCCGTGGCCCTGCTGACAGGTTGCGAAACCGGACCAGAGGTAAGAAGCGAGGCCCCCGCTCAACAAACTGTTGCAGCAGTCAAACCCGCAAAGCCAGCTGGGCCTGTCATGCCAGCCGGTGTCAGCGTGATCAGCACCGATGCCCTGAAAGCGTTGGTAGACAAGGGACCAGAAGCCGGCAACTATCTGTTGTTTGACAGCCGCCCTGCTGGCCGCTTCCACGCTGCCACTATTCCGACTTCAGAAAACCTGACCGATACCGAAATGGCGAAACTGGACCAAGAAGGCAAGGTCGCCACGCGTCTCGGTGAAGACAAGAACAAGCTGTTGATCTTCTGGTGCGGAGGCCCCACCTGACCGTTCTCCATCAAAGCTGCCGGTCTGGCAGCCAAAAATGGCTACACCAACGTCAAGGTATATTCCGGTGGTGACCCCGCCTGGGCCAATGCAGATCATCCCTTCCATTCTTCTCCCAAGTTTGTGAAGGACGAGAATATCCTGCTGCTGGACCTGCGCGCTGCTGACAAGTTCGCTGCCGGGCACATCCCCCGTGCCCTGAACCTGCCTGCTGCAAAACTTGATCAGTACAAGGAGCAAAACTGGCCTTCCTTCAAGGGCGCTACAATCGTCTTTTACAGTGACAATCAGGCCGATATCGACAAGGCCCGTGAGTTGATGTACGACTACAACCTGTCAAAAGCCACTGTTTTCCCCGGCGGCTTTGAACGGTGGAAAAAGCTCGGCTATCAGGTAGAAACCGGCGCCAAGCCAGCCCCTGAAAAACTGACCTTTGTACGCGTGTTGAAGCCGCATGACGTCAGCATTACAGACTTCAAGAAAATGCTGGATGACCCCACCGTTGTTATTCTCGATGTACGGACTGACGCAGAACGGGCCACCGGCAGCTTCAAGGGCTCACTGCATATCCCCTTTGAGCAGGCTGCAACACGTTACAAAGAAATTCCTACGGATAAGACCGTAGTGCTTCACTGCGCCACCGGCATCCGCTCCAGCGCCGCTTATGAAACCCTGAAGGCAAAGGGGCTAAAAAACCTCAAGGTGCTAAACGCTAACGTCAAATTCAAAGACGGTGCCTACACCATTACCGAATAAGCGCAGCTATCAGTTACATCTAAAAGCAGTAGTTCGGGGCGGAGTAATCCGCCCCGTTTTTTGTGCCTGATCACCTGTTGCATCAACTGCAACACGTTGCACAAGCGTTGCGCCAGAAAATATCTCTTTGATTACAGCAAGATAAACAAAGCATATCAGGAACACGTTGCAAACGCAACATAGCCACCCAAATCTCCTGCCTACACACCCCTCTACTTGTAAAAATCATAACATATCAATATCATTGCGATATATTTTTTTAAAAGAAAAATAATCGCTGTTGGCACGTAATGTGGAATAGAGGAAAGCAAACGAAACAAACAAACCGAGAGGAAGCCATGACCACTGGAAAGATAGCGATACCCTACTACGGGAACCTGACCCACCCCACCAGTGGCTTTGAACGGATCTTTTTCATTATCGATCATGACGCACAGCGCCCCGTCCAACAGCAAGCAGTCAGCCTGGGGATTTGGGATGCAAAGCAGACACCCTTTCTGACCTCGTGGTTGCATGACATCGGTGTGGAGCAGGTGGTCTGCAGCAAAAAACCAGATGAAAAAACCCTCGTAACCATGATCAGCGCCGGCATCAGGGTTTTCAGCGAGGGAAGCGAAGCAGCAAAGAGGCTATTAAAACAACTTAACGTCATCTAGTGATCAACAGACAACAAAGCAAGCAGGTACAACTAACTACGCATCAACGAAAGGAGTAGGACCATGAAAGCAAAAAGCAATTTCTCGACCCTGGTAGCAGAAACCACCGCACGCGGTAGCTTGGCAGTATTTGCCGGCATCACCATCTTCCTGGCAGGTTTTGTAACCTGGTCAGCAGCCAGTGCAGTCGGTGCATTAGTCAGTCTCTTTAACTAACCACCAACGATAAAATCATGAAAGGAGCTTCACAATGAAGGCAAAAGTAAATTATTCTGATCTTGATGACCGTAAGTACATCGGTAAGGTTCTGGCAGTCGCAGGGGTGTTCGCCGCAGGTGCAGGTTTGGCAGTAGCTTGGCCCGCCCTTTCTCACATAGCAATCAAACTGGTGAGCTAACCAGATTTAAAGCTGCATCAAAAAGACAGGAAGGAACCCCTTCCTGTCTTTTTGTGCCTTGTCGACAACTACACCAGATTTTCGGACTACACCACCAAACCGGACGATATCATGAGCGTTTCAGCCACAACTGCACTTCATTGCCCCTTTTGCGGCAAAGGGAAAACCTACCGTCTTGAGGATGGTCGGATGAAGTGCGCCCAATGCGCCCATAAATTTACACCGATCCCCAGACATTCACATCTTCCCGAAGGGACCATCCGTGTTATCGCTCAGCGTTTTTGGGAAATGACACCCACTACAGCGGTGTCGGCTGAATTACAGCTGAATATCAAAACCGTCCAGCGCTACTTCCTGCGAGCACGTGAAGGGATGGCTCGCTGTTGCGAACATTCAGCAATTGCTCACTTTGGTAGCGATCGACTCCCCCTCAGCTGTTTTGAAAGTGGCCCGTCACGGGCAGAATGTGGTGTACAGGCACAACCGGTGTGCGCCGTAGCAGTTTCTGCCGATACACTATCGTTACTGTTTTGCGATGACAGAAACGATACGTCCTGCTTGCATACCACTGATGATGTTGCAGGATGGCTTTATGGACGCAATCAGGAAAGCATCGAACGGCACCTGTTGGACCAGATGCATCTTGTGTTGCATACTGATCATGCATCAGAACTCCCGCGCCAATTCTGGCAGTTTGCCAAGAAAGGTCTGGCACGCTACCAGGGAGGATTTCGCCACAACTTTCCTCTTTTTTTGCGGGAGATGGAATTCCGTTTCAAGGTGCGCCAGCGTCCGGACGCTGCAAACCTTTGCTCTCAATTGTTGATCTATCACACTATCCATCAGGAGAACTAAACCATGCGACATCTTGCTACCCCTATTTTGGTTCTGTTCGTGATCCTTGGTTTACTGGCTGCTCCGGCGTTCGTTTCTGCCGAAACCAGCAGTATGGCCTATGATCCCGAAAACTGCCTGGGCTGTCACGGTTCAAAGATCAGACTTGAACAATTCGGCGCCTCGCCGCACGGCAAAAACGGCTGTACCAGTTGCCACCTGCAGAGTGCCGACCTGAAACGCCACATGACGGGTGCCGTTAAACTCGACAAGGTTAACTGCTCCCGCTGCCATGGCAATGAGGCCAAGGAATTTGCTAAGAGCGTCCATGCCGAACAGGGCCTGACCTGCACTTCCTGTCACAGTGATATTCACAACATGACCGCAAAAAAAGGAGACAAAAAGGCGGTTATGGCCTCCTGTCTCAAGTGCCATCCCAACACCAAAAACTTTGAAGGGTCGGTGCATGGCAAGGCAGTACTGAAAGGAAGCAAGGACGCACCGGACTGTTCAAACTGCCACGGATTACACAGCGTCAAAAAAGTTCAGCCGGCCACTACGGTTGAAGGTCGGATGTTCCACGTTGATGCCTGCATCAAATGCCACGATGACAAAGAGATGATGGAGCGCAACCACGTTAATCACACCTCAGTGGAAACCTACCTGGAGAGCTACCACGGCAAGGGCTATCGCCTGGGCATGCTGGAGAAGGCGGCTGGTTGTTCCGACTGCCACACCGCCCACAACGTGCTGCCCAAAGAGGATGCCGCCTCATCGGTACACCCCGACAACCTGTACAAGTCTTGCCAGACCTGCCATGCCAAGGCTACTCCGCTGTTTGCCAAGTACTATTCTCACGGCAGCCATTCCGACCGCGAGAACTATCCGCTGCTCTATTGGACCTTTCTTGCCATGAGCGGACTGTTGGTAGGCACGTTTGCCGTGTTCTGGATCCATACCCTGCTCTGGCTGTTCCGCGGTTTCGTTGAAAACCGTGAAAAACAGCGTCTGCTTGCAGAAGGCCATGTGCATCACGTAACAGAACCGCACAAGCAATATCTGCGCTTCACCAAGCGCCATATCTTCCTGCACTTCACCGTGATCGTCAGCTTCCTGGGACTGGCCCTGACCGGTCTGCCGCTCAAGTTCGCCGATCAGAGCTGGGCCAAGACGCTGATGTCCTTCTACGGTGGTATTGAGTATGCCGGCCTGATCCACCGTGGCTGCGCCGTGTTGACCTTCTACTACTTCCTGGGCGCTCTCTGGATGAGCATTGACTTCCTGTTCCTGCGCAAGGATATCAAGGGCAACTTCCTGCAACGGATGTTCGGCCCCGACTCCTTGATGCCTAACTTCCGCGACGTAAAAGATGTTATCGGCATGGTTAAGTGGTTCCTGTTCAAGGGCCCCAAGCCCACCTTTGAACGCTGGACCTATTGGGAAAAATTCGACTTCATCGCCGTCTTCTGGGGTATGTTTGCCATCGGCGGCTCCGGCCTGATCCTCTGGTTCCCTGAATTCTTCGGCATGTTCCTGCCGGGCTGGATGATGAACATCGCGACCATTGTCCACTCTGACGAGGCGCTGCTGGCTACCGGCTTCATCTTTACGGTGCACTTCTTCAACACCCACGGGCGCCCTGAAAAGTTCCCGATGGATTTCGTGATCTTTAACGGTCAGATGTCCAAGGAAGAGTTCATCGAGGAGCGCGGCGATCAGTGGAAACGCTACGAAGAACAGGGTATCACTGAAAACTTCGTCTGCGAAAAGCCAAGCGGCGTGGTGTATGACTTCCTCTTCAAGACCTTCGGATTCCTGGCTGTCTTTACCGGCCTGGCACTGGTGGTGGGCATGCTGTTTGCCTTCTTGAAGTAAACCTTTAAGGCCAGGGGACGCAGCATCGGCTGCGTCCCCTTTTTACATCCTGCAGGAAGGAATGAATTATGAAGGCATCACAAACAGTTCCCATACTTGCTCTGGTGCTGTATATTTGCGGCGGCATCAGCACGTTTAGCGGCATTGGCCTGCTGGCCTTTGGCGCCAATGATCGGACGGTGACCGGTTTTAGCTTGCTGGTCGGCGGTGTCCTGCTTTCCATGACCGGCGTCATGCTGATGCGCATCTCGCGCAACCACACCGAACGCCAACTACGTTGTTCCGTTAAGTCCTGATAGTAAGCTCCCGACCTATCCCGGGTGGAGAGGCAATGACCAAGCAAAAAAACTGCGAACACCTCGAATATGCCAGCCATGTCATGGACTCAGTCGCAGACGGCGTTTTTACCGTCGACCGAGACATGAAGATCATGGCCTATAACCGGGCTGCAGAACTGATAACCGGCATACCGCGTGAAAAAGCTGTTGGCAGGCCATGCCATGAGGTTTTCCGCACTGCCGTCTGCTTCAGCAGGTGTCCGGTACGGGAGGCAATCGAAAAAGGCAAGCCGGTACTCAACCGTGAGGTAACCATACAAAATTGCCAGGATGAACCGGTGCCGGTATCAGTAAGCGCCTCTATACTGTATGACGGTGAAGGCAATCCGATCGGCGGCGTCGAGACCATCCGCAGCCTGCGGAGAATCTACGCCATTATGGACTCGGTTCCTGACGGCCTGTTCACCGTTGATGAGGGGATGCTGATTACCCACTTTAACCGGGCCTGTGAAGAGATAACCGGTGTCAGTCATGATGAGGCCATCGGCCGCCCCTGCTACGAAATCTTTAAGACCGAGGTGTGCACCGGCGCCTGTCCAATGGTCGAGGCGATAGCAACCGGACAATCGATTCAACGAGAAGTGGATATAACTGATCGTTCCGGCCGTAAAAAACTGATCTCGGTCAGCTGTTCAACCCTGTATGACTGCGCTGGCAAGGTAATGGGCGGCATTGAAACCGTGCGTGACCTGACCCC
>Ga0172377_10003601_pt1 | contig 15914 bp, 15 predicted proteins | sample Pumphouse3metaG_FD_119749 | JGI IMG/M metagenome (GOLD analysis project Ga0172377, IMG submission 119749) | Leachate microbial communities from a municipal landfill in Southern Ontario, Canada - Pumphouse #3 metaG | ecosystem: Engineered > Solid waste > Landfill > Unclassified | place: Canada...
GAATAATAGATATTTCTGAACCAGCGGTCGTTGTAGCAGTCATCGATGATGCAGACTCTTTCGTATGGCTTGACTTCCATGCCGAGTTCCTCTTTACATTCCCTCGCCACACAGGAGATTTCAGTGTCGCAGATTTCCATTCTTCCGCCAGGAAGCAGATACTGGTTCCGTTTTTCCAGGTATGAGAATAATATTCTATCGTCTCGCTCTATGATCGCCCGGCATCCGACCCTGCATGTATCCGCAGGTTTCGCCATGTCCATTGATATGTTCGGTCCTAGGATCGTGATGTGAGTCATTTCTGAATTCCTTTTATTTCTTTGTGATATGCATCGGCATACGTGAACGCCAGATTGTGAAATATCTTGCGCTGTTCGAGGAGTCGAGTATCGGTGCGCATAGGATGGACCCGGTTCGACAGCAGGCAGACCGCGGCATCTCGCTCGGGATCTATCCAGATGGACGTTCCTGTGAAACCGGTATGTCCATAGCTTCTGGGTGCCGATACATGACCTAATGGAGTATCTCCTCGTACCCCAAGTAAGAATCCGATGCCCCTGCCGACCGGCGCGAATGGGGTAAAATCTGTAGAGAACTCTCCTATACGGTCTGGTGAGAGAAATTGTCCCCTATCCCCATTCCCTCCATGTAGCAGCATTCGTAGGAAGCGATGGATATCTCCGGCGGTAGAGAATACGCCGGCGTTTCCCGCCACCCCGCCGAGAAACCTCGCGTTTTCATCATGGACGGTGCCGCAGATGATGGTTCCGGTATCGGAATTTCGCTCGGTCGATGCGATTGGTCGAACTGCGAAGCGTACCGAATCGAGCGGGTTGTACGTAGTGTCGCTCATTCCCAGTGGTCCAAAAACAAGTTCCTGTGCGGCTTTGTCAAGCGGTGCGCCGAATACGATTTCGAGAATCTTTCCCAACACGATGAACCCGAAGCAACTGTACGTATAGCTTGTCCCGGGCGATGCGATCGGTGGCAACGAGAGAATGAATCGGATTGCGTCGTCCGGATCTGATATGTTGTCCCACAATCTGAGTTCAGGAATGAATCCTCCGGAGTGCGTCAACAACTGCAGTAACGTCACATCGCGGTAATTTCCGGAGAACGTAAGGAAATGTCCGATGGTGTGTTTGTAATCGAGCGCCCGCATGTCGACCAAACGTGCTGCCACCATCGTTGTGGAAACAACTTTGCTTACCGAAGCCAGATCGAACAGCGTATCCTCTGTCATCGGCAATGGTTGAGGGAGGAGCGCTCTTGAGCCTGTAGTGTGCGAAAAAATCGGTCCGTTCGAGTCGCAGATGAAGGCGACGCATCCTGGACAGACTCTTTTGGAGACCATTGCATTAAGAAAATGCTTTAAGTCTTCATCTATGGAACCAGCCATTTGCCTCATACCCTCCTGTCGGCCGTTTTTTATTTTTCGGAAAGCACTCCGAGGTCGATGAGTTGCCGTTTCAAACTCGCCGCACCCGTATAAAGGAATGCTTTGAGTCCCGCTTTTTGAGCTGCCTCGACGTTCTCCTGCAAATCGTCCGTGAAGAACGTAGTAGCAGGAATAACACGCTCAGCTGTACAAATATAATGAAAGAAAGCTCCGTCGGGTTTCGCGATATGCATCAGATGAGAGGCATACACATGATCGAAGATATCGTACTGACCGAGTTCTGCATGAATGGAGTAGTGGGAATCGATCACATTGGTTCCGCAAACGACTCGGATTCCCCGAGCCTTGATGGACCGAATTACATCCACCGTAGGGCCATCCAGAACCGGAGTGAAAAATTTCCCCAACAGGCTCCCTTGGTCATTCGGAACCGTTTCACCGGTGATACGTTCGTACCTATCCCAGAACTCCCGTTCATCGATCAGCCCTTTGCTATGTTCGCGCAGAGCTTCCTGTATCTGCGGGTCGATCTCGCCGAAATCCGGTTCTTCGTGGCCGAGGAACGGCAGAAGCCTGGGTGCAATGTGAAAGTCGCGGATGACTACGCCGCCCATATCGAAGATGCATAGCTCAATCATGTCGTACCTCATTCCTTGCTCGATGAATACATCGCGCTTCCACCGAGGAAGTATTTCGAAAGCGTGAGAAACAGAATGATGATCGGGATGCTCGCCATTACGGCCACCGCCATCATTGCTCCTTCGTCCGCATATTTCTCCTCCGTAAACTTCACCAGATAGGCCGGGATGGTCTTCATCATTTCCTTCTGGGAAAGCAGGAGCGGCCAGAGCAGGTTGTCCCATTGTCCTCTGAAGCAGAGAATCGCCGCCGTAGCGATGGCCGGCGTGCTGTTCTTGAACACCAGCTTCGAGAATATCCCGAATTCTCCCAGTCCGTCTATCCTACCTGCGTCGAGCATTTCATCGGGGAACGACAACAGGTACTGCCGCATCTGGAATATGCCGAACGTATTGAGGACGAACGGGAGTACGAGACCCGTATAGGTATTCTGCAGATGCAACCTGACCGCGATGATGTACATCGGAATCATGATTGCTTCGAACGGAATCATCATTCTTCCCATGATCATGAGGAATACGACCTGTTGACCGCGAAACTTGAATTTACTTAGCCCATAGCCTGCGAATGCCGAAACGATGACCGACAGAACCGTGGTTGCGGACGCGACGATCAGCGAGTTGATGATCGTACGGACGAACGTCAGGTTGCGACCATAGTCGGTCACCGCATTGAAGTAGTTCTTGGCATAGAATTCCTTCGGAATCCAGCGATACGGCATCGAGAAGATTTCCGAGGACTTCATGAACGACGCCGTGAACATGAAGAGAATCGGCATCAGGATGACGCAGAGGAAGAGAACGACGAGGATGTTGATCACCAGATTCGACATCCTGTTTGAAAAGGATTTGTCCCGTAGCATCTTCTCCCTCCTATTCCTTTGATTCCGAAGTCTTCATCCTGACGATGGTGAGTATCATCATGAAAAAGAACAGGATGAAGCTCATCACGCAGGCTCTGCTGATATAGCGGTCGCGCATCGCCGTTTTGTAGATGTTGAGCGTCAGTACATTCAGCGGTGCGTTCGGCGCCCCCCGCTGGGTGAACAGGTATTGAGTGGAGAAACTTTTCATGCAGTTTAGCATGGCTACGATCGACACCATCATGGTGGTCGGCCTTAGCAATGGCATGATGATCCGTCCGATCGTCTGACGAACCGATGCGCCGTCGATCGTGGCGGCTTCGAGTACCGATGTCGGGATTTTAGCCACACCCGTGGCGACGATGATCGTGAAATAGCCGATATATTTCCAGAAATAGATCATTGCGGTAGCCATATAGAGTTTTGCCGGTTCTGTGAGCCACTTGTGGTCTATCCCGGGTGTACGCATCAGAAAATTGACAAGCGAATTGGCGATGCCCCGAGGATCGAATAGCAGCAGCCATATCAACGCCGCTACGACACTCGATAGTACCGCCGGAGAATAGATGAGCATCTGCAGGAGCTGATGCCTTTTTTTTCTGGTCGTGATGATCAGTCCGAAGACAAGCGAGAAAACCGTCAGGGGAATAAACGAACTGAGGGTAAAAATGACGGTCGCCTTTACGGAACTCCAGAAATCGGGAGAACTCAATACATACGCATAATTCTTCAGTCCAACGAATTCGGGTTTTTTGAGAGAAAGCAGCTTTACATTGAAAAATGTATTCCACAAGGCGTTGAGCATGGGGTACAGAGAAAACAGACAGAAAAACAGTATCGCCGGAGCGACGAAGAACCATCCCCATCTCGCTTTCTGCCCTTCGATGCTGAAACTATTGTGCTTCTTCATAATGGAATCTCCCTGCTAGGAAATACATGGGCGACGATGCCGTCGCCCAAACGAAAACGAAACTACTCCTCGTCAAGGATGCTCTGCACCTGCCTTCTAAAATTCTTCAGAACCGATTCAGGATCCTGGTTCTGGAGCATCACGGCTTCCACCGCCTGTTTCATTTTCTCCAGAATCGCACTGCTGTTGGCAGAATAGTAGGTCAAGGTCGCATGCTCGAGATCCGTCTTGAACACATCGGAATACGGCATGTTTTTGAACGTTTCGGATTCGAACAATTCATGTGTAGGCTGCACGAGGTTGACACGCTTGAGGTATTCTTCCGAATGGGACAGCATGAAGTTGACAAGCCTCCATCCCCAGATCTGCTTCGCCATCGATACGTTGCCGTTGACCATGTAGTAGTGGCAGGAGACATGGCAGGGCACCCTGAGGTCGGAATCCTTCCACTGAGGATACGGAATAACCATCCAGTCGTCGCTTTCGTAGAAGGATGGGTTCGCGCTTCTCATTCGAGATTCCTGGTACAGTCCGCTTTCGCTCATCGCCACCTGTCCGTCGTTCAGATCGAAGACTTTTGAGACTGAAACATACGTCGGCCCGCCGAGATTCCTCCCGTTCGGCCCCCATTCCTTCATATAGTTGAAGAATTTGAGCCAGGCTTCATCGCCGATGACCGCGGTTTTTCCGTCATCGCTGACCAGCTTTCCGCCGAGCTGTTCGACCATCGGGAGCATTTCCATCAAGTAGTACGTGGCGTATCTGAAATCGAAGCCTCTGCTGACGATGATTTCCCCATCATACTTGACGAGTTTCGAGCTGATGTCCATCATTTCTTCCCATGTCTTGGGATAGTCTTTTTCGGGATCCAGACCAGCTTCCCGGAACAGTCGCTTGTTCAGATAGCAGCAGAGGTTCGTGTATTCAAGCGGCATGCCGTAGATGTCGCCGTCCAACGACACGGCTTCCAGTGATCCTTCGATATATCGCGACGTGATGTCCGACAGTGATCTGTAGCCGAGCCAGGCGGGATCCAGTGCGCTGACTTGACCTTCCACAACGAATTGCCGAATGACGGACTGACTCTGGTTGAAAACATCCGGACCTTCGCCGGCTGAAAACGCCACGGTCAGGAGTTCCGCCATCTTTCCCGACGGATAGGTCTGGTAATCCACCGTGACATTTGGATTCTGTTTTGTGAATTCCGCGATCAGTTCTTTTTCCAGAACGCTTCTGTTCGGATCGTCATGCGTCCAGACTACGATGGTCACAGGTGCCGACAGGTCGGTGGCGCTTTCCTGCTGGCCTTTCGCGACTATCATAGTCATTGCAAGCAGCGTCACGAGAAAAACAGTTACAGCTTTTTTCATCTTCTCCTCCTACATCTTTCACCTGTATTCCTACAGGCGTGAATACCTAGAAACTTCGATCGCCGTTGCGGGCATCGATACGCCCTGTCGCTGCGACGGCATCTTCTGCCAGCAACAGCGCTCCATCGAGAGCGCTCCCTTCGGCGGGCTCATGAATCACTTGGGGGAGGTGCTTGCGAAGCTGTGCTTCGAACCGCACTGATACCACGTCGTCATGTTCGAAGACTCCTCCTGCATTGACCAATCGTGAGGAGCCGAGCTCCGGCAGTTGCCTGACGATGGAAGCTACTAGTCCATATAGTTCGTCCGCAGCCCGATGAAGAATGTCGAGCGCAAGAGGGTCGCCATCTTGCGCCGCAATGGTGACCAGTGGTGCGGCCGATGCGATCCGGCCTTTGTCCAGCGAGTCTCCGTTGAATAACGGGACAAGTTCCCATGCTTCGCAAAGCCCGAAATGCCCCAGCAGGGGAGTGAGCAGGCCGGTCGGGTAGTCCCTCCGTTCCTCGCTTCGTAGGGAACGACATACCGCCTGTTGGACAATCCACCATGCGGAGCCTTCGTCCCCAAGTCTCCATCCCAAGCCTCCCGCCCTGGCGAGCGTTCCATCGACAAGCCTTCCGAGTGCAATGGATCCTGTTCCGGCGATCACGCATATGCCTTCCAGCTTTCCGATTCCACCTACAAGCAGAATTTCCGCATCATTGCAGAGGGCAACCGGAACATCGGATCCCAACAGCTGTGAAAAGAAAGCTGAGAACTTCTTCCGTTCGTTCGGACGCGATAGTCCAGCGCTTCCCAGGCATCCGCCCGCTATGTCGGACAGGGCGCAGCCGCACTTGGCGCAGGCGTCGGAAAGCAGCTCTGTCAGGACGCGTTCCACCTGTTCGTGCGACGATGCATACATGTTTGTGCTGGCGCCTTCGAGTCGGCACAGGATATCACCGGAAAGGGTCGCGACCGCGATCCTGCTACGGGTTCCTCCTCCATCGATGCCGAAGACGATATCGTGTTTCATGCACCCTCTCCACTGGAACGTTTCGCATCGCATGCATCGAGCACCTTGTTGATGCTCCCTCCATGGGTCGTCAGCAGTCTTCGGGCCTCCAAGGCATCGACACCAAGCATCGCCATGATCATCGCGGTCTTTGTCTCCTTGCCCGATTCGGAAAAAACCTGTTTTGCATGGTCGAGTGTACATCCGGAAACTTCCGAAATCAGCCGTTGCGCCCTCCTGACGAGTTTTGCATTGACCGGCATCAGGTTCACCATGAGATTGTTATAGACTTTGCCAGTCCTGATCATCGCTGTCGTGGTGAGCATGTTGAGCACCAGTTTCTGGGCGGTTCCGGATTTCATGCGCGTGGAGCCTGTGATGATCTCGGGTCCCACCGGTATATATATCCGCCGTGATGCAGAGACAAGGTCGAAGACTGGAGTCTGTTCATTGCAGCTGATCGCGCCGACTTTTGCGCCAATCTCGTTCGCGTATTTGATCGCTTCCAAGACGAACGCAGCTCCACCGGAGGCGGTGATTCCGATTAGCACGTCGTGTTTCGTGAAGCCTGCCTGCATCAGCGCCTGTACTCCGGCGTTTCCATCGTCTTCCGCATTCTCGATCGATCTTGTCAATGCTGGTTCGCCACCTGCTATGATACCTTGAACCAAGTCGGGGCTTACCCCATATGTAGGAGGGCATTCGGAGGCATCCAGCACCCCTAGGCGGCCTGATGTTCCCGCTCCAATATAGAACAACCGCCCGCCGTCGACAAAGGCCGCGACGATGTCGTCGACAAGCGTGGCTATCTGAGGAATCGCCGTCGCTACCGCCTGGGGCACCGACTTGTCTTCTTCATTGATGATCGTGAGGATTTCAGTCGTACTTTTCGTGTCTATCTTCCATGACGCCGGATTCCGTTGCTCAGTAGTCAGTAGTTTTTCATCCATAGAAGTACTATATAGGAACGAATATCGAAGCGCAATAATTTTTTTTAGATTATTATTTGCATATATGAAAATAATTTTTATTTACATTGCGTGCACACTATGCTATGCTCCGGGTATGGAAGGAAGCCTGTCGCTGATCAAGCAAGTATTGCCGCATATGACGCCCTCGGAGGCGAAAGTCGCGAACTACATTCTTCAATATTCAAATAAAGTCGTCGAGGAGAATATCACGAACCTTGCCGAACACGCCGGTACCAGCCCAGCCGCAGTCGTCCGTTTGTGCAAGCGGCTTGGGTTGAGCGGCTATCCTGAATTACGCATCGCCCTTGCCAAGGAAGTCTTCAGCGTTGCTCCGTTGAAGAACTCTCCATATATGTTCGATATTGAGCACGCGTCGGATATCAACGATATCTGCAGCATGATGATCGAGACGGTTTCCGAAAGCATTTCATCGCTCCGTCCCGTGCTTTCCGCCAAAAAGATCGAGCTAGCGGTCGATGCTATCATCGGCGCCCGCTTCATCCTGCTTTCCGGCATCGGAGCATCAGGGCTGGTCGCCGCGGATTTCCAGCAGAAACTGGTACGGATCGGCCTCGCTGCGTTCGCGCCATCGGATCCGGACCTGCAAATCGTCCAAGCCTGCTCGCTGACGAAAGAGGATGTCGTCATCGCTTTTTCCTATTCCGGGGAGACCAACCATACGCTTCGTACCGCGGTCCAAGGTAAGCGAGCCGGCGCAACGCTGATCGCGATTACCCGCATCGGGGCGAACTCGCTTTCAAAACTGGCCGACATCGTCCTACTAGTCCCAGATACAGAGGCCTTGTACCGACAGGGGGCGACCTTGTCCAGAATTAACCAGATGGTGATCGTCGACATCCTGTATTCCGCGCTGGTGCCCCGTCGAAAGGATGCTGCGAAACATATTCGTCAGACCTGGCAGGCTGTGTCGCATATATCCGATTCCCACGATCTCTGAAAGGATTTCGATCATGGAGGGGGAGGATGGGATGTTTCCTCTGTTTTAGATTAACGTTAATCCATAAAAACGCTTGAAAACTTGGTAAACTGACGTTTTTTTTCTTGTTTTGTCCGCTTTCAATGTTAACATTAATCCATGAGCATAGGGTTGAAGGACATTGCGCAGAAAACCGGCTTCTCCGTCAATACCGTCAGCAGGGCGCTACGGGGAGATTCCCGAATCAGTGCGGGCACTACCGCGATAATCAGTAGAGCGGCATCTGAACTGGGGTATATCCCGAACGCCATAGCGGCAAGCATGCGAAGCTCCCGCAGCAAGACGATCGGGGTCGTTTCGGCCGATTCCGCCAATCCGTTCTTCAGCGAAGTCATCCGCGGGATCGAGGAGTCCGCGCGGCATTTCGGTTATCAGATCCTGCTCGCAAACACGGAGGAGTCGGCGAAGCGGGAAGCGGACCTGGTGCGGATGTTCCTCTGCCGCCAGGTGGATGGAATCATCGCGATGCCGACGTATGACAAGGACCTCGATCATGCCGATCTGTATGGAAGGCTTTCGATTCCGTTCATCTTCGCCGGAAGATACCTTGACGGTCTGAAGGATCATTGCGTACTGCACGACGATGTCGAAGGACAGCGGAGCGTCGTCGAGCATCTCCTCGACAAGGGACATCGGAATATCCTGTGTCTGGCAGGTCCGAAGAAGGTCAGCAACACACACGACCGTCTTGCCGGCATCCGGGAAGCGTTCGAATCCCGACATCTTGCGCTCGAAGAAAACTATATCGTCCATGCCATGGGGCATATCGAGGACGGCTATGCAATTACGAACCATGCCTTGAACAGAGGACTCGAATTCTCCGCGATCGTCTGCTTCAACGACATGCTTGCGATGGGAGTGCTCAAAAGTCTGCATGAAAACAATCTGTCGGTACCTAGCGACGTCGAGGTCTTCGGCTATGACAACCTCTATATGTCCCAGTTCATGCAGCCGTCCCTTTCGACAGTGGATGTTCCGAAGTTCCGCCTTGGCGCGGTTGCGATGGAGACGCTGGTGGCCCACATCGAAGACGATTCATTGCCGTATGCCCAGAGGAATGTTTCGACGAGGTTGATTTTTCGAGAATCGACCCGTTGATTCCATATGTTTTTGTGAAACGAAAGAGGAGGTGTTCACATGAAAGGAAAAGTAAGTCTAGTCCTGTTGGCCGTGTTCCTGTCCATGGGATTGCTGTTCGCACAGGGAGCGAAGGAACCTGCATCGTCCGGCCCGGTGGAGATCACGTTCTGGTCCCTGTTCACCGGAGGTGACGGTGAGTTCTTCGATGCGATGGTCAAGGAATACAATGAAAGCCAGAACAAGGTCGTAATGAAGAATGATACCGTCAAGTTCGACAACTACTACACGAAGTTGACGACGGCGCTCGCCGCCGGCAATGCCCCCGATGTCATCGTCGTCCACCAGGGCAACATGCTTCCGTATGTTCAGAACGGTTCGTTACTGGCGCTCAACGACTATGTCGATGCTGAGGTTCTTGCGGATTTCCAGGAAGCTCCGCTTTCGGGCTGCATCTCGGACGGAAAGATCTATTCGCTTCCGCTGGATGTCCACCCGATCGTCATGTACTACAACAAGGACCTGATGGCCCAGGCCGGAATCACGAAGGTGCCTCAGACCGCGCAGGAGTTCATCGACGCTTCATTGGCTGTCCAGAAGGCGACGGGCAAGTGGGGTTTGGCCATCGACAATACGACCGGGGTCTATAAGGCGTATACGTTGACCCGTCTGTTCATGTCGATGCTCGCCCAACAGGGAGGTTCCCTGCTCAACGCCGATAATACCAAGGCGAACTTCAGCAACGCTGCGGGCGAACGGGCTTTGGTATGGCTTCAGGATCTTGTGCACACGTACAAGGTCAACCCGAACGAACTCGACTATGATGCGGCGATGAACGTATTCAAGATGGGCGATGCCGCTTTCTACTTCAACGGAGTATGGGCTACCGGTACGCTCGAGCAATCCGGATTGAACTTCGGCGCCGCTCCGTTGCCGGGCATCATGGGCGACGAACCCTGGGCGTGGGCGGGATCCCATACCCTTGCTGTGCCGGTTCAGAAGAATCAGGATCCTCGCAAGGTGGAAGCAGCCGTCGATTTCATCGAATGGATGACCGGTCATGGGGAGCTGTGGGCAAAGGCTGGACAGATTCCTACCCGCAAGAGCGTAACGGAAAAGGCGGAATTCAAGGCATTGCCGTATCGTGCGGACTATGCCGCCGCCGCGGCCTATGCGTTGGAAACTCCGCGTACTCCGGCATGGGAGGAAATCTACGGGACCATGAGCGATATGCTCGAGGAAGCCGTGACGAAGAAACTTCCCGCGAAGCAGGCGCTTGCCAATATGGAGAAGAAGATCAACGGCATCATCGCATCTTATTGATCGATCGCAGAATCGGTTGCAATGAAAGATCGCTCTCCCGGGTTTCCGGGAGAACGGTCTTTCCGGTTCTTCGGACCAGTCGGTCGCGGTTTCGTCGCATCTTCGTCCATGAAAGCATACGGCAACATATAAAGGAGATACCCCTCGATGGCGATACCCGGGAACAAAGATACAAGGGACGGCCTGCTGTTCAGCCTGCCGTTTTTGATCGTGTTCGTGATATTCATGATTTTTCCTCTTGTGTTCGGACTGATCATCAGTTTCTTCAACTGGAACATCCTTGGCACGCCCTCGTTCATCGGACTTGAGAATTACTTTGCGCTGTTTCGAGATTCGAAGTTCTATTCCTCATTATGGCATACGTTCGAGTTCGTACTGATGACCACGCCGGCGCTATTGCTGCTTGGCTTCGCGATGGCGCTTGCCGTGACGGGCGGTTCTCCGCTGAAAGGAGTGATGGAGAACGTATTCTTTGTCCCATATATTTTCTCGATGACAGTGGTCAGTACGTTGTGGGCATGGATCATGCAAAAGGATTTCGGGATTTTTAACCAGTTGCTGGTCGCAACGGGACATGGCCCGGTCGGATGGCTGACGAATGAAAAAATGGCAATGTGGTCCGTCGCTTTGACGACGCTCTGGTGGACCGCTGGTTTCAACATGGTCTTGTTCAGCGCAGGGATCAAGCAGATTCCGAAGGAAGTGTACGAGTCGGCGCAGATCGATGGTGCCTCCTGGTGGCAGGTGGTCCGAAAAATTACGGTTCCTCTGGTCGCTCCGACGACGGTACTCTGCCTGATCCTGCAGGTGATCGCATCGTTCAACGTGTTCGGTCAAGTCTATGTCATGACCGGCGGCGGACCCTACGGAACGACCCGCGTACTGGTTCAATACATCTACGAAACGGGGTTCAAGTACTTCAAGATGGGATATAGCGCGGCAATGAGCTACATCCTGTTCCTCATCATCCTAGTCATTTCAGTGGTGCAGTATCTGCTACTGGGAAGGAAGGAGGAAGCATGAACGGGAACACGACCGTCCGCCGGAGTCTGTTCAGATTCCTTGAGGTTCTCTGTATTCTCGTCTGGCTTTTTCCGCTTTTCTGGTTGATTCTGACGTCGTTGAAAGCGGAAGGCGATGTCGTGACGCGGACCCTCTCTTTCTGGCCAAAGCGGCTTACGTTCGAGAACTACGTCAAGGCGTTCACTTCGACCGAAATCCTCAGATGGATGGGCAACTCGATATTCATTTCGTTCGTGACCATGGCCGTTACCCTCGTCGTGGATGCCCCCATGGCATATGCGTTCGCCAAGATACGGTTTCCCGGCAAGTCGATTCTGTTCTGGCTGGTCATGGCGGGAATGATGATTCCGTTCCAGGTGCTGATCATTCCCCTGTATCTGCAGTTCAATGCGATGGGGTTGATCAATTCGCTTGCATCGGCGATCATCCCGCGGCTTGCGTTGCCGATCGGCATCTTCATCATGAAACAGTTCTATGAGGGGATTCCCACAGCGTTGGAGGAAGCTGCGTTCATCGACGGTGCGAACCGGTTCACCGTTTTCGTCAGAATCATCCTGCCGCTCGGCAAGGCCGCCATGGCCACCGTCATGATCCTTTCGTTCATCAATGCATGGAACGACTTCCTTTGGCCGTTGATCGCGATCAACGACACGATCAAGTATACGATAACCGTCGGTATCGCGAATTTCCAAGGGACGCATGGTACCCAGTACGCATTGATCATGGCCGGAGCGGTGATCGCCTCGATCCCTCAGTTCATCTTCTATGTCTTCTTCAGGAAAAACATCATAGCCGGCATCGCGTCGACCGGAATCAAGGGGTAGTCGTATGCGGATTCACGTTTCGGCGCAAGGTGTCCAGGTATGTATCGACGACCATCTTCCCACCTGCGGCTTTTCCTGCTCGATCACGTTGGATGGAGAAAAGCTTGAACGGCTGGATGTCCGTATGCATGACGGCGGAATCGTTACTCGCTTTTCACAAAAAACCGTTGTATATGACGAATTTCGATTCTCGGCGGGACTGCTTGTCGTACAGCGGCGATGGGAACTGTCCGTCCCAGGTGCATATCGGCTTCACAACAGCTTCTACTATCATGACGATGGGCATAGGAACGATGTTCTGGTTCCCGCGGTCTGGTACCAGGACAATGAACAAGGCGTCGGATGCTACCCGAATCGCAAGCTGGGGGAGTTCTGGGCATTCAAGGAGAATCGAATGCCGGTTCCCGGGTGTATCCAGCTCTATAACGGCGAGACAGTCTTCTGTTGCTCGATCAGTCCGGCCGCGAACCCCAGCGAGCTATCGTCTTCCAGCTGGGACCCCCATGGGATCCGGATGACGATTCCCGGATCTGAATGGCCGTACAGCTATCGGGGCAAGTCCGCACTGATCGATACATCCGACGAACCTGCTCCTGTGCTTTTCGTTGAAAGTCCCGTCGCATACGAGCGGATGTTTTTCATTCAGCTTGAAGCAAGCAAGGATCGACTCGCTTCCTATCGCAGATATGTCGAATCGCTACATACGTCTATTCCGTCCGGCTCGTCCATGGAACGTCGCTTGTGCGACTGGGATGCTTATGGTGATGCGAAAATGACCAGAATCCTCAACCTTGTCCGCAGAACTGACGACGGGGAGGCGTATCTGCAGATGGGGGAGGGCAATGGAGCTTTTCAGCCCGTTTACGAATTCACATCCGCATCATTTCTGGTGAAGAGCCTTGAAGCGGCGACGTGCATGGCTCGCGCACCGGAGCTTGGCGATCCTTTAGCCAGAAGGCGGCTTTCGAATGAGTTCGGTATCCCCGAAGATTCAAGACTGCTGCCTTGCATAGCCCATGCGATCGGACGCTTCTTCCTCCGCGCGGAATCGCCTGAGGGGATTTTCCGCGACTGTTACGACCTCAAACGGGAATATTTCGGCGGGTATCTCGGTATCGGTGAGCATCAGGAGTTCAAGGATCTGGTCAACAGCCGGTGCAATGGGGAGGCGATGAAGCAATATGTGCGTCTGTACGCAGCCTTGGCGGATCACGGGATCGAAACCCCCGAATTTCTCGGTATAGCGAAACGAGTGGCTGCCTTCTATTGCCGTAACCAGTTGTCCACAGGGTCGTTTGGTCGCTGGTGGAATCCTTCGGGAATGCCGGTGAACACGGTTGGGACGAACGGTGCCTATGTCGCTTCGTTCCTATTGGAACTGCTGCCATACCTGGACGACGAACATGCCGGAGAAGTCTTGTCTGCCGTTCATCAGGCATATGCCTATTACAGTGAGATGGCCGATGAAGGGCAGTTCTATGGAGATACCCTCGATGCGGATTCCTGCGACAAAGAGGCGGGGCTTGCGTTGCTTGGTTTTTTTCTCGATCTGTACGAATCGTCTCCTGATTCGAGATATCTGCGTAGTGCGATACGCGCTGCGGATTTCGTTCTCCTCTGGATCTGGCAGACCGACCAGACGTTCCCACCGGACTCGCCTTTGGCTCGCGAACGATTCTCCACGACGGGCATGACTTCCGTATCTGTTGCGCATCACCATATGGATTTCTACGGGATGCTGATCGCATACGATTTCCTACGCCTCGCTGAAGCGACGGACGATAGGTTCTACAAAGAGCAGGCGCTGCTGATGCTGGATGCCTGCCGGCAACTGGTCGGCGTCCCGGACGATATGCTGGGTCGGTCCGCGGCATTCCTCGGCTGGCAACCTGAACAGATCAACTATACCGATTGGGACTATTTCAATCGCTCAGAAAGTTTTTTCGGCACATACGATATTGATATCGCATGGGTCAACGTCCTCGGTCTGGGGGCATATCAACGGATCAGACAGCGATTTCCCGCTGTAATGGAAGGATAGTCGTGCCCAGAGTGTCATTGGTTTCTCTGAATCTTTGGAATACCGAAAAACTCGAGAGACGAAGCAATTGTCTCAAGACGTTCTTGCGGACATACGGTTCGGATATCTTCTGTTTTCAGGAAATCCGACCGGAACTGATCGATCTGTTCGATGAGCCGCTGGCCGGATACCGGCGGGTGGAAGGTGCCGATGCCGGATGGCGGTGCGAGTCTTCGATCTATGTTCGCAACGACATGTTCTGTCTGGTGGACTGCGGTCGAGTGGACCTTGCAATGCCGGAACCGGAACGAGGAGTTTTCTGGGCGAAGATCCGTGATGCCGCCGGCCGCGATCTGTTCGTCGCTACCATGCATCTGACGCACCAGCTCAACGCCGACGAACGTCGGACGGGACTTCCATACAGGCATCGTGAGGCGGTCGACGCAAGCGTTGCCTTACGTTCGCTGTGCGGGGCGCTTCCTTCGGTCATTTGCGGCGACTTCAACGATCCGGTGCATCCTGCCAGAATTTTCCATGAAATGGCCGGTTTCGATGATGTATGGACTCTGTTGGGTACTCCGGCGCCGGTGACATTCCCCTGTCCGTATCTCAGCGATGAATGCTATCTGGTCGAGGCCATCGACAAGATCATGGTCAAGAACCAGATACGCCCGATCGCCGCTTATTCTCCGCGGTTTTCCATTCCCGGCGAAGCTTTGTCCGACCATTGGCCGGTCATGGCCATTCTGGAATACTGAGAACGTCTGCGGGCGAAGCCGCAGAATGACCGGGGCGTTTGCTCCATGAAAATGCTGTTTCTCCGTCGAGTGCATGCGATATGCGTCATGTCGCGTCAATGCCGTTTCGTCAAGTAATTGAATCTGAGGGTTGACAAATTCCGCTTTGGATGGCAGGATGGGACTATCATAATAATAACTATTATTAATAAGGAATGATTATCGTGAATAGGCGAAGGACGATACAGAGGGATCTAGTCTTGGCCGCCGTACGAAAAAGCCGCACCCATCCGACTGCGGATGAAATTTTTGCATCAGTCGTAGATGAACATCCTTCGATCAGCAAGGCGACGGTGTATCGTAATCTGAATTTGTTGGTCGATGAGGGGTTGGTCAGACGAGTCCCCCTTCCTGGAACTTTGCCCGATCATTTCGACAGGACGCTGGACGAACATTACCATGTGTTCTGTGAGTATTGCGGGAAGGTCTCCGATGTGGATCTTCCGTACCAAGCTGATTTGGCCGCACGTATCGAGGGGATGGATGGATTCGAAGTCTTTCGACACGAAATTGTGTTTCACGGGGTTTGCCCCGAGTGTAAAGCGAAGATCAAAGCAGAGAAATCTGCGAAGGAGTGTATAGGCAATGGAACTGAAAGGTTCGAAGACGGAAGCTAATCTGATGACCGCGTTTGCGGGGGAGTCCCAGGCACGGAACAAGTACACCTACTATGCGTCCAAGGCGCGCAAGGAAGGGTATGTGCAGATC
>Ga0172377_10003604_pt1 | contig 15912 bp, 13 predicted proteins | sample Pumphouse3metaG_FD_119749 | JGI IMG/M metagenome (GOLD analysis project Ga0172377, IMG submission 119749) | Leachate microbial communities from a municipal landfill in Southern Ontario, Canada - Pumphouse #3 metaG | ecosystem: Engineered > Solid waste > Landfill > Unclassified | place: Canada...
AAGATTGGATTTTGAAAGATATTAATTTGACTTGCGAAAAGGGTAAAACAGTAGCTTTAGTGGGTCAATCGGGTTCAGGTAAATCTACTATGGTCGATTTATTACCTCGTTTTTATGATGTAAACGAAGGTTCGATTTCTGTAGATGGTATAAATGTGTGTGAATTGGATTTGCAAACGTTGCGCGAACTCATTGGTAATGTGAATCAAGAAGCTATCTTATTTAATGATTCATTCTTTAATAATATTACCTTTGGAGTAGAAACAGCTACCATGGAAGAGGTCATCACAGCTGCTAAGATAGCTAATGCGCATGACTTTATAATGGGTACAGAAAATGGCTATGAAACTAATGTTGGTGATCGTGGTGGCCGTTTATCAGGTGGTCAACGTCAACGTATTAGTATTGCTAGAGCTATTTTAAGAAATCCTCCAATTTTGATTTTGGACGAAGCTACGTCGGCATTGGATACTGAATCAGAAACATTGGTTCAAAATGCTCTTGAGAGTTTAATGAAAAATAGAACAACGATTGTTATTGCACATCGTTTATCAACGATTAAAAAAGCAGACGAAATTTGTGTGTTACATGAAGGTAAAATAGTAGAGCGGGGTAAACACGAAGAGTTATTAGCTCTCAACGGCTACTACAAACGGTTATGTGATATGCAAAGTTTCTAAGTTTCTTTGTTACTGAATTTCCTTAAGGATTATTACTAACCATTTTATTAACAATCATTATGAAAAAAGCAATTATCATTGGTGCAACATCAGGTTTGGGACAACAAGTTGCTAAACAATTATTGGCTGCTGGTTGGCAGCTTGGTATTGCGGGTCGTCGTGAGGCTGAATTATTGGCATTTCAGGAACAATCACCTGAAAATGTTTTTATTCAGTCTTTGGATGTCACTCAAAGTGATGCTTCTGAAAAATTGGAACAATTGATCGCTAAGCTTGGAGGTATGGATTTATTCTTTTTAGCCTCTGGAATTGGATTCCAAAATCCTGATTTAGAAACAGAACAAGAAGTTAGAACGCTTGAAACGAATGTAGTTGGTTTTACGCGTATGGTGACTACGGCTTATCGTTTTTTTCGCCAGCAAGGTTTTGGTCATATGGCTGTTATTAGTTCTGTGGCAGGAACTCGTGGTATTGGTGTATCGGCGTCGTACTCTTCTTCTAAACGTTTTCAATATACTTACATTGATGCGTTGGAACAATTAGCACATACTCAAAAACTAGATATTCATTTTACAGATATTCGTCCTGGGTTTGTTCAAACGGCCATTTTGAATCCAGACAAGTCATATCCAATGTTGATGACAGTGGAATATGCTGGTAAATGTATTGTAAAGGCACTTGAACGCAAAAAACGGATTGCCATAATAGATTGGCGTTATTCTGTTTTGGTATTTGTTATGCGCTCTATTCCTCGTTGTATTTGGAAGCGTTTGTCTATTAAAAATTAGGACTATAACTTATTTATAAAGGCTAAATTTCAATTGAAATTTAGCCTTTATAATTGAATGCTTTTAATTTGGCAAAACACATTGCAAATGAGTGATAGATAATAAGTTTCCAGTTACCAAAAGGCACAATAATATCTGGTGAAAAAATTAATCAGTATTCTATTCCCGCAGTTTCAGATCTCTCTGAGTGTTTTATTGATATGAATATTTTTCGAAATTTATTGAAAGAAAATAAACAGTTTTCATACGAAATTATTTTTGATTTATGTTGTAATAAATTGGAGTCTGTTCGGTGTGGTGCTAATTGTACTCAACGACAGGTTTAATTATTTTTATTTCTATTGAAAATATCAGAAAAAAGCAGTATTTTTGCTCTCTATGAAACGAATTAAATCTCTTTGCGCACTTTTGATGATAGTGGTGTTGGTTGATGCACAAACTTCCAACAGTTCTTCTGCAAAGTCGGATGAAAAAAATATTCAATCAGATGTTCGTACTTGGCGTATTGACGAACGATTTGGTATTGCTGATTCGTGTGCTGTTGATACCACCATTGTGAGTTATCAAGATAATCAGCCTGTGAATAACTATAGCATTGCCAATTCGTGGAATGGTAATTTAGGCTCGCCTTTGCAATCAAAACTTTATTTTGACCGTACCACTAAAACAAATGTCTTTTATGCTCAACCATATGATTCCTATGTGATTACGCCTCAAGATGTGTTGTTTTATAATACGAAGACACCTTATGCTAAATTGGAATATCGTTCTGCTTTGCCTACCTATTATGAGGAGGATTATTTTAAGGCGTTGTTTACGATGAATGCTAATAAAGCGACTAATTTTGGAGGATTAGTTAATTTAATTTATGGCCGTGGTCAGTACGCTAATCAGTCATCACGTATGTTGAATGGCGGTTTTTGGGGAAGTTATAATGGGAAACATTATTCCGCACAAGGGGTGGTGATGTTTAATAATTTCAAAAATCATGAAAGTGGTGGTATAACCGATCGTAACTATATTCTTGATCCTACGTCTTTGGTTGGAACCGCAGATTTGACTCCTATTAATATACCGGTTAATTTAGATGCAATTTCTGGTTATTCTAACAATATTTATTATTTCAATCATAAATATAGTATAGGTGTTGAAAAAGAGCGTAAAGTGTCTAATGATTCTATTGTAATAGATTATATACCAGTGACATCCTTCACTCATACTGTAAAATTAGAGGATACGTATCGCCGATATGTAGAATCAGATTCTGTGACATCAGGTTTTTATGACCATAACTATTACAGTGGACAGGCAACCCAAGATTCTACACGTTATTGGTCTTTAAAAAACTCTTTAGCATTTACTTTAGAGGAGAAGTTTAATCGTTTAATGCGTTTTGGCTTAACTGGATTTGTGGAGTATGACTTACGTCGTTTTGCCCAATTTTCGGATACGTTATCTTCCAATGCTTATGAAAATCACTTGAAAGTAGGAGCCGTGATTTTTAAACGTGAGGGTGAACAATTTACATTTGATGCAACTGGTGAAATATATCTTTTAGGACCTCGTGCTGGTGAGTTAGCCCTCTTTGGCGGCGTTCAAAGTGTATTTCCGTTGTCTGCCAAAGATACAATGTTAATTTCTGCACGTGGTGGCTTTTTTAATGAGTCGTGCGATTATTTTTCAACTACTTATTTTTCTAACCATTTTCAGTGGCGCTCAGATTTTAATAATGATTTACGGGCACGTATCGAAGGGCGTTTAGCTTTGCCCACACGCGATATTTCAATTGGAGTTAAATTAGAAAATATTACTAATTATATTTATTTTGATAAACAAGCATTACCAGCTCAATATGATGGAAATATACAAGTGATTGCTGCCGATTTGAAAGCAAATTTATATACTTGGCGAATTCATCTAGATAATCAAGTGGTGTATCAATATACTAGTGATGCAGCTATTTTACCTTTACCAGATTTTGCTTTATATTGCAACTTGTATTACAAAGATACCTGGTTTAAAGTCCTTCATACGCAATTAGGAGTGAGCATGCGTTATCATACAGCATATTATGGTAATACGTATATGCCAGCAACAGGTGCTTTTTATTTGCAAAATGATTATCTCATAGGTGATTACCCGGAGATGAATGTATATTTGAATTTTCACTTAAAACGAATGCGTTTTTATTTTCAATATGCTAACTTGAATGCTACCTTATTTGGTGGTAGCAATTATTTTTCTATGCCATATTATCCACAGAATCCTGCAACCTTTCAATTTGGTTTATCATGGACATTTTACGATTGATACCAAGCCAATGGATGACTAAAAAGCATCTTCTAATGGCAGCTTTTTCAATAACGATAGTGGTAATTGTTGTTGTTTTAATAGCGCTTTTCTCACATCGAGCACACGATTTAGATGATGTACTTGACGATCAAACATTGCGTGTGGTTACCGAATATAGCTCTATTGGTTATTTTGTGGAAGATGACCAGATTAAAGGGTTTCAATACGAACTTATCAAACGTTTTGCCGATAGTCTCGGAGTGGAATTAAATTTTACGGTGGAGCCAGATTTACAGAAGAGTATTGATGGCGTGAATAATGGTGATTATGATTTAATAATGAGGACATTGCCTGTTACTTTGGAGCTGAAGAAACAGGTAAATTTTTCAGAACCACTAATAAAAAGTAAGCTGGTTTTAGTTCAGCGAATTCCCAATAAAGATAAAAAAGAATTAGCCATTCGTGGAACAATGGATTTAGATGGAATAACTATTTATGTAACGCCAAATTCTCCGCATTTAATGCGATTAAAACATATTGAGGAGGAACTTGGTATTGTTATTCATACCAAATCAATGCCCGATGTGGATAATGAATTGCTCATGGCAATGGTTGCCCGTGGTGAAATTGATTACACCATAGCGGATGAATTTACAGCTCGTTTTTTGCAGACGTTTTATCCTGAATTAGACATTACTATGCAAATAGGATTTAAACAATTTCAAGCTTGGGGATTCTCCAAACATTCGCTCAAACTTCAGAAAGCAGTGAATGATTGGCTCAACGGTTTTACCAAAACGAAAGAATACCGCGATTTATACCGAACGTATTACCGTTAAGGTTTTATGTAAAGAGTATCTGTTTTTTTTAACAAAACCCGTATAAACTTATTTTTTTAAGCGTTCGAAATACCGGCAATACGGACTTAGTCCGCAGGCATCGCATTTAGGTTTTCGAGCTAAGCATACATAACGCCCATGTAAGATGAGCCAATGGTGTGCTTTTGGAATTAATGCTTCTGGAATGTGTTTGATGAGTTCTTGCTCTGTTTGTAGTGGATTTTTCGAATTGGTGGTCAATCCCAATCGTTCTGAAATACGGAAGACATGGGTGTCAACTGCCATTTTTGGTTGGTTGAAAATAACAGAGGCTACCACATTAGCTGTTTTTCGCCCTACACCAGGTAATGTTTGTAGGAGTTCTGTGTCGGCAGGTACTTCGCTATGAAAATCAGTTACCATTTTTTTTGCAATTCCTACTAAATAATGGGCTTTACTATTTGGGTACGAAATACTTTTGATATAAGTCAAAATTGTTTCGGGCGATGCTTGAGCCATCTTTTCAGGAGTAGGGAATTCTGAAAAAAGCGTTGGCGTTGTTAAATTGACACGTTTATCTGTACATTGAGCTGACAAGACTACGGCTATCAATAATTCAAATGGATTGTTGTAATGCAGTTCACTTTCAGCCACTGGCATGTTAGCTGTGAACCATGTAATGATATGTTTATATCGTTCCTTTTTTGTCATGATATGGCAAAAATACAATAAATATTAGACGTGTGGAATAGGTGAGTCGTTTCGCTTAAGTTTTCGAACCTGAAAATAGAGCATCGTTACAGCCACAAGCATTGAAATAAAATCAGCACAAGGAAGTGCCATCCACGTACCAGTAAGTCCCCAGATAGGAGGAAAAATGAGGATAAAAGGAATTAGAAAAAGAAGCTGTCGTGTTAAACTCAAGAAGATAGATATTTTTGCCTTCCCAATAGCTTGAAAGAAATTGGTAGTTACAATTTGTCCTCCTACTATCATAAATAAAAGAAAGCTGATACGCATGCCGTGAACTGTAATTTCAATAAGTTCCGGGTCGGTGGTAAAAAGCCGTGCCAATTGGCGAGGAAAAAGTTCAGCACATAATCCACCGATTGTAGTCGCAATAGTGGCGATGATGATACCGTAACGTAAGGTGCGTAATACACGATCGTCTTGTCGAGCCCCATAATTGTATCCTATAATAGGCTGCATGCCATTATTTAGCCCTATAATACCCATAACAATGAGGGTCATATAACTATTAATAATTCCAAAAGCTCCAATGGCTAAGTCACCTCCTGTATTTTTAAGTGCATGATTCATAAGTGCATTTACCAGACTGGCACTGACTTGTATGAAGAATGGAGCCATTCCTATTGAAATAATGGCGAGCAGTATTTTTTTATTTAATTTAAAGCAGCCACGTTTGAAGTGAAGTGTACTTTTGGGGTTGGTAAAATGGCGCATGACCCAAATAGCACTTATACACATCGAAATAACTGTGGAATAAGCAGCACCTTCAATTCCCCAATCAAATATAAAAATGAAAATAGGATCCAGTATTGTGTTGATGACGGCGCCAATGAGCATGGTTAACATGGCTTTGACAGGATATCCAGAAGCACGCATACTGTTGTTAAAACCGAAACTTAAAGCCGTGAATATATGTCCTGGAATAATAATTTTTAGGTAATCTTTTGCATACGGTATTGTGACGTCACTTCCTCCAAAGGCAATTAAAATATCGTCTAGAAAGAATAAACTCACACTGATAACTATGGACATCGCTATAAATGTTAATACTAAAGCATTACCAAGTATATTTTCGGCGGTCTTTTTGTCTTTTCGTCCTAGATAAATAGATATTTGTGTGGCAGAACCTTGACCGATAAGCATTCCAAATGCACCTAGAATCATCATCATTGGAAAGGTGAGCGTGAGACCTGAAATAGCCATTGCTCCAACGCCTTGTCCAATAAATATGCGGTCAACGATGTTGTATAAAGCATTTACTACGGTGCCGATAATGGTTGGTAACGAATAAGCCCATAGTAGTTTTCCTATGGGTTCCGTTCCAAGCTCCGATGGTAAAAGTTCTTTATTTGCTTTTTTCAACATCTTTTAATAGAATGCAAGGTGTTATACAAGAAAGAGCACCGTTAAGTGCTCTTTCAGATAAATTTATGCCTGGATTATCCGAGATAACCTTTGAGCAATTTGTTTTTAGAATTTGTGCGTAAGCGACGGATGGCTTTTTCTTTTATTTGGCGTACACGTTCACGTGTTAAACCAAATTTATCACCAATTTCTTCGAGTGTCATTTCTTGTTCACCAATGCCAAAAAACATTCGAATAATGTCGCGTTCACGTTCACTAAGCGTTTCAAGAGCTCTTCCAATTTCAGTTAATAGCGATTCGCTCATTAAAGCACGGTCTGCTATTGGTGAGTCGTCGTTGACTAACACGTCAAGCAAACTATTGTCTTCTCCTTCTACAAAAGGAGCATCTACTGAAATGTGGCGACCAGAAATCTTGATCGTGTCGGAAATTTTGTCAATAGGAATGTCTAATTCCTCGGCCAACTCTTCGGGCGATGGGCGACGTTCGTGTTCTTGTTCAAACCGTGAAAAGGCCTTGTTAATTTTGTTCAAGGAACCTACTTGATTCAACGGTAAACGTACGATACGTGATTGTTCGGCCAACGCTTGCAGAATTGATTGACGAATCCACCATACTGCGTAAGAAATAAATTTAAACCCACGAGTCTCATCGAATTTTTCGGCTGCTTTGATTAAACCTAAATTACCTTCATTGATTAAATCGGGTAGACTTAATCCTTGATTTTGGTACTGTTTAGCCACAGAAACCACGAAACGAAGATTCGCGCGTGTCAATTTTTCGAGTGCTAAGCGGTCACCTTTACGGATACGTTGAGCTAACTCGACTTCTTCTTCTACAGTAATAAGATCTTCACGCCCAATCTCTTGCAAATATTTGTCAAGGGATGCGCTTTCACGATTAGTGATTGATTTTGTAATTTTTAATTGTCTCATTCTTGTAAAGAAATTAGCTTGCAAAGATAAGCTTTTATTTGGATAAATCAGCTTTTTTACTGTTAAAAATAAAAATGTCCTTTGTCGTTTAGTGTAATCAACAACAAAGAACATTTTTGTAGTATGAAAAGAGTTAATTGATATCTACTTTTTTATTGTAAATTGATGGCATAATAAGCTATTTGTCCATTACTGTATACGCCTGTGATAAATAATACTTTTTCGTTAGAATTACTATTTATAGCCTCATTGTAGGCTCGTTCTATATCTTCCTGATTTGAAATGGTAGTGTTGTTGATTTTTAAGATGATAAATCCTTCTTTGATTCCTGATTTTGCGAGTTTACCATTTTTGTCAAGTTGATTAATTGTAACCCCATTATTGAGTCTGAATTTATATTTAAACTGATCAGAAATGGGTTCAAATTTGGCACCTAAACCACTTAAATCAACTACTTTGACAACACCTGTATTTCCAGATCGATTTTGCAATTCTACAATTAGTTTTTTTGTTGTGTTTGTGCGCATCAGACTTACCTCTATTTTGTCGCCAGGACGATAACGGCCAATTTGTTCTTGTAATTGAGCTACTGATTTGGTAGCAATGTTGTTGATGGCTATTATTACATCGCCTTCTTCGATGCCAGCTTTTTTAGCTGCACTGTTTTCGCTTACAGATCCAACGTAGGCACCTGCTAATGTTTTGAGTTTTTTCTCTTTGGCTAATTGATCATCAATATCACTTATTTGCACACCTAATATAGCTCTTTGTACTACGCCAAATTCTTTTAAATCGGCTACTATTTTACTAACAATGCTTGTTGGAATGGCAAAGGAATAACCTGCATACGAACCTGTTTGTGAAGCTATTGCGGTGTTTATGCCAATTAATTCTCCTTTGGTATTAACTAATGCGCCACCACTATTTCCTGGGTTCACAGCGGCATCGGTTTGTATAAATGATTCAATTTTCATATCGCTATTTAAAATATTGATATTTCTAGCTTTTGCACTGACAATACCGGCTGTTACGGTAGATGTTAAGTTGAATGGATTCCCTACAGCAAGCACCCATTCGCCAATTTTAAGATTGTCGGAGTTTCCGAAGGTGATAGGTTGTAAACTGTCAGCTTCTATTTTGATTAAAGCAATGTCTGTAGAGGCGTCTGCTCCAATTACTTTTGCTTTGAAAGTACGTTTGTCATTGAGCGTTATTTCAACTTCGTTCGCTTTGTCTACTACGTGATTATTGGTAACAATATAACCATCACTACTAATAATTACACCGGAACCTGTTGCCATTTGTTCTTGTTGTGGCATAGGACTTCCGCCATTATTTGGTCGCCCAAAAAAGAACTCAAAAAATGGATCACCTGAAAAATTTTGTGCTTGAGTCATTTTATAGGTCGTCTTCACGTGCACTACGCTGTGTACTGACTGTTCAGCAGCCATTGTAAAATCTGTTGGCATTGCTTGAGTGACGGGTAGCGATGTAAATGATGTTGGCGTAGCAAGATCGCTTGACGATGGGCTATTGAATGAATTGTCCATCTTTTTTGCAGTCATCGCAGTGGCATAACTTGTGAGTACGCTAATACTAACGATGACAAATGCGTAAAAAATCTTTTTGTTTTTCATAATTCTATACAAAATTTAGTTAGTAATTAAAGAATTTGAGTAAAATGTTAATCTGTTCTTTTAAAATCACAAAATATAGACCAAAAACGATTTTAAAACTTATTTTGTTGTTAAAATTAACAGTTTTAACGCGTATTTATTAGTTTTTAAGGACTGTTTGTTTGTCAAGTTGTCATATGCTGAAAAAATGTCGTAATGTCCAGTTTTCGGAATTCGCTGAATCTTTGTACCTTTGTCAGCTTTTAAATTTAGGCTTAATCAATATATATGGTATCAGTAGAGCAACTCACGGTAGAATTTGGCGGACGTCCACTGTTTGACGGTATTTCGTTTTTAGTCAATCCCAAAGATAAAATAGCTTTGGTTGGTAAAAATGGTGCTGGTAAAACAACGCTCTTACGTTTATTTGCGGGTCAGCAACAACCAACTCACGGTAATATTGTGAGACCTAAAGATGTGACTATTGGTTATTTACCACAACATTTATTGGTCAAAGATCAACGTACGGTACAGGAAGAAGTAGAGTTGGCATTTAGTGAAATTCATGTAATACAACAACATATTGATAAACTAAATGTGGCTATTTCGGAGCGTACTGATTATGAAAGTGATGATTATCAGTTGTTATTAGAGAAAGTAACTCATGAAAATGAGCGTTTGCAGCTTTTTGGAGCAACGAACATGCAAGCTGAAATTGAGAAAACGTTATTAGGATTGGGTTTTGAACGCAGCGATTTGACACGTCAAACATCTGAATTTAGTGGTGGTTGGCGTATGCGTATTGAACTTGCAAAAATATTATTGCAACGTCCTGATTTACTCTTATTAGATGAGCCAACGAACCACCTGGACATAGAATCTATTCAGTGGCTCGAAAGCTTTTTGAGTAGTTGTAATGGGGCTGTTCTTTTGGTGAGTCACGACCGTGCTTTTATCGATGCTGTCACGACACGAACGATAGAAATTTCATTGGGCAAAATTTACGATTATAAAGTTTCCTATTCTAAGTATGTAGCGTTGCGTAAAGAACGTCGCGAACAACAAATTCGTGCTTACGAAAATCAACAAAAAGTAATAGCTGATACGGAAGATTTTATTGACCGTTTTCGTTATAAATCGACTAAAGCGGTACAAGTGCAGAGTCGTATAAAACAACTTGATAAACTTGACCGTATTGAAGTGGATATGGAAGATACATCTCGATTAAGCATGAAATTTCCTCCAGCACCGCATTCTGGCATTTTGCCTGTAGATATTGAACATTTAACGAAAGCATATGGCGAACATATTGTGCTCAATGATATAACGTTACAAATACGACGTGGTGACAAGATAGCGTTTGTCGGCAAAAATGGTGAAGGGAAGTCTACGTTGGTGAAATGTATCATGGACGAAATTTCGTATAGCGGTACTATGAAATTGGGACACCAAGTTAGTATTGGTTATTTTGCTCAAAATCAAGCGAGTTTATTAGATGAAGATAAAACCGTTTTTCAAACGGTTGATGATGTGGCCGTAGGTGATATTCGTACACGAATACGCGATATTTTGGGTGCGTTTATGTTTGGTGGCGAAGCATCTGACAAAAAAGTCAAAGTGTTATCTGGTGGCGAACGAAGTCGTTTGGCTATGATTCGCTTGTTGCTAGAACCTGTCAATTTATTGATTTTGGATGAGCCTACCAATCACTTGGATATGAATTCAAAAGATGTATTAAAAGAAGCTATAAAGGCGTTTGATGGTACTGTTATTTTAGTATCTCACGACCGTGAATTTCTTGATGGTTTAGCTGATAAAGTTTATGAATTTGGTCATCAAAAAGTGCGTGAACATTTGGGTGGAATTCAGGATTTTTTGCAGTACAAACGTATGCAAAATTTGCAGGAGTTAGAACGTAAACAGGTCGCGCAAAAAGCTGATAAAGACGAGAATCTGTCTGATAATAAGATTAGTTATGAAGCACGTAAAGAGCAATCAAAGCTAATTCGTAAACAGGAAAAAGTAGTTTCAGAGGCCGAAGTTAGTATTGCTACTATGGAAGAGAATCTGGCAGCAATGGAAGTTCAATTTGCTAAAGGAGATTCCTCTCCAGAGGTCATAGAAACCTATCAACGGACTAAACGAGCGTTGGAGCAGAAATTATATGAGTGGGAATTATTGTCAGAGGAGCTTGAAAGTCTGAAGAATTCTTTGTAAGTTGTTGAAAATAAATTAAATAAAAAAGAGCCAGCTCATAGAGTGGCTCTTTTTTATGTTAGACTAAGACGTATTATCCTAATTTTTCAATGGCTGTTTTGATACGACGAATCGTCTCTTCTTTTCCAAGAATAGCTGTGATGTCAAATATATGAGGACCTTTCATTTCACCTACCAATGACAATCGAAACGGATTCATAATGCCACCCATATTGTAACCATTCGTTTCAATCCAATTAATGACTAATTTCTCGCTTAATTCTACCGATGAAAAATCAGTGTCAGTCATGGTTTCCAAATAATTAACTAAAGCAGCGAGGTCGTTTTTAGTTTCTGGTTTCCAACGTTTTTGTACCGCTTTTTCGTCATATTGAGTTGGTGCTACAAAATAGAATGAGGTTTGTTCCCATAACTCATTACTAAAGGTGACACGCGATTTTACAGCACCAATGATTTGTGCTAATTTTTCATCGCTCATGTCAAATCCTTTTTCTTGGATGGTTGGACGGAATTGTTTGGCCAATTCCGTATTGTCTTTCAATTGTAGATATTGATGGTTGAACCATTTACCTTTTTCGTAATCAAATTTTGCACCACTTTTGCTACATTTTTCCAAGTGAAATAGTTGTACCATCTCATCCAAGCTCATGATTTCTTGTTCGGTACCTGGATTCCAGCCTAATAGTGCTAGAAAATTGATGACAGCTTCTGGAAAATAGCCGCTTTCACGATAACCTGACGATATTTCATTTGTTTTTGGATCATGCCATTCGAGCGGAAATACAGGGAAACCCAATCTGTCGCCGTCGCGTTTGCTAAGTTTTCCGTTGCCATCAGGTTTTAATAACAGTGGAAGATGTGCAAATTGTGGCATGGTTGTTTCCCAACCAAAATAACGATAGAGTAGAACGTGTAAAGGTGCGCTTGGCAACCATTCTTCACCACGAATAACGTGCGTAATTTCCATCAAATGATCATCAACAATATTTGCCAAATGATAGGTTGGTAAACCGTCAGCGGATTTGTAAAGTACTTTGTCATCTAAAATACATGAATTGATGCGTACTTCACCACGAATAATATCATTTACGAGAATTTCTTCACCAGGTTCTATTTTGACACGTACCACGTATTTTTCGCCATTTAATAGGCGTTTTTCTACTTCTTCTTTGCTCAGTGTGAGTGAATTATTCATCTGAAGTCGTGTGGACGCATCGTATTGAAAATTAGCAATTTCTGTGCGTTTAGCTTCTAACTCTTCGGGTGTGTCAAAAGCAATATAAGCCACTTCTTTTGCCAATAATTCATCGACGTATGTTTTGTAGATAGCTTTACGTTCACTTTGACGGTATGGACCGTAATTGCCACCAAATGAAACTCCTTCGTCGAAGGTAATGCCTAACCATTTGAACGATTCGATGATGTATTCTTCGGCACCAGGCACAAAACGATTGCTGTCGGTGTCCTCAATGCGAAAAATAAACTCGCCGCCATTTTGTTTGGCGAACAAATAGTTATATAAAGCGGTTCGTACACCGCCAATGTGTAACGCACCAGTTGGCGATGGTGCAAATCTTACTCTTACTTTTTTAGTCATATGATTGAATTTCTTGTATTAAAATATACGGTAAAGCAAGTTGGTAACGAACGTAACAATGATGCTAAAAATCAATGCCCACAAAAAACCATTTACTATAAATCCGTCCAATAGTTTAGCGGCAAGCAAAACAATAAGTGCATCGATTACAAATAGAAACAATCCAAGTGTCACAATGGTTACAGGAATTGTTAGAAGTGTTAACAATGGTCTTACTAAAACGTTTAATAGGCCAATTATCAAAGAGATACCAATGGCTGACCCAAAACTTTTTACTTCAATACCAGGCAATAACCAAGCTGTGAGATACACTGCTAATGCAGAAATTAAAAGATTTGCAATAAAGCCCATTATAGTATTTTTTTTAAGTGTTTATAAAATTAGCTATTAGTGTTTTGACTCTTTTATGACTATTTTTAGTCCTAATTCATCCAATTGTGATTGGTCTATTTGTCCTGGTGCATCCAGCATCACGTCGCGGCCTTGGTTGTTTTTAGGAAATGCGATACAGTCGCGAATACTATCTAAACCAGCAAATAGCGATACAAAACGATCTAAGCCATAAGCCAAACCGCCGTGAGGTGGCGCACCATATTTGAACGCATTCATTAAGAAACCAAAACGTTGTTGTGCACTTTCTGGCGTAAAACCAAGTAGTTCAAACATTTTTTGTTGGAGTTTGCTGTCGTGAATACGAATAGATCCACCGCCCACTTCAACGCCGTTGATAACCATGTCGTAGGCATTGGCACGTACAGCGCCAGTGTCACTATCGAGCAACGGAATATCTTCAGCTTTTGGTGATGTGAATGGATGATGCATCGCATAGAAGCGTTGATCTTCTTCGCTCCATTCAAAGAGAGGAAAATCAACTATCCAAAGACATGAGAATTTAGTTTTATCACGTAAACCCAATTGAGTACCCATTTCAAGACGAAGTTCGCACAATTGTTTGCGAGTTTTGTTTGCATCAGGGCCACTCAATATTAAAATCAAATCGTTAGGTTCTGCTCCAAAAGCAGTTTTCAGTTGTTGTAAAACGTCTTGAGAATAGAATTTATCAACACTTGATTTTACGTTCCCATCAGCCTCAACGCGCGCATAGACTAAGCCTTTGGCACCGATTTGAGGACGTTTTACAAATTCCGTAAGTGCGTCCAATTGTTTGCGTGTGTAGCTTGCCGCTCCTTTTGCGCAAATACCACCAATGTAGGCTGCTTCGTTGAACACGCTAAAGTCATGACCTTTGAGAATATCCATCAATTCGACAAATTGCATATCAAAACGTGTGTCGGGTTTGTCAGAACCATACAGTTTCATGGCATTGTGCCAAGTCATGCGTGGTAGCTCTGGAATATCAATGCCTTTAATTTTTTTGAATAGATGACGGCTCATATCTTCAAATAGGTTTAAAATATCTTCTTGTTCAACAAAAGACATTTCACAATCTATTTGTGTGAATTCTGGTTGGCGGTCGGCGCGCAAATCTTCGTCACGGAAACATTTCACGATTTGGAAATAACGGTCAAATCCAGAAACCATCAATAATTGTTTGAGGGTTTGTGGTGACTGTGGCAAAGCGTAAAATTGTCCTGGATTCATGCGACTTGGTACTACAAAATCACGTGCACCTTCAGGCGTAGAGTTTACCAATACGGGTGTTTCTACTTCTAAAAATCCTTGTGAATCTAAGTATTGACGGACTTCGATAGTCATTTTGTGGCGTAATTCGAGATTGGCACGTACCGCATTACGACGTAAATCGAGGTAACGATATTTCATGCGAATATCATCACCACCATCTGTTTCATCCTCAATGGTGAAGGGTGGTGTCAGTGATTCGTTTAAAATCGTTAGTGTTGATACGGTGATTTCAATATCACCAGTTGGCATGTGGCTGTTTTTTGAACTTCGTTCTTCAACTTTTCCTATGACTTGTAGTACATATTCACGACCAAGATGGTTAGCACGTTCGCACAAATCAGCATCTACTTCTTGATTGAACACTAATTGTGTCATGCCATAACGATCACGTAAATCGATAAAAGTCATACCGCCCATTTTGCGGATGCGTTGCACCCAGCCGGCAAGGGTTACCGTTTGTCCCAGATTAGCGATGCGAAGTTCGCCACAAGTTGTTGTCCTGTACATATAATGGTTGAAGATTAAAAGTTGAACGTTTGAAAAAAAACAGAGCCAAAGATTAACGTTCTAACTATCAGTTAATTGATTTTATATTATAAAACTTACAAAGATAAGCCGAAAATTTGAAATTTAAGCCTCTTTAAGTGGACTTTTTGTGCTTTTTGAACCTTTTTTATGCAGTGAGGCTGATTTATTACGTTTCAATTGGCTTAGTTCAATTTAAATTGTATCTTTGTAGTTTCATTTTGAAAGCAATATTATGGCTCGAATTTTAGCGATTGATTTTGGCGAAAAACGTACAGGAATAGCTGTTTCGGATCCGTTGCAAATGATAGCCAATGGTCTTACAACTGTTGAAACAGCTCATTTGGAGCAATTCTTGGTAGATTATATAGCCAAAGAATCTGTGGAGCGTTTTGTGATTGGTTTTCCGACTACCTTACGTAATGAGCCTGCTGTGGTAACAGCTAAGATTACACCATTTGTTGAAAAATTGAAACAACGTTTTCCTACCATTCCAGTGGAGTTGGTGGATGAGCGTTTTACCTCTAAAATAGCTTTCCAAACGATGATAGATGGCGGTTTAAAAAAGAAAGCGCGTCAGAATAAAGGTTTGATAGACCAAATTAGTGCGACGATTATTTTACAAACGTATTTGGAGTCGCAACGTTTATTTTAATCATTAAACTTTGTTATAAATTATGATTCT
>Ga0172377_10003605_pt1 | contig 15911 bp, 14 predicted proteins | sample Pumphouse3metaG_FD_119749 | JGI IMG/M metagenome (GOLD analysis project Ga0172377, IMG submission 119749) | Leachate microbial communities from a municipal landfill in Southern Ontario, Canada - Pumphouse #3 metaG | ecosystem: Engineered > Solid waste > Landfill > Unclassified | place: Canada...
CCACAGTCTTATAAGAACCTCTATGAAAAGCTTGGCGATGATGCTTTTGAAAGCAAGATGATGTCAAAGGCTATCACTCAGGCTCAGAAGCGTGTTGAAGGCCTTAACTTCGATACCCGTAAACAGTTACTTAATTACGATGATGTTCTCTCTCGTCAGAGAAAGATCATGTATGACAGACGAGATCATATTCTTTATTCCAAGTCTATCTCTGATACTATTCCTAGTTACTTTGATTTAGCTGCCAAGACCATCTGCACTCAGTCTACTTATGTCAAGGATCAGGAAACGGTCATTGATGGCAAGAAGATGCAGGCTGCAGCTGTCAAGCTGTTGACTATTGAACCTGAGGCTGTACCGGCTGAGGCTTTTGATGGCGCCAACTATAAGGATTCTTGGGTTCTGCTTTCGGCCCGTCTCCAGAAGATCTATAAGGATCATTCTAAGGATTGGACTGATGATATGAAGAACTTTGCCGAGAAGACTGTAGCCTTAGACTGTGTTGACCGTAAATGGACTAAGCATATTGACCAGATGGCCAAGTTAAGAGATGCTATTTGGCTGAGATCATATGCTCAGACTGATCCTTTACAGGCTTATACCAATGAAGGATTCGATATGTTCAATAAGATGAATGAAGCTATCTCCTGTGATGTCTCAAGAACTTTGCTTCATGTTGCCTTCAAGGCTAATCCGAAGCCGGTCGCTAAGATTGATCCAAACGTTCAAGCTGCCAATCCAAATGTCAAATACAATCCGGAAGTTGAATCCAACGTCAAACCTGATGACGATGGCATTGATAGAACCAATCCGACTGCCAAGATCAGCTAGCTTAGATTCGGTACTTGTTTAAAGATAAAGGAGAGCCAAGCAATGAAAGAACTATTTGAACTCAACAATTGTTACAACGAAATCGCTGAACGTCTTACTGATTTGCAAGGCTGTCTTTGATATCCCTGCTTTAGACAAACAAAGTCAGGAACTGTCAAAGGAAACCTTGGATCCGACATTTTGGTCTGATCCTAGCCATGCGAAAACTGTGAATCAGCAATTAGCTGACATCAGTGATAAAGTCAATTCCGTGAATTCTTTCCATAAACGCCTTGATTCCATCAAGGAGTCTTTGGATTACCTTAAAGAAGACAATGATCCTGATATCTTCAAGGATGCCGATGAATCCTTGGAAGCCTTGAAAGCTGATTTCCTTGTTTTCCAGAAAAAGATATTTTATGCTGGACCTTATGATGATCATAACGCCATTCTGGAATTCCATCCAGGTGCTGGCGGAACAGAGGCTCATGACTGGGCTAGCATGCTTTTAAGAATGTATGAACACTATGCTGAAAAAATGGGATACTCCTATAAAGTTTTAGATATCCTGCCAGGAGAAGAAGCTGGTATATCATCGGCAACCCTGATGATTAAAGGCAAAATGGCCTATGGTAATCTTCGCTCGGAATCAGGTGTTCATCGTTTAGTACGTATTTCCCCTTTTGATGCTTCTGGAAGCCGTCATACTTCTTTTGCTTCGGTTAATGTCATGCCGGAGTTTGATGATTCCATCACTGTTAATATCAATCCGGCTGATTTAAGAATTGATACTTATCATTCTTCCGGAGCTGGTGGACAGAATGTCAATAAGACTGAAAGTGCGGTCCGTATCACTCATCTTCCCACCAATATCGTGGTCTCCTGTCAGATTGAAAGAGATCAGTTAGCCAATAAGGAAACCTGTATGGAGATGCTGAAGTCGAAGCTTTTCCAGATTGAAGAAAGAAAGAGACAAGATGAATTGAACAAGATCGGCGGAGTGAAGAAAGATATTTCTTTTTCTAGTCAGATCCGTTCTTATGTTTTCTGCCCCTATACTTTAGTCAAAGATCATCGCAGCGATTATTCTGAAGTCTCAGTTCAAAGCGTTATGGACGGTAATTTGTCCGGTTTTACTGACGCCTACTTAAAGTGGGATTTCATACGAACTCATATTAAGCCGAATTAAAAAAAGAAAGGAGGCACTATTATGGATAATGAAAATACTGAAAGTAATCATGATACTAAAAAATCATGGATCAATAGGAAATTGGATATCATTAAATCTGAACTCCATAGTGAGCCCCCAAAGAAAGCCGTTAAGAATCTTTTTTATTTAATCATAGGTGCTCTAGTGATGTCGGCTGGCGAGGCCTTCTTCATCATTCCGATGAATATTATCTCCGGTGGTGTCTCTTCTTTAGCTATCATCTTCCATTCGATACCGGCAACCTCGGGTATTTCGATCCAAACCTATTTGTATATCTTTAACTGGGGGCTGTTTGTTTTAGGTCTCTTTACTTTAGGACTAAGGTATTCTTTAAGAACCTTGCTATTCACGGTTGCCTATCCGTTGCTGGTCCAGTTATTCACCTTCATTATTGATGTGACTGTTATTGACGGGGTGAGGATATTGGATGTCACTGCTATTAATCCGATCATGGTCGGGGAAAGCCAAATTGATGGCACTAGTTTCCTAGCTTTGGCTTATCTGATTTCGGCTTTGATTGGCGGGACTTTGATTGGAGCCGGCATTGGCTATACTTTCATTGGCGGAGGATCAAGCGGTGGCACTGATGTTATTTCTCTTTTACTTCATAAGTACTTCCACATCTCAGCTGGTGCCTCAAGCTTCATCTGTGACTTCATAATCATCTTTGCCGGTTTCTTCGCTAACGGACATAACTTAGTGGCTAGTTTAGTGGGTATTTCTTCGGCAATTCTCTGTGGCTTGCTGATTGATAAGGTCTTCTTAGGAAACAAACAGTATTTTGTGGCTTTGATTGTTTCAAAGAAATGGCGTGAAATCAACGATATCATCATGCATGATATTGAACGCGGAACGACTTTGATTCAGGCTCAGGGCGGTTATACGAGAGTCGACACCGTACTTCTTGAAGTCTGCTTCCCTAGAACTGACTATTCAACCATTCAAAATCTCATCAATGGTGTTGATCCTAATGCCTTTGTGACTATCATTAAAGCTCAGGAAATTGTTGGCTATGGATTTACTAGAGATACTCCGGAAGTCAATATGAAGGATTTAGCCTTGCCTCCGGATGAAGCTCAAAGAATTCTCCTTAAGTCACTTAAAAGAAGCAAGAAGAGAAATGCCTTACCAAGCGATAAGGTCTATGAAGGTAAGGAGAAATAATGATTGGCAGCCTGTCTTAATTGATGGGCTGTTTTTTATTTTAAATAAGGATACTTATACTACTCTGTTCGTTTAATAATTTAAGATAAATTCTTTTTAAAGGTACTGCATCGGCGTTTAAATAATTTCTTGATTATGCTATAATTAAAAAAATTGAGAAACAAACATGGAAGTTATTAGTATTGGTGAGCCAAAATGAAAATAAACAAAATACTTAAGTCGTTCTCGATTATTTTCCTAATGAATTTATTTAGTTTTCAGTGTGAGCCTTTGTCTTACTCACATGTTTATCGTTCTAATTCCAACAATGAAGAAGAAAATCTTCCTTAATTCAAAAAATTTACTAATTATTATCAATCCAATAATGGACAATATTTTGATATTTCCGGAATTGGTTATGGAATAGATACTATTAAAGATTCTTGTGAATCAGATTCTGTTAAAAGAAACAATTCTGTTTTTAGCAGTGATTTTTTGAAAACCAAACTTCAAAACGGTGTTCTTAATTCTGCCATCCGAAAACGTTCTTCTGCTTCTTATTCTGCAACCTCGCTCAAAGATATTGAATCTCCGTTTGCACAATCGCTTAATTATTCCAGTGCTATTTCATTAGGTATCCCTTTATTTAGCGTTAATTGGAGATATTCTTTTGAATCCCAATTAGGTGATGATTATAAGAACTATCTTAATTCATATTTCTTTCATTATTACGATTGTTCAACTATATATAATTTCACTCTGCCTAATACAATAGACTTCGATACCTATAGGAGTGGCTTGAGTAATTCCTATGTTTCAGAACTTGATAAATTATTTTCTAATAAAGTAACCTCAGATAGTTTCTTTGGAACATATGGCACTCATATTGTTTCTAAAGCCTCTTATGGTGCAAACTGTGATATCTATTATGGATTATTGACAAACACTCCGATTCCTGATTCAAGTGACAATGATATTAATGATATTGAATCAAAAGATCATTTGGCAAGCAGCCCAACAAAAGAATACTTTTATTCGAGAGCAGTAGGCGGTAATCCGTTTGAAGGCACAGGAGCAAGCCAATTGGATTCTTTAGTAAAGAAATGGTCTCAAAGCATTGAATCTAATCCGGTTTTGGTAAAGATGGATAACTTAATACCTTTATGGAATATTCTGCCAGATAAATACAATGATAGTGAACATATCCAGGAATTTAAAAATTACTTTGTTTCATATGCTAATGACAACAAGGATCTGTATCTAAAGAAAACACAGAGAGGACCAGTACTTTCAATATCCGATGATATCATTCAAGCAAAGAATATATTTATAAAGAAATGATGAAAGGGTCTTCTTACAAGTTAAATAAAGGTGGCCTTTCTTATTAGATTTAGATGATCAGTTTTTTCTTAATCTGTAATCAATCCAACTGACTCACTCAATCAGTTCTTTTGAAGTGGCATCATCAATGATTGAAGAAGTCCTCTTATTGATTCTATCGACTCTCTTATCAAAGTCATCCTTCTTAGCATTCAAGGAAGTAATAGCTAAGGAAACTTTGGACCAGTCCTCCGTGAATTTGAGGTTATCCTGGCTGAGTTTCTGAATCTGAAGAATAATATCCTTGATATTCTTACTTACTTCATAGTTGACTCGTAAGACTTTGATATTGGCTAAAATGGGCTGTAAAGTAGACGGACTAGTTAAGATAACATTCTTAGTCCTGGCATACTCGACGATTGAAAGATAAAAATCATCATTAGTCTGAATATAACTATAGATACCATCACTAGGAATAAACATGATGGCATAACTGGAAGTCTCACCTAATTTGATATAGTCATTGGCTATTTTAGTTACTTCTTGTTTCAGGGCTGCTTTGAATCCTTTGTTCAACTGATCTTTTTCTTCAATAGAAGTCTTATTATCAAACAGTTTTGCATAGTCATTGAAAGGAAACTTGCTATCAATACAGACAAGTTTATCTGGGTCAGGTAAGAAGACAACAGCATCCGGTCTTACCCCGTCTTTCATCACATACTGGGTTTCGTAAAGACCGTGAGTGGCACCAAACACGTTATTCAGAAGACTTTCTAAAGCAACTTCACCAAAACGTCCCCGAGTTTGGTTATTAGTAAGAACGTTATTCAGATTAGTGACTTGCGTATTAAGACTATCAAGATTCTTCTGAGCCACGGTAATTTCACCAAGTGCCTTATTGACCTCATTCATGCTCTTATTGTTGTTATCAAAACCGACCTGAAGATTTTTGTTAACTTTATCATTCATCTGGTTCAACTGGGAGGTGACTAAATCCAGTAATTTGATGTAGCTGTCCTGAATCTCTTTTTCGGATGTCTTTTTATAATCGTTGATGGCATCCTTGATATTATTGAGACTTTCATCGTTGCTGGATTTGATTTTAAATAAGCTATCCGCAATAACCTTGTCAGTGTCTTGATCAGTGTGAGGATCGGATTTGCCTTTGATGATGATGACAATCAAAATTACTAAAGCTATTGAAAAGATTATTGATAGAATGGAGATAACTAACATCGCAATTTGAATTCCATTCATAATGAATTACTCCTCTTGATACTTATATTCTAATTGAAAAAGCAAATATTTAAACTGATTGACATAAAAAGTTATTAAAATAACCTTTTTTGGTGAACAACTAGAAGAAAAAGAAGATAAATGGGAAAATACCAGTTTAATAAAATAACATTTTGAGGGGTAAACTGTTTTCCAATGTAATATTTTACAGACTTAAAAATATGTGTTAGCTTAGGACATAACTAAATATGTCTTCTAAAAACAAGGTAATAGAAAAAAGCAAGGAAGAAGAAAGGGAACTGATTGTTTTCCGCTTTTTTTTAGTGGGGGTCATTATTTCCTTTTTAGGCTGGGCAATTGAAACAGTTTTCTGCTCCATTCAGGAAGGAAAACTTGTCGATAGAGGCTTCTTAGTCTTACCTTTATGTGGCCTTTATGGAACGGCTGTCGTAGTTCAGGATCTTCTCATTGGTACTCCCTATAAAGGACGCTTGGCTGACTATTTTCAAAAAACAAAATTATCAAAGCCGAAGAAGATAACCTTAGGAATAATCTCTTATCTGCTTTTATCCGGAATCATAGCAACCATGGTTGAACTTTTAGTGGGAGTCTTTTTTGACAAGATCTTCAGCTGCCGTTTATGGGATTATTCTTCCTTAGCTTTCAACTATCATGGATATATCTGCTTATCCTTTAGTCTTATCTGGTCTTTCTTAGTTACCTTCATCATGTCGACTATCTATCCTCTTTGTACTTTGTTAGTTAAACGGATACCATTTAAGAAACTAAAAGGATTAGGAATAACCTTAGCTATACTGATTGTAATTGACTTAGTTTTTAACTTCATTTATTTGACGGCAATGGGTGTTAATTTTGACACTATTGCTTTCTTAGAAAAAATCTTCTCTAATAATTTGCTAGAAAAAAACGGCACTAATAAAGTGCCATTTTTTTGAGGCTTTAAAATTGCTTATTTATTAAGCTCTTTTTCAATAGTCTTATCAATCTTTTCAAAAGAAGCAGTTGGTTCAAAGCGAGCAATAACTTCACCTTTACGACTAATTATGAACTTTGTGAAATTCCATTTGATGGTAGGCTTCTTATCCCAGGAAGGATCAGCTTCTTTATTAATCTTAGTGAGAATAGGTGTCAGTTTGTGCTCATCGAATCCATTAAAGCCTGCTTGGTTTTCAAGGTAAACATATAAGGGATCAGCTGAGGGACCATTGACATCGATTTTTGCAAAACGCGGAAACTCGGTTCCGAATTTCAAAGAACAGATTTTATTGATTTCATCAATGCTTTCAGGAGCCTGAGAAGCAAACTGATTGCAAGGAAAATCCAGGATTTCCAATCCTTGATCTTTATATTTTTTATAGGTTGCCTCTAAATTCTTGTAGGTTGGTGTAAAGCCACAGTGGGTGGCGGTGTTGACTATTAATAGAACTTTTCCTTCGTACTTTTTTAAAGAGACCGGATTTCCTTTTACATCTTTGACTTCATAATCATAGATATTCATGTTTTATTTCCTCTACTTGGTAACAATAGTCTTATTACTAAGCGGATTCAAATAAGATGCTCAGGATCAATTAATCAAAAACAACGGTGCTTGAGAATTCTTTTTGCTCTTTAACGATGTTGAGATCTTTTCTCTTTAAGATATCCAGCGGCATGTCTTTATAGACAGGAAGACCCCACCAAGGTTCAATGCAAACGAATTGATCACTCACTACTGTCGGAGACCAGATGGCAATATAAGGTGAAGACAATTTATAAGTGATTTTATTTCCGAATCCGGTGTCTAATACTAAATCCTTTAAAGGATTCTTGATTACGATGGTTTCATATTTTTTGAAGTCATCTTTAGAAAGGACGTAATCAGCTTTTTCCTTTAGAAGTGTAGGTTCTTGAAGAACAAAATCAGGACGTGGGAAATACTGAATATTAGTGTTTGGAAGATGAAGAATAGCTTTACCAAAGTTTACTCTGTAAGAGGGATGATCTCCGATAGCAAAAGCTAGGTTCTTATCACCCTTGTTGATCACAGTGTATTTTCTTATTAGACGATTATGGTCAAGACGATAATCCATGAATAGTTTGAAGCCGAAAGGATAGCAGGCTCTGGTTTCTTCATTGTCTTCTAATAAGAAGACTATCTCATCTTTTAGCAGTTTAAAGACTTTGACCTGTGATGTTCTGACAAAGCCATGCTGTGTCTTACAGGAATAGGGTTTGCCATCAATTTCGTAATGACTATCAGGTCCAATGAATGGGAAGAGAACATGGTCGGTGCATTTCCAGCTTCCTTTACCATCATAGAAAAGCTGCTGATCTCTTTTCTTGTCATATACTTCTTTAATCTCAGCTCCTAAAGCTGAAACACTGACAAATAAGAATTCATTTTCTATGCTTGGCATGTGTTATTCCTCTTAGATTTATTCTACTTCTTTATGATTTAAAGAAAAGCTTTTCTTCATTGAAATCCCCAGTTCTAACCAAAGAATACATAAAAGAAACAAATCAAAATATGTAAGAAATAGTATTTTTGACTGAAAACGAGTACAATTAATTACAAAAGAGAAGAAAGGAATCAACTTATGGACAACAAAAGAGACTTAAATGATCCGATATCCCAATTATTCGATCCTAACAATCGACAGATTATTACTCTTTATGATACAGATGGGGAATCCACCCAGTTTGAGCAGGTAGCAGCTGTATTAGTAAATAAAGAACCGTATGCTATTCTTCATCCAGTGGTTAAAATGGCTACAGTAAATGAAAACGATGCTTTTGTTTTTGCCATTGATGAGAAAAAAGGTGAGTTCAATTTGGAACATGATGAGAAGATAATTGATCAGGCTTTTGCTGAATATCGAAAGCTTTTCAAAGCTCAGAGTGAAACTAAATAAGCATATCTATTTCTTAGTCTATTCTTAAGCTATATAATCATCAGTAATGAACAATTTTAAAGTAAAGCCGTTTTTGCCTAAGACTATCATCAAACAATACCAAGGTTCTTCTGAAAGAGAAATGTTCGGACTTAAGAACACGATGCTTTCTAATTGTACCTTTGCAGGACCGGGTGAAAGCCCAGTCAAAGATTGTGTCAAAGTTGTTATTGATCATTGCAACGTCAAAGCCCGCTATGCTTTTTGGGAAGGACGAGATTTATTTATCCGCCACTGTCAGTTAAGATCCACTGATCGAGCACCATTATGGTATACCCATCGTTTTGTGATTGAAGACAGTCGGATGTTTTGCCCTAAAGGCTTTAGAGAATGCTCTAAGATGATTATTAAACGATCTTTGCTTCATGGGACGGAATCTTTGTGGCAGATTACTGATTTTGAGATTGATGATTTGGATTTGGAAAGCTACTATCCATTCCTAGAATGCCATCATGGCAAAATCAACAACCTAAGAATGAAGGGCAAGTATTCGTTTCAGCATTGCAGCGATATTGAAATAGACAACAGTACTTTAGATACTAAAGATGCTTTTTGGCATTCACATAATATTGTAGTTAAGAATTCTTTTATTAAAGGCGAATATGTAGCTTGGTATAGCCAAGATCTCACTTTTATTAATTGTACTTTTAGTGGCACTCAGCCTTTTGTTTCATCAACTAATATGAAATTTGTTGACTGCACCTTTTTAGGCGACACGGATCGGGCGTTTGAGAAAAGCGCTGTTTCCGGTTCCTTAAAACGTCTTCCTTTATCGGTGTACAATCCAAAAAAGGTCATTCTTGATTGTTTGGATGAAAAAACGGATGTTGTGATTGATAATCCTAAGTATTCTGATTACTCATTTAAGACTAAGAAGTAGACTACTTAATTTTCTTATATTTAGTTAGATAGAAACTGACAGCTGCTAAGGTTTTAGCATCCTGAATTTCTCCGGCACTGATCATCTCCAGCAACTTGTTAAAGGATACTTTGTAATAATCAAGGGTCTCATCCTGATCAAGTTTCTGGTCTCCGGCTACTAAACCAGTTGCCATATAGATATAGATGATTTCATCGGTATAGGCACAGCTTGGATACAGACATCCTAAGTATTCCATGTTATTGGCCGTAAATCCGGTTTCTTCTTTTAATTCTCTTATGGCAGTGACTTTAGGATCTTCCTCTGGACTGTCACATTTTCCAGCCGGTATCTCTTTAATGATTTTGTCATAAGGATAACGGTACTGATCCTCAAGAATTACTTTCCCGTTTTGATCAAAAGCCAGGATAGCTGATGCTTTGCAATGACGGATGACTTCTCTTTTTGATTGGTGGCCATTAGGGCAGAGAACATCATCTACCCATAAATCCAATATTTTTCCTTTGTAGATTTCTTTGCTGCTTAACTGTTTTTCTTTTTTATCCATTATGGTTTCCTCTAATAGATTCTATTTTACTATATTAAGTTTGGGGAAAACGAAAAATAACCAATCAAGTGTATATAAATCATTTGAATTAAAAGATCTCATAGGAAGGACAAGTGAATAGCATATTTGTTTTTTGAATCTTGATTACTTCTAGGACGTTTTTTTCTAACCATAAAACATATTTGTTTTAGCCCCCTCAGTCTTTCTTTTTGGTAGAATAGAGAAGCTATGAAAAGAACTATTGTATTTGCCACTTCTAATAAGAACAAAGTCAAAGAAGTCAAAGAAATGCTGGCTCCTCTAGACATTGATTTACTGACTCTTAAAGACTTGAATCTTGAAATCACTGCTATTGAAACCGAAACTACTTTCGAAGGCAATGCTTTGATTAAAGCTAGAGACATTGCTTCTAAATGCTCCTATCCTGTTTTAGCCGATGATTCTGGTCTTTCAATAGAGGCTTTTGGAGGATTCCCAGGAGTCCATTCGGCCCGTTTTATGGAAGGTCAGCCTTATCCTGACAAATGCCAAGCCCTCATTAGGATGCTTGAAAATGATAGAGATCGGAAAGCTTCTTATTTTGATGCAATGGTTTATATTGATTCGGCTAAAAAAATAGAAAAGACTGTTGTCGGAAGAACTGATGGTGAGATTACTAAGACGTATGATGAAAATGCTCCTTATGGCTTTGGATATGATCCTATTTTCTATTCCTATGAATTAAAGAAGACATTTGGTAGGTCAACTCCTAGTGAAAAAGACAGTATTTCTCATCGAGGTAGAGCCTTACAGCAGATGTTAGACTTTTTAAGGACACTTAATTAAGATGAAATTGGTATTAGGTATTGGTAACTTCGGTGATCTTTATTTGGATACTAGACACAACTCAGGATTTCAGGCAGTTGATTTATTAGCCGATGATTTCAATATTACCATTGGCAAGAATCAATTCGATTCATTCGTAGGCAAAGGAAAAGCTTTTGATGAAGACATTCTTTTGATGAAGCCAAACACTTACGTTAATCTTAGCGGCAATGCTTTGATTCAGGCGGTTAATTTCTATAAAATCGCAGTTGAGGACATCATTGTGATTGTCGATGATATGGATTTAGAGCCTGGTTATTTAAAACTTAAACTGAAGGGATCAGCTGGCGGACATAATGGACTAAAGAGTATTATTTCAGTGTTAGGCACTGAAGATTTCAAACGTGTCCGTATTGGAATAGGTCGTCCAACTTACAGTGCTCCTGACTTTGTTTTATCAGCTCCTAAAGATCCAGATGTTTATAAAGCGTGGAAAGATGGTATTTCAAAAGCTGCTGAAGCTGTTGAGTATTCTTTTAAGAATTCATTTGAAAAAGCAATGAATATCTATAATGCCTATAAGCCATTAGCGAAGTAAAACGGATGGCAAATTTTGGTAAACTTTCTCTGTTCTCTTATCTCTTAGAGAATCCACAATATCAGAGGCTAGCTGATTCAAAGAACGTCTCAGTCTCTTCTCCTGAGGCTCTAGCTATTTTGACTGCCCTTTCTTTTCATGAAGTGCCTCGAAAAATGTTTTTCCTTTTTCCTACTATTTATGAAGCTGAGGCTTTCAATCAATGCTTAGGTGATTACCTAAGTGATGATGAAGCCTATATGTTTCCTTATGATGAAATCTTCCGCTCTTCGACAATCGGCGTTTCTCCGGAAATGAGTGATGAACGATTACTGGCTATGGCCTCAATCTTCTCAAATAAGCCCTCCATTTTAGTTGCCCATTCCTCTTCCGTTATGTTGGATATTATGCCTAAAGAAAGATACTTAAGCCACTTACTGAAGATTAAAAACGGCGACATGCTGATTTTAAAGGACCTGGTTAATAAATTGGAGTCTTTAGGTTATTTGGCTGTCGATCGTGTCAGTAAAGCCAGCCAGTTTTCTTTAAGAGGCGGAATTTTAGATATCTATGATGCTTCTTATAATTATCCTTTCCGTATTGAATTCTTTGGCGATGAAGTGGACGATATCCGTTTCTTCAAAGTAAATGATGAATTATCCTTTGAACATATTAAGGATGTCATTATTCATCCGGCCTCATTGCGTCTTCTGACTAACGATGAAGAAATAAAAGGTGAAAAGAAAATTGATGACTCTTTGACGGTCATCAGAAATCAAATTGTTGATCGGTTGGCTTACGATGACTTAGCTGAAAGAAGTGAAGAAATCAAACAGAAGGCTAGAAGCCTTTTCCTTTCTGACATCGATCAAAGATTTTTCCCATTGTTTGAAGAAGAAGAAACATCATTGATTGATTATCTTAGAGGGTATGATAAATATGTCTATGCCCCTAAAGATGTTGAAGAAGAAATGCAGTTATGCCACAAAAAAGAAGCTGATTATTTCACTAAATGTATTAATACCAATTGCTCCTTACAAGGAGAAGCGGTTTATCTTAATACCAATCCCAATATTTCTTCTTTCAATGAAGCCTCCTATGAAGAAAAGAATGCTTTTGTCATCCGAGAAAACAGTTATAAATCTATTTCTTATGCTGAATCGGATTTAATGATTAAGCAATATCTTCAGGAAGGATTCAAAATCAGAATTGCTCTTCCTGAACCTAATTTAACTAATTATGTGAACTATCTTCAGGAGAAAGAGATACCTCATACTCTTTATCCGCTTCATTCTGATTTGATGCTGTATGAAGGTAGACTGACCCATGGATTTGAGATACCAGAAGAAAAACATGTTTATCTATCCGCTAAGGAAATCTATGGCGTTTCTAATCAAAGATCGAGGTTCCTCTCCCGCTACAAGGAAGCTAAGATCATTCGCAAATATGAAGACTTAGAAGTTGGCGATTATGTCGTTCATGAAGTCAATGGTGTTGGAAGATATTTAGGTGTGGCTACTTTAAAAGGATTGGAATATTTAAAAATTCAATATGCTGATGAAGCTCTTTTCTTTTTGCCACTGAATCAGTACCGTTTAATCCGAAAATACTCCTCCCGTGAGGGTTATGCCCCATCTTTAGATAAACTAGGTGGTTCAACCTGGGCTAGGAAGAAATCGAGAATACGTTCTAAGATTTCTTATTTAGCCGATCAGCTTTTAGCAATCTATGCGGAAAGAAAGACACGTCCCGGTTTTGCTTTCCCAGCTGAACCAGAACTTGAGAAAACCTTCCTTAAAGCCTTCCCTTATCCTCATACTCAGTCACAACTGAAAGTGATTGAAGATGTGAAGAAGGATATGGAATCATCTACCCCGATGGATAGGCTATTAGCCGGTGATGTCGGCTTTGGTAAGACTGAAATTGCTTTCTATGCTGCTTTTAAAGCAATCCTTGCTCATAAGCAGGTAGCTTTCCTGTGTCCGACTACTATTCTTTCCATGCAGCATTTTAAAGTCGCCAGTCAGAGATTCCATGATTTTGGAATTCACATCTGTGTCTTTAACCGTTTTGTTCCACAGGCTGAACAGGATAAGAACATTAAACTGATCAAAGACGGCAAGATGGATTTGATTATTGGAACCCATCGCCTTCTATCAGACAGCATTAAGTTCAAAGATCTTGGCCTTTTGATTGTGGATGAGGAACAAAAGTTTGGTGTTACTCATAAGGAAAAGATAAAAGAGAAATCCAAGAATGTGGATTGCCTGACTTTGACTGCTACTCCTATTCCTCGAACGATGCAGATGTCTTTATTGAATGTCCGTTCTTTGTCCTTGCTGGAAGAAGCACCTATCAATAGAATGCCGGTTAAGACTTATGTTGCTAAGATGGATAAAGATCTTATTGTAGAAGTAATTGATAAAGAACTAAGCCGTCATGGTCAGGTCTATTATCTTCATAACGATATCAAGAGCATTTATGAGACCGCCGATTGGCTGAAGAAAAAATTCCCTCAGTATCGAATCGGTGTTTGCCATGCCCGAATGAGTGAAGATGAGATTGAGGACACAATGAATGCGTTCTACGACTGTCAGATTGATGTGCTTGTCTGCACTTCAATCATCGAATCCGGGCTTGATATTCCTAACGTCAATACCATCATTGTTGAGAATGCGGATCATTTCGGCCTTTCCCAGTTGTATCAGATTAAAGGAAGAGTCGGCAGAAGTGACCGTTTAGCATATGCCTATTTCTTCTTTAGGGATGCTCATAAGATGACCGATGATGCTAGAAAGAGACTAAAGGCCTTAAAGGATTTCACGGAATTAGGAAGCGGCTATAAGATTGCTATGCAGGATCTGAATATTCGTGGAGCCGGCGATATCTTAGGTTCTCAGCAGGCTGGATTTGTGGATTCTCTTGGCTATGATGCCTATATTGAATTGCTTAACCAGGTCGTAAAAGAAAAGCAGGTGGTATCCACTGCTTTGGAGACTAAGAAAGAACCGACTCAGTTTGAGCTGACTTTCTCTTTGGACGCTCATATTCCGGAAGAATACGGATCTGAGTCTCAAAGAATCACGATGTACCGGGAGTTATCGGATTGTCAAACCAGCGCTGAAATCAAAGCCTTCAGCACTAAGTTAAGAGATGTTTATGGACCTTACCCGGAAGAAGTAGCATCTTTATTAATTAAGAAACAAGTTGAGATTAATCTTAATAGTGGACTATATGATAATTTCATAGAAGGATTAGGTGTCTATACTATAACTATGACTGAGGATTTCTCTTCCCGTCCCTTAATTTATAAAACCATTGATGAAGCCTTAAGACCTTTGGCGGTGAAATTCCGTTTCCGTTTGAATGGCCATCGCTTTGAATTTGTTCTGACTAAGACAAAAGACTATCTTTCTGATTTACTGTTCTTAACATCGGAATTAGAAAAAGCCTATAACGTTAAGTAGAGGAAGTAATATCGTTGTTATAAATTGATTCACTGTCTGTTGCTTCTTCCTTTAAGAAGAAACGGATATTGGTGTCTGATTTTAAAATGCTGCTATAGGAAGAAGAAATCTGAAATAAAGCAGAGGCCACTGTATTAGTTGAAGTAGTGTCATTTTGAATAGAGAAATAACAGAATGACAGTTCCGGATTTGAATTATAGAAATAAAAATTAGGAGTAATTAAAGACACATTACTGGAATCCGTCTGCTGAAGAATGTTTTTAGGTTTAACGAATTTATAGCCATTCGGCAACTGAAAGATAAAAGCTAAGAGCATGGTGTCACTAGGTAAAGTCTTATAAGTAGTTAGTTCCTTATTATCGACAGTTAAATCCGTTAAGGAATAAAATGCAGTTACGTCTTCCTGAGTAGTCAGGATATAAGAATTGACATAATAATCAAGACTATCATTTTCGCTGCTATCTAAGAAGTCCTGATTCATCTTCTTCCCCGTTATTTCATTATAAGGAAGAGTCATAGATGAAACTATCATGTTTCCGTAGTAGCATTCATAGCATTCAAAGCCGTAATTCTTACGGCTTTGACAGCTAAAAAGAGCTGAAATAGCGACAAACGCTGAAACTACTAACTGTTTTTTATTCATTGTGTAGATTATAGCTTAAATCAGTCATCACGAAATTAAAAGAAGGACTTCAATACTAGAGGAATTTTCTGGGATTTTAAGTCACTATAAAAAGGAACGGCAACGATCTTTTCATTCTGAATGAAAACCGGATAGATCTTTATCAGATAGAAAGGGACTGACTGTTTCTTTAATTGCTTATAGACATCCTTGGTTTTAAGGTTAGTAGCTAAAGTATCACCGGAATGATAATTCCGAACCTCTACAGGCAAACTATTTAGGTTGAACAAGGTAAAGTTTTTTAAGTCGATGGTGAAATAAGGAGTCTTATATATTTTATTTTC
>Ga0172377_10003606_pt1 | contig 15910 bp, 10 predicted proteins | sample Pumphouse3metaG_FD_119749 | JGI IMG/M metagenome (GOLD analysis project Ga0172377, IMG submission 119749) | Leachate microbial communities from a municipal landfill in Southern Ontario, Canada - Pumphouse #3 metaG | ecosystem: Engineered > Solid waste > Landfill > Unclassified | place: Canada...
CGCTTCTTTTACTTCTTCACCAAGATAAGCTTCGGCATCACTTTTCAGTTTCTGGAGAATCATTGCCGATATTTCCGGCGGTGAATAGAGTTTATCATTTACTTTGATATGAGCGTCGCCGTTCGGGGCCGCCACTACTTCATACGGAATATTTGCCAGTTCGCTTTGCACTTCGGAAAATTTTCTTCCCATAAAACGTTTGACCGAGAAGATCGTGTTTTTCGGGTTGGTTACCGCTTGCCTTTTGGCGGTCTGACCGACCAGGCGTTCTCCGCTTTTTGAAAAAGCCACAATCGAAGGCGTAGTGCGGTTGCCTTCAGCGTTTGGTATAACAGTAACATCCCCGTGCTCCATAACAGCCATACAGCTGTTGGTGGTTCCAAGGTCGATTCCAAGTATTTTTGCCATAATTTTATCTCCTGATAATTGGATTTTTAGTGCATAACACCGTTTACAGTTTTAAAACAATGTCTAGATTTATAAGCAGATAAGATGCCAACTTTTTTTGTCAATGGCTCAAATCGTTTACTGACAACAAATTTGTTTTATCAAAACGCTGAATGTTCTTTTGGGGGTCATTTTTACTGTGACTTGATGTGTGTCAATGTGTCAATGTGTCACATTTGGCTGTCGCACTTTGGAGTTTGGTTTTTCAGTGCCGAGTTGCCAATATCGGTTGCAAAAATGATGCAAACGTGTATTGTATATTACCTATTTAAAATATTAATTAACCAGTTAATGAGGCTGAACAATGAGAGTTTACAATTTCAGTGCCGGTCCGGCGATGATTCCGGATGAAGTGATGGCAACAGCGCAGGCGGAGTTTTGCGATTTTCAGAATTGCGGCAGCGGCGTGATGGAGATTTCTCACCGTGGAGCATTGTTTACAAATGTCATCAAGCGTGCGGAAGCCAATATTCGCGAACTGATGAGTATCAGCGACGACTATGCGATATGCTTTGTCCCAGGTGGTGCCTGGATGCAGTTCGGTATGGTGCCGATGAATTTGCTTAATGGTGGTTCAGCTGACTATGCCGACACCGGTACCTGGTCTTCATCAGCGATTAAAGAGGCTTCACGTTATGGTACGGTAAACGTCATTGCCAGCAGCAAAGACACCAAATATGATCGTATTCCGAATATTCGTCATTGGCGGCCGACGCCTGGTGCAAAATTCTTGCATATAACCAGTAACAATACGATTTACGGAACTCAATACCATGAATTTCCGCCGACGGTTTCGGATATTCCGATGATCTCCGATATGTCCAGCGATATTATGTCGCGGGTCATCAATGTCAATGATTTCGGGCTGATTTATGCAGGGTTGCAGAAAAACCTCGGTCCCAGCGGTATGGCGCTGGTTATTATTCGCAAGGATTTGGTCAAAGACGAAGCGTTGCCGAAATGGGTTCCGAGCATGTTGCGATACAAAAATTATATTGAAAAAGAAAATATGTTCAATACCCCTCCGACTTTTGCCGTGTACATGCTGGCGCTGGTTACTGACTGGCTCAAAAATCAGGGCGGGCTGAAAGTTATTGAAGATATAAACAATACCAAATCTGAAGCAATTTACGAAATTCTCAATCAGAGTTCTTTTTATACTTCGCCGGTTCAGCCGGATTCACGTTCCAAGATGAATGTTGTTTTCCGTATGCCGACAGAAGAACTTGAAGCTAAGTTTGTCAAAGAAGCAGCGGCTGCCGGTATGACCGGTCTTAAAGGACATCGTTCAGTCGGCGGGATAAGAGCCAGTATATATAACGCGATACCATTGGCTGGAGTCGAAAAATTGGTCGATTTTATGATCGAGTTTGAAAAGAAAAACCGCTGAGGCTTTTTGCCGGTTTCAAACGATTAACTTCGAAAGTTCATGCCGGCAAACTGCGTTAAATACGTCTGCGCGGATTTACATCCATGAATCTGAAAAAACATTCCAATGATTCGACTGTTTTTTCAGGTTTATAAATTCCTACAATGCAAATGCTTTTTCAGGATTAACCTGTACCAAACTGTTTGACGTGTCCTCGCACACACAAAATTCATCAGTATATTTCGTCCTAAATATGATATTAAACTTCGCGCGCGCATAATGCGCGCGTGAAGTTTAAAGCATGTTCCGGCATAAGCTTTGCGGTCAAACATCCTGCCTTGATAATCATAATTCAAACTTCCTTCGGAACTTTGAATATCAGGTTTGCGCCTCTGAATATTTTTCCGAGGAGTGTCATCGGTCGCTCAAAATGCACCGGGTTCGGTCGATTGAAAATGTACCACCCCGATTTCATGGAGATATTGGACAAAATTCGGTAGGTATCCATGCATGGTCACTGGGGAACCATGTTCTTGGTCGCAGTGAATTACGCCTGAAGGCGTGTTTAAACGACATTTGAAATTATCATTATGGGGATTCGAAAAATAAAAAAAATCTGGCTATCGGAAGATAGCCAGATTCGGGTTTTATTCTTCGTTCAAAAAATCTTGAACGATGTTAAATAAAACTTAGTATTGAGTTGTTGCTTCTGTTTCTTCAACCGGTCTGGACAACTGATCGGATGTCATTACCGTTTTGAAACGTACGTCGCCAGCCTTAAGTGCTTTTACCCTTACATTCCATGTTGCCTTAGCACCAGGTTGCAGTGAAGGATATGGCGCGCATTCGATGGTACCATTTTTGGCTGTTACAGCAGAAGCGCCATCTCCGGAAACATATTCCTGTGAGTCTTCCAGCGAACAAATTATTTTAACGTTTGTTGCCGGGGCAGAACCCTGGTTAGTTGCCGTGATAACATAAGTTTCTACTCCGCCTACCGCGAGCGGGTCTTCAATATCAACAACTTCCAACAGAATTGCAGGGATTCCGATAACATCTGTTTTTGCGCTTGCTTCAACCTGCGGAGAACAAGCAGCTGAGGCAGCAACGCGATTCACCGCCATACCCGCATTATTGGATATGAATGAAGCTTTGAGGTTGATTATTGCTTTGGGCTGTAATTTTTCAACATTCCAGACAATAGTGTCTCCCTGAATTACTCCTCCTTCGGTAAGTGAAACGCATTTGGCGCCCTGAGGGATACTATCAACTACTCGTACATTAGTCGCATCGGTATCGCCAACGTTTGTTACGGTGATAGTAAATGTATACGGACGGCCGATAAATATTTTTTCGGTTCCATCTTTTGCAATTTTCAGGATTGCCTGTTTTACAACAGTAGTTGTTGATGCTTTGTCAGTAAGATTTTCTTTTGAGCTTGCGGTTGCGTCAGCGAGATAAGTACCTGTGCGTAATGCTTTGGCATTATAGGTAAATTCCTGGCATTGTCCTTCAGCTAAAGAAACGACATTAAATGTGACAGTAGTTTTTCCGGTTAGAGCTTCAACCAAGCCTTCAGGAAGTGTATCAGTGACTTCTACATTATTTACAGTACCTGTTCCAGTATTGCATACGGTCAGGGTAACTGGTATAGCATCACAAAGAACAACTTCTTTAGGCGCTGTTTTTTCCAGTTTCAGCTTGGGGCTTACAACCGCTACAGTGTTGCATGTTTTCTTGTTATAAGAGAATTTTGTACAGTTAGTAACTGTTCCGGATGATTTTGCAGTACCGACAATAGTTATTGTTTTGGTTTCTCCAAATTTAACATCACCCAAGTTCCAAACTGCACTTTGAGCATTTAGTTTATCTGGTTCAGGAATCGCTTTAATAAATTTAAAGTTTGGTCCGAACTCCTCCATGACGGTAAAGTCAACCAGTCCGCAATCATAATTATCATTTGTCAGGTTGATTTCATATTTATATTCCTGACCTAAAATAAGTGTGTCCTGATCGGTTATTTTATTTATTGAAACATATTCGTCCACAGCTGAAGCTGTTCTCTTTCCCTCATTAACTGGTTCTTCTTTAGTTGAACGACAGCCTGAGAAAAGCAAGGCAGCAAAGCATGCGGCCAACAGAAATGAATAAACGTGCAACGATTTTTTTTGTCTAATTTTCATTTTAATTTTTCCTGATTAATTAATTATACTTGGTTTAATTGTTTTGATTTTGCAAGCAAATAAAAACACCATATTGAAATCAAACTCTTTTTGGTATTTTTTAATGAAATTACCTCCTTTTGCTTATGTTTTTAACATTGTTTGATATTGCAGTGCTCTTACTCTCTTGTTTGTAATTAAACCTCAGAACCCATTTGAATAACTCAACTATCCTAACTTTTATAGAAACTCCAATTTAAAGATTTTTAAAAGTTGTTTCCTCTGAAAATTTTTTCTTTTCAGACCGACATGTTGAATCATTTTCTGATTATGAATACCTCCATGGCTATGTTTTCATGATTTAACGGAGGAAATACATTGATTTAATGTTATATACTTCTTTGGCAACTTAATATGGTTGTTTCTTGTATCTGCCTAATGAAAGTCTATGTAACTTACAAAAAACTTTTTCATTTCAACAATATCTTATTTCAGAAACTTTTGCCTTTATTTCTGTTCCCATTATTTGAGGGTAATTTTCAATCAACTTCTTTTTGACCTTACTCGAATTAAACTTAAAAACATTCAAAAGCAAATTTTTATGAATAACAATGTTGTTAAGATCATTTTTTTTGTTGTGTTTGGTGAGTGCTGGCAACCTGATTATTGTTTTATATTTTAAAAATATGGTTATACGCTTATTCAGCGTGTCAGGAACAACAAAACTGCAAGGGCAATGAAAAATATGCCGAGCAATATCTTTCCGAGTCTCAGGTTGTTTCTAGTCAGCCTGATTGCCTGGAATGTACTCATGCCACCATATGTAAGCCCAAATACGCCCAGCAACGGCAAAATAAACATCACATTGTAGAGTAATAACAATCCGAACCACCGGGAAAAAACACCGCTTGATTCGCTTGCCAGGAGCATCAGTGTCGGTACGTAAACTTGTCCGGTACAAACACTCTCCAGAAGTGTCACCAACACCCCAATGCCAAATACTGCGCTAAGTAAATAGCTACTTTTTAACCCATGACGCATAATTAAGCGGATTCGTTTTTTTATAATTGGTGGGAGTTGCAAAGTGACCTTGTCAGGATTACTGCCAGATGTAGTGTAACGCCAGGCATCACGAAATGATAAAGCGGCAATAAGCAAAAGAACACTCATCATGCCCCAATTTAAAAATGATTTTAAATATGGAATGACATTCAATTCTCGAATGATTTTTAGTATCCCGAATCCTAGCAGCAGATAAGTGAGAAAACATGCCAAGCAGTAGACTATTCCTACCGCAATCAGACGTCTACCCGAGATTTTAGCAACAGTCAAAAGACTCATAAAAAAAATCAAAGTTGAAAATACACACGGGTTGATGCCATCCAGTAGCCCGCCGATGATCACTGTCGTAACAGTCATCCGCTTAGCCCCCTGTGTCGCGACAATTTCATCTGCGGTTAATTTTTTGTTTGTTGCCTCGTCTAGGTTCATGGGCTGAAGCTGATCCATTGTTTCGAAGATCTTTTCCGCTATGGCCTGATAACCTCCTAAGACTGTTTTTCGGTTAAGTATCAGATAAACGCTGTAGTTGCTATCTTCATGCAATTGGTCCAATGTCATAATCAGATGAAGAAAGTTTTCTTTTTGTGATAAATCATATTTGCGTAATAGATAGCGACCAGAATATTTTTCTTCAAATTGCGGCAGAACGAAAGATTTTACTTTGTTGCATTCTTCACAACCAGTCTGAAAAAAGAATTCAACCAGAACTTTATCGTTGACTTTTTCTGCCGAAGCTGAAAAAATAAAACATCCGACCAATATAAAACTGGCTATTTTTAATTTGAATGCTAACATTATTATCCTTTGTTTGGGTTTTTTAAATTTAGATGAAATTTCAACCAGTGTCAAATGGTAACGCATGAAAATATTTTTTGTAATCTTTTTTTTAAATTTTGCCGGATTATCAATATTCGGTATTGTTGCCGCGCCGGTTATCGCAGTTAATGGTAAAGCAACGGTTGACTTCGGTAGTTATCCTGCAAACGAGAACAGAGACACAACTTTTGAGCTGACCAATCGGGGCGACAAGCCTTTGCGTATCGGCAAGATTCGGAACACCTGTGGTTGCACAGAAAATAAACTACAAAAAGAATCATTGGAACCAGGTGCGGTCTCTCTACTTAAGGCAACTATCAAAGCCAATTCTCTTAGCGGCCCATATTCTAAGGTGATATATGTCGAAAGCGATGATCCTCAGCAACGATTCTTACCATTGACCCTCGTCGGGAATGCAGTTCCCCTAATCAAGGTTTTACCCGCTGACAATCTTTATTTTGGGACTCTGACCATTGGTAAAACCTACCGGTATTCTTTTGATCTTGAAACGACGCAAAATAACGTACAAGCGGAAATTCACTCAGTAAACGCAACCTTCCAAATGCAAGCCGAATTGAATCGCAAAGCGGAGACTGAAAAAGGATTTGTTTTGTCTTTGACGGTCACTCCTGATGCGTCTGCCGGTTCGCAGGGCAACATGATATCTGCTGTAATCAAAATAAAAATTGTTGAACCCACTGGGTGGCTACCCATAATAATTTCATTGCGAGGTCGCCTGGCTGAAGTTGATTAACTGCCGAAAGACAAGAAGTGTTTAATGGTCAATGATATACAATAAGTTTTTCTTTTTCCTGCTTTTTAAGATTTACCCGTAATCAAGCTGATGAACAGAAATTGCGGCGCGGCACTGTTTAGCGGGCCGTGACCAGATTCGCGCGCAGGCTTTAAAATGCGAGGCCTTTCTCGAAATCTTTGCAAGCAAAAGTTTAATTTTCGTCCAGGGATACAGCTTAATTGAAAATGTAAATCAGCATGTTATATTAAAAAAGTTTTCGCCGGGATGAAGATTATTATTGTGACAGTAAGGCGTTCAGTCTTCTGCAAAATGGAGGGTGTATTATGAATAAAAAAGAAAAAAGCACAAAAGTTGTCAAAAGCACCAGATCTTCTACTAAAGAGGGAGCAGCAGTCAAGAAAAAAAGACATGTCTTTTTTATTCAAGCAGAGACCGGAAGTACTGTTTCTGTGGCCGGTTCTTTTAATGACTGGAAGCCAAACGATAAAATAATGAAAGATAAAAACGGCGAAGGAACTTTTCAGTGTACCGTTTTATTGGCTCCGGGCTCTTATCAATATAAATTCTGCATTAACGAAACATGGTGCATTGATCCGAACAATCCCAAATTTACACCTAATGATATGGGAACCCTCAACAGCGTTCTTGATATTGAATAAATTTTTTGAAAATTCTTACTGAAGTGGCACTTATAGAAGCTCCGTTATTGTTTCGGTGTTTTTAATAAGTGCCTTTATTTTATCACGATATTCAAAATATAAACTTAGGGTTTACTATGCTTAATGTTCAACTCTACAATGTTGCTCCGCGTATTCCAAAAGAATTGAAATTTCTTGAAGAGCTTTCATATAACCTGTGGTGGTGTTGGAACTGGGATGCCATTGATCTTTTTCGAAAAATTGATATTGGATTATGGCGCCAGGTGCGCGGCAATACGCGACAGTTTTTGACAGTGGTTCCGCAGAGCAGACTTGAAGAATTGTCAAAAGACGAATCTTACATGCGTCATCTGAAGATTGTCGAAGATGAATTTCATCACCAGGTGAAAAGCATAACGGACAAACACGAAATGTCCGATCGACATATCGCATATTTTTCTTTGGAATATGGTTTACATGAAAGTGTTCGCCTATATTCCGGCGGACTTGGTTTGTTGGCAGGCGATCATCTTAAGGCCGCTGCCGGCTTGAAAATTCCGCTAGTGGCAGTGGGGCTGCTGTATCGTGAAGGCTATTTTATGCAGACTCTTGACCGCAATGGCATGCAGGTTGAGCGTTATCCGGAAAATGAAATCAATCATATGCCGCTGTCCAGAGTATGTGATCATAACGGCGAAGAGATGTTTATCAAGATTCCTTTGCTTGACACGGAAGCGGTTGCCGCAATCTGGAAGATGGAGATCGGTTGTGTTACTCTGATTTTGCTGGATACTGAATTACCGCAGAACCGCCAGGATGTGCGTGATATCTGTGGACGTCTTTATTGTGCCGACCGCAGACAGCGGCTCCATCAGGAATTGTTGCTGGGGGTAGGCGGATTTAATGTCCTGACCAAAATGGGAATGGAACCTTCGGTATGTCACATGAATGAAGGACATGCCGCATTTCTTTCTCTGGCGCGGATTGCTTATTTGGTCAAAGAAAAAGGATTGGATGCCGATACCGCGCTGGAAGTGGTCTGGCGTACCAATGTTTTTACCACCCACACTCCGGTTCCTGCCGGCAATGAAACATTCGATACCGAGCTGGTGCGTCCGTATTTGGAAATACTTTGTGCTGATATCGGAATGACTCCTGACCGTATTATTAACTGGGCAGTTGGTGCCGGAGCACAGAATTCGCGCGAATTTTCGATGACAATTCTCGGGTTGAGAATGGCAAATTACAGTAATGGGGTGAGCCGTCTTCATGGTGAAGTGGCGCGTTCAATGTGGAGCCGACTCTGGCCTCAGCGCCCTCAGGATGAAATCCCCATCGGGCATATTACCAATGGTGTTCATATCCGTACTTGGGTTGCTATTCATAACTCGATTTTGTATAACCACTATCTCGGATCCGGCTGGGATGCCAACCCGCCGATTGAAAAGCTTGAAGCCGGTATCGATATGATCCCTGATGAAGAACTGTGGATGAGTCATGAATTGTGTCGTCATTCAATGGTGCGGCATGCGCGGCGCAATCTGCAAAATCAGTTCAAGTCGCGTCATTTGTTCGACCGTACCAATTTGTCGGTGAAAAATGCGCTTGACCCGGATATTTTGACCATCGGTTTTGCCCGGCGTTTTGCCACTTACAAACGTGCCAATCTGCTGTTCCGCGATCCGGCGCGACTGGAGGCGTTGGTCAATAATCCGGATCGTCCGGTACAGTTTATTTTCGCGGGCAAAGCACATCCTGCCGACGACCCGGGTAAAGAAATGATCAGACAAGTCCTGCAGTTTGCACAGCGTCCCGGCGTACGTAATCGGGTGGTTTTTCTTGAGGATTATGACATTAGCGTGGCGCGTTACATGGTTCAGGGGGTTGATGTCTGGTTGAATACTCCACGCAGACCACAGGAAGCCAGCGGCACTTCCGGTATGAAAGCCGCGATCAACGGAGTTTTGCATTGCAGTATTCTCGACGGCTGGTGGGTTGAGGGATATGAGTTTGACAACAACTCTGGATGGGCGATACCCAGCGATGAAGAAAGTCTGAATCCGGAAGAAGCCGATGCCAATGAATCAATGGCTTTATTCAATCTGCTCGAAAATGAGGTTGTCCCTTGTTTTTATGAGCGTTCTGAAGGAGATATTCCGAAGCGTTGGATCAAAATGATGAAGAAATCCATCAAAATGGGACTCGGTCTGTTTTCGAGCACTAGAATGGTTCAGGATTATGAAAGCAGATTTTATAAATTGGCTTGTAATGATTATGCGAAACTTATGACTGATAACGCTTCTGATGCCGTCGCACTGGTTAATGAAAAACGGCGTTTGGTTGAAAGTTTTCCGCGGATTTACGCTGAACAGCCTCATGCTGAATGTGATTTAAATGACATTCATACCGGGGATTCCTTTCAAGTTTCAATCAAGGTATACCTGGCTGACCTGAAGCCCGAAGAAGTTGATGTGGAAATTTATTATGGTCCGGTCAATGTACATAACACTATTACCAGCAGTAATTTTGTTTTAATGAAGACCTACAAGGAATTGGGTGATGGAAATTATCTTTATACGCACAAAATGGTGTGCGATATTGCCGGGCGATTCGGAATGACCGGACGGATAACTCCTTTTGGTGATCGCTGGACGCACAGTATTCCCGGATTCATGAAATGGTCAGGACAATAGGAGTATTTATGCTGTTGAATCCTGCAACGTTTTTAAAGTTATTCATACTGCGGGGAAAATCATGAAAATTAAAAAAAATCCGCGAATTCTGGTAGTAACTCCTGAAATTACTTATCTGCCTAACGGCATGGGCAATATGTCCAATATGCTCAGAGCCAAAGCCGGCGGACTGGCAGATGTTTCGGCATCGCTGGTAGCCGCGCTATTCAAACAAGGGGCAGATGTTCATGTCGCGTTGCCGCATTATCGAAAAATGTTCAATATTGATGTCGGCAAACTGATCAGCTCCGAACTGCGCGTTTATACCGCACTTCTCCCTGGAACGCAGGTGCATTTGGCAGAAGACCGGGCATTTTATTATCGTGATCAGGTTTACAGCAACTATCATGTTGAAAGTATGCGCCACGCATTGGCATTTCAGCGAGAGGTAATCAACAATATTATTCCGTTGGTCAATCCGGATCTGATTCATTGCAACGACTGGATGACCGGCTTAATTCCTGCGTTTGCGCGACGACTGGGGATTCCCTGCTTGTTTACGGTTCACAATATTCACACGCATCATATATCACTTGAAGCGATTGAAGACCGCGGTATTGATGCGGCCGAGTTCTGGGAAAATCTTTATTATCAGCAACAGCCGCAGTGTTATGAAGAAAGCAGGTCATCCAACGGAGTTGATCTTCTGACCAGCGGTATTTTCGCGTCCCACTTCATCAATACGGTAAGTCCGACGTTTCTCAATGAAATTGTCAACGGCATGCATGGTTTTATCCCGGAACCGTGCCGCAATGAAATACGAGGAAAATATCATGCCGGGTGTGCCTACGGAATTCTTAATGCTCCGGACGCTTCATTCAATCCTGCCACCGATAAGTGTCTGGAGGCCAATTTTACTTCCGAAACTTTGATTAACGGTAAAAATCGCAATAAACTGGCTTTTCAGCATGCCACCGGTTTGATTGAAGATCAGAATGCCCCGATTTTTTTCTGGCCCTCACGGTTAGACCCGATTCAGAAAGGCTGTCAACTGCTGGCGGAAATACTTTATCGGATGGTTTCTGAATATTGGCCGGATAATTTACAGATAGCGTTTGTTGCCAATGGCGGTTATCAGGGGATATTCCACCAAATTGTCGAGCATCATGGTTTCAACCAGCGCGTCGCGGTTTGCGATTTTGATGATGAACTGTCGCATCTCGGTTATGCGGCATCTGATTTTGTGCTTATTCCTTCGCTTTTTGAGCCATGTGGGCTACCGCAGATGATCTGTCAGTATTATGGTTCGCTGCCCATTGCGCATGATACCGGGGGGCTGCATGATACGATTGAAGATATCGACACTGATGCCGGAACCGGCAATGGCTTTCTGTTCAAAAATTATGACAGCAACGGTTTATGGTGGGCAATTGAGCAGGCGATGAAGTTTTATCGCTTGCCTCGTGAGGAACGCAGTTTTCAGCAGGCGCGCATCATGCGCGAAGCCTCGCAGCGTTTCAATCATGATGTGACGGCAAAAGCCTACATTGATATTTACGAAAATATGTTGCACCGTTCACTGGTTGCCAACTAATGACTGACCGGAATCCTCAAAATATGCGTAAGCCGCTAAACTGTGATTTTTTGCTGGGGGCATATCGCGAACATCTTTGTCGGCGTTCGGCAATGATTATTGCTACGGAAAAACGTCTTGCCGGCGTCGGTTCCATCGCAGATTTTGCTTCCGGTCATGAATATTTCGGTTTACATTTCCGTAACGGCAAATGGATTTTCAGAGAATGGGCGCCGAATGCTTCAGCGATTTTTCTGATTGGTGATTTTTCCGGATGGCAGCGCCTCAGTGAATTTGAATTGCGCAGAATCAATCAGGATGGGGTTTGGGAAATTGTCCTGGATCAGGAAGTCCTGATACACAATATGCATTATGCCATGGAAGTATTCTGGCAGGGCGGCAGCGGTATCAGACTGCCTGCGTATGCCCGGCGTGTGGTGCAGGACGAAAATACCAAATTGTTTTGCGCCCAGGTATGGCATCCGGAACAACCTTATCAATTCAAAAATCATACGCCGCCCGCTGAATATGGTTTGCTGATTTACGAGGCTCATGTCGGTATGGCCACCGAATCCGGCAGAGTCGGAACTTATGTCGAATTTGAACGCGATGTATTACCGCATATTGCCGCTGCGGGCTATAACACAGTACAGCTGATGGCAGTGATGGAACATCCCTATTACGGCTCGTTCGGCTATCATGTCGCCGGTTATTTTGCACTGTCCTCCCGATTCGGAACTCCGGAGGAATTCAAGTCACTGGTTGATACCGCACACGGGCTTGGGTTGCGGGTGATTATCGATCTTGTTCATTCACATGCGGTTAAAAATCAACGCGAAGGACTTGGCGACCTGGACGGAACCCGTCACCAGTATTTTCACAGCGGCGAACGCGGAATTCATTCGGGTTGGGATTCACTCTGTTTCAATTATTCCAAACCGGAAGTCTTGCATTTTCTTTTGTCGAACTGCCGGTTTTGGCTTGATGAATACCGGATTGACGGATTCCGTTTCGACGGAGTTACCAGTATGCTTTATCTGCATCACGGTATGAACCGGGTTTTTACTTCTTATGAAGACTATTTCAATGTTCAGATTGACGAAGACGCATTGACGTATCTGGCGTTAGCCAACAAACTTATCCATGAAATACGACCCGATGCGATCACCGTGGCCGAAGATGTCAGCGGTATGCCGGGACTGGCTTCACCGCTTCGGGAAACCGGCGGGATCGGATTTGACTACCGCCTGGCGATGGGGGTAACCGACTACTGGTTCAAGCTGTTTGATATTCCTGATGAATCTTGGATCATGAGCGGGTTGTGGCATGAATTGAGCAATCGCCGCCAGGATGAACACACTATCAGTTATGTCGAATGTCACGACCAGGCGATTGTTGGCGGGCAGACCGCTATTTTTCGTTTAATCGGAAAATCCATGTATGACTCGATGCATATCAACTCATCAAAACTTGAAGTCGACCGCGGTATGGCCATTCATAAAATGGCAAGACTGGCGACTGTGGCTTCTGCTGCTACCGGCTATCTGAATTTTATGGGCAATGAGTTCGGGCATCCGGAATGGATCGATTTCCCGCGTGAAGGCAATAACTGGTCATATCACTATGCCCGCCGTCAGTGGTCGCTGGCAGCTAATTATGAATTGCGTTATCATCATCTGAATTATTTCGACCGCACTATGATTCGGCTTATTCGGGACAATGACGTTTTTTCCGGCTTGCCACAGCTATTAAAAGCTGATGACCTTGCTCATGTGCTCGCATTCGAGCGCAACGGGTTGATCTTTATTTTTAACTTCCATCCGTCGTTGTCGCCGACCGATTATCCGCTGGAAGTACTGCCCGGTGAATACCATCTGATTTTGGATTCAGATGCACCCGAATTTGGCGGATTCAGCCGCCTGACCCCCGATCAGCAATACTTTACACTGGCTGAACAGGTGGGTTCCTCCATCTGTCATCGTCTGCATCTTTATTTGCCGGCGCGCACTTCAATAGTGCTCAAAAAAATACGCTGACGCAATTTTCGACATTTTCAGCTTTATCGCGCACGAGCAAAGAGTGGTCGCAGAAGCATTGCTGGAGAAATGAAAACAAAAAAGAGCATCCATGAATCAAAAAAATGACGGAAAATAATTGGCTTTGTCTGCTTTTTTACCCATGGTTTATTCATGATATCAGAAACAGCGTTTCCCGGTAGCAAAATCCCCATGTTTAATTTTTTAAAAATGTCATAACTACATGCTTTAAACTTCGCGCGCGCATAATTCGCGCGCGAAGTTTATAGAACATACTTACGAGACAGTTCGTGCGCTCCTTGCATCCGAGACCATCCCGTATATATTAAACGGCAAACTTGAATACGCGCATGACAACTTAGGCAGGAGAACCGGGTTGCAACTCCAACAAAACACCACGCCGCTGGTTAGTCACCAGTACACCTACGACACGATGAGCCGTCTGGCCACCGTCGGGGATGGGACGCACACCGCCGCCTATTCCCGGATTCCCGGCGGCAATCTCTTGCTACCTCTCATCTGCAACGTACTGAATTTCTCGCGAAACCCAAACAATAATATGCTTCCCGGCGATACGGAATTACTTGTCTGCTAAATATTTGAGTAACTCAATAGCGATAATGCGGTTACCCTTTTCCGAAAGATGCACCCCGTCGGCGGGAGAAAAAAGCGAAGGTTTATTCGGGTAGTCTTTCATCGGTTGGTAGACATCAATATAGTCGATATTGAGTTCATCAGCCAGCTTTTTCAATACGCGGTTGAAATTTTCCATCACTTCCGGCTTACCGAATAGAAAATACGTGCCGCCGCTCGCGACTCGTTTGTCGTTGCTCTGCTTGCAGATTTCATATACCGAAGAAGTTGCGGAGACAAGAACAATTTCCGCGCCAGTCTTCTCCTTCAGTAACGTCAGCGTCTTTCGGTAGGTGTCCTCCTGGACTTCTGGAGAAACGGCCAATATTTCCTTGCCATCCTTAATCCTGAGCAGGGTATCGTTATGTCCGAGAAGTATGAAGATCAGGTCAGGTTTCGGTTCGAACAAACCTTTGTACATCGCCTGTCGGTATGCGGAAGGCCCGCCGTCTATTCCGTTCAGTCTGGACAACACCCTGGTAATCAGGTCGCCGCCTACACCGGCGTTTCTGAAAGAAACTTTTTCATTATACTTGCTCAACCAAAAGTTCACCTTGTCGACATAGTTATTGCCGCGAAGGTAATCGGTCAGGCTGTCGCCAATGTAAAGAATATGCATAGGGGTTTTTACCCGTATTTTTTTTGCGGTGGCATCCATTTCATCGTAAGTTGACTGATCGACGAGTTCGCAGAGAACCTCCGCGACCGCGCCGGTATCTTTCACAAACCCCACAAAACGCCAACTGCCAGGTTGCGCATCAGGAGGAAAAACACCGACATGGCGCCCCACGCCATTGTCATCGATCTTGACTTCGACCGAGTCTTTCCAGTCGCCCGGTGAAATAATCATCATCCCGATATCTCTTTTTTCGGCAGACTGCTTTTGTTCGGCAAGCTTGAAAACTAACTCGTATTCACCGCCGGGATAAGACATGAAGTGGCCGGTAGACGTATTAAGTTCCACGCCATCCTTAGTGAATCTTCCAAAAGACTGGTCATCCATGAAGACAACCGCATTTTCTCCGCGCACCTCGGCAACCGGGGTTATCCGGTTGATATCTGGGTTGTCGATGGTAAATTCGTAACTGATTTCACGCCATTCATTCGTGAGCACCACCGGCTTTTCCTGCCAGAAATATTTATAGTTCGAAACACCTGGATTTGCCGGCGCATACTGGAGTACTCCCAATACAAACTCGCCTTCGCCCTTTACCCACATTGAAAAACGGTACATAGCTCCCGGAATTATCTTTACCGTTAGCGGTTGCATGAAACGTCCCCAATGCTTGCCGCTTTTCTCTTTCGCCAACAGTTTTGCAGATGCCTTCCCCGAGCGAAAAATTTCCTTGTCCTGACTGATGATGCCTGACCAGTAATCAGGTGATATGCAATTTTGTGGAATTCCTTTTGATACAAATTCAAATCCGTGGTTTTTAAATAGATTTTCCTGCCCGTATGCTGAAATTACAGCGAACCCTAGGACAATAAAAATAATCGTTCTGCTTTTCAGTCTATTAGACATATTTATGATCTTCCTCATTTAGGTCTGGTTTGTGTTTTATGTTTTATACACGCTTTCGGTTTGCGACGTTTTGTCTAAAATTTTACCGTTTGTTTCTCTTTATCTTGAGCCAATTACAGAAATCAAGATATTATGGATTCTTTTCTTACCCTCCCTTTTTTGAATTATGATACTCGATTTTTTCCCGCAATCACTTTAAGGATATAATTTACCTCAACCTTAG
>Ga0172377_10003608_pt1 | contig 15908 bp, 16 predicted proteins | sample Pumphouse3metaG_FD_119749 | JGI IMG/M metagenome (GOLD analysis project Ga0172377, IMG submission 119749) | Leachate microbial communities from a municipal landfill in Southern Ontario, Canada - Pumphouse #3 metaG | ecosystem: Engineered > Solid waste > Landfill > Unclassified | place: Canada...
GCTTTATAAATAACACCATCTAAGGTCACTTGAGGAGCAGGTGTTGAAGAAAAAATTTGTCCGATTATGTTTCCCGAATACAAAACATTATAATTTGTTGAAGCGGTTAAGAGAGCCGCTAAAACTATCCCATCACCTTTCATATGTAGGTTTTCTATCATTGTGGTAGATTTCGTTGCATTTGCCCAAATTTCTCCAGCTACACCCCCAGCCGCAGACCTGCAAGCATGAGTAGAGGAAGTAATTTGAAAAATAGCTTTTGTCTGTTCTTGTTCACCCCAATAAACCATTGAGCCAACATTCATGTTGCTGCCTTTTGCAAATATCGAACCTTCGTTATTTAATGTAGAATTTATAATTGTCCCACTAGTGATCCTTCCTGCAAAACCTCCTGCGATTCCACCAGCCCCAGCTAAATATTCATAGTATTGATAGTCGTAGCGGTTAAAGATACCACCTCCAGTCTTTTCGTAAGAAGAACCCATTGTGTCATTTCCAATTACTGCAAAATACCCAGAAGAAGCAATGTTCATCGTTACATTCTCAATTTTCCCTGTGTCGCCCAAGTTTCCGCAGATAATGCCGGCGGTTATGGTATATGAATTATCATTTGCTTCCGCTAAGTTATTCCCTGCAATTTTCTTGTTATTGACGAGGATTAAATTAGTTGATGCAGAATAGTTTATAACTACGTTTTTGAAAGTTCCCGTAAGATTTGCTGCAATGATACCAGTAATAACATTCTGATTAGCATAATTACTTGAACCGGAACCACTTATAGTTATGGTATACCCCGATCCATCAATAATTCCGGAAAAAGTAGAGTTATTGGTTGCAAAAGTAGGATCGTTGATTGTTATGTTGTTAGTTAAAACTATACTAGCAGTAGGATTATTTCTTACGGTATCAATAAAAGTTGTTCCATCAGAAACATCAATAGCTTCAGCATAGATTTGGTCAATAAATTGGACATTAGCATTCATTAAAGAAAAATAAGCTAAGAAGAAAATAAATAAAACAGTAAGAAAGAGTGCGAGAAATACTTTCCCGATTACTTTTTTACTATTCAAAGAACTAGAAAGCTTAATAACCATCAAATCTCCATTGTCACTCGTGCGTACGCGTAATCTTAATTATATTATACATAAGAGTAATAATGTTGTCGATAGCTATCACTTAAGATTTAAGAATTTCACGATATATTCAAAAAGGTCCTCAATCAACTTCTACAAAATCCTCTCCTTTCATAAAATCTGGGATAGTTTCTTGAGGTAGTATGAAACTTTTTTCTTCAGATTTGTTTTTGATTGTATCCTCTCTGTAAAGATCCGAACTTTTTGCGTAAAACTTTTCATAAGTATTCTTAATTTTAAACATCAAATCGTCATAATCTGGTAATTCTAATAGAGATTTAATGCCAAATTTTTTCAAGAATTCGTTTGTAGTTCCATATAGAATTGGTCTTCCAACAGTTTCTTTACGTCCAATGGCATCTATTAATCCAAGTTTCAGTAACATGGAAATGACATAGTCAGAATTAATTCCTCTCAATTCTTCTATGTCTCCCTTTGTTACGGGTTGCTTGTAAGCAATTATTGCAAGAACTTGAAGCAATGTTTTAGATATTTCTCTTTCTCTAGTTTCTAATAGAATGTCGGACAAAACTTGTCCATATACAGGATTAGTTTGGAATTGAATTACATTGTTAGCCTCAATAAAAATTATTCCTCTATCTCCAGAATAATCTTTTTTTATCTGTTCAAAAGCATCATTAATTATAGAATACTCATAATCATTTTTCAGAAAATCGAAAAGTTTATCTTTATGTATACCCGAACCACTAGCGAAAATAATTGCCTCAATTATATGTTTCAACATCTGTAAATAACTCCTCCTCTTGAGCTAGCGTTATTCCTTTATTTAAAAGAGATATCTCAATAAGAGACAAATCCTCTCCTTTAACAGATAACTCAATATATGATTCTTTAACTAATTCTAGAATAGCAAGAAAAGTGTTGATAATCTCCAACCTGGAAAATCCTTCCTCAAAAAGGGACAATAAATTGCTTTTTGTATGAACATTTAAATATTCTATTATAAATCTCATCCTGTCGGCAACAGTAAATCTTTCTAATGGTATAGTTTTTGGAGTTTCTGGATCTTCACTAAATTCAACATTTTCAAGTAAATTTGTGAAAGCAAGTACCATTTTATCAATATCAAAATTTTTAATTATTATTTTGTAATCATTTTCGTCATATGCTGGTGAACGATAAAATCTATGTAAAATTTCCATTTGCTCTAGTTTAATTGCGACATTTCTGTACATGGAATATTCTTCAGTTCGAAGTATAAACATATCTGCATCAGACAACTCATCTGGGTTGATATCATCAAAATCAATTTTGGGGAGTAACTCGCTTGATTTTATTTCTAGCAACGTTGCAGCTAAAATCAAAAAATTTGAGATTTCTTCATAGTCTTTATTTTCTATAGTTTCAATATAACTTATAAATTGGCTTGTAATATCAGAAATGAATATATCTTTAATTGCTACCTGTTTTTTTGAACAAAGGTCAAGTAATGTGTCTAAAGCCACATCTTCATTGTATAAATGATAAGAAATTGGAGAATTAAGTTTTTCAATAACAACACTCATATCTATTTATATTTTCAACCCCGCACTAACTATTTTATCAATCATATCCGTCAATAAATCACTAAAACTTCCAAACACATCTAACCAAGGGACACCAATCATTCGCCCTAAAAAACCCAAGCCAATAATAATCAAAAGAATTAACATTCCATATTTAATCATAAACTGTTGAAAAAAATTATTTCTTGGAAAAATTGTATTAATAATATTATACCCATCGAGCGGATAAATCGGCAATAAATTGAATAAAACTAACATAAGATTAATTTTTATCCCAACTGTTAAAATAGTATAAAAAAATACTAAGAAAAATTGTTGTATTGAGTTAACTATAGATGTCAAATAAAACATTTTTGCACTTAAAAACAAGATTAGAGCTAAAACGGATGATAGAAGAAAGTTAGCCGTTACTCCAGCAAAAGAAACAGTAATCATACCTTTCTTGTAATTTCTAAAATTCATGGAATTTATCGGAACAGGTTTCGCCCAACCAAACCCTATCAAAAGCAAAAAAATTAAACCCTTAACTTCAAAATGTACTTTAGGGTTAAAAGAAAGTCTTCCAGCCGCTTTGGCAGTCAGATCACCATTCAATAAAGCAACATACCCATGACTCCATTCATGAATAATTATTGAAAATCCACCGATTAATATAAAACCTAAAATTAATGCTAATTTATCTATAAAAGTTCCTGGACCCGACAAAAGTCTAATGATAAACAAAATGTTCCTCCTATAAATAAAATTTGCTTTCGTATATATTTTTCATAATTATAGCATCTTCAGCTTGGGTACCATCGCTTTCGCATACAATCCATGGTTGAAGATTATACTTAACTATCAAGTCAGCTAAAGGTTCAAAATTTGGGCCATAAATATCATCTTTAAATGTTAAATGTTTAACCTCTCCCTTAGAAGAAAATTGTATCTTGCTAAAGTGTATGTGCATATTTAAAAATTTAATATTATCGATATTTTCATGTAGTTTTTCAATAATAGTATTATACATATTAGGCTTATTAAGAATTCCTTGCTCCCTGGCATTAATGTGTCCAAAGTCAATACATGGATAAAAATTGTCTCGTATTTCGCATATTTCAATAATTTCATCTACCGTTCCCATTTGACCAACTTTCCCCATTGTCTCCCAGCACAATATTAGACCATTTGAAAACGGAAATTCTAATAATTTGTCAGAAAGATAACGGATATTGTCCAACATTAAAATTCTCGCTTTATTTCTAGTCATTTTTCCTTGACTCGCAGGGTGGACAACTACTCTGTTTGAACCCATTTGTAAAGATTTTTCCATTGTCGATAATATTAGATTTATTGATTTATCTATCATTGATTTATCTTCATTTGCCATATTTATATAATATGGTGCATGTGAGGAAAGAGAGATATTGGAAGCCTCAAAAGACTTACGAATTAAAGAAGCTGTGTCAAAGGTCATATTTACTCCATGGCCAAAAGAATATTCAAATAGATCAAGATTACGTTTTCTGCACCAATCAGCAGCTTGATATGTGTGTTTTTTACCTTCTTCATAAAAACTATCCGAATTTCCAGCTACACCGAATTTAATCATATAATTCTTTTATCCTCTCAACATCTTTATCTATTTGTTTTCTCAACTCAGCAGGTGTAATAAATTTTATATTCTCTCTAATCTTTTTTAAAAAAGTAATTTCAATGTTTTTTTCATAAATAACTTTAGAAAAATTTAATAGCATAGTCTCAATTGTTATTTCTTTATTCTCAAATGTTGGGCATTCCCCTATGTGTGTTAAAGATCTATATCTTTTCCCCTCGACATTTGTTTCTGTTATATATACTCCATTACCAGGAATCATTTTTAGTGGGTTATAATCTATATTCGCTGTTTTAAACCCGTATTTACTGCCATCGGATCTTCCATGGATTACCCTACCATTAATAGTGTATTTGCATCCTGCATATAATTCATATTCATTTACATTACCTTCTTTTAATAAATTTCTTAATAGTGTAGACGAAACTTTTTTGTTTTCTACGTTAGTTAACTTTTCCACATGCAAAAATATTTTGTTTTTCTTAGACAACTTTTCTAATTCTTTAATCCCAGAGGCAGCAAAATGGCCATATGTAAAATCCTCCCCTATGCATATTCCACATAAATCATATTTTGTCATTATATAATTTTCAAATTCATTACCACTCATTTTCAAAAAACTATTGGCAGGTTTGATTAAATCAACATTCATTATCCCAAATTTCTTAATCTTATTAATTTTTTCTTTCTCAAGATCTATTATTTTAATATCTAGCCCTAAAGAGTAAAAAAAATCATCTCCAAAAGTAATTACCAGTGGTTTAGCACCATTTTTAAAAGCAAGCCGGACTAAAGACTTTAGCAACGCTTGATGTCCTAAATGTAAACCATCAAAATAACCTATCGAAATTACATATTTCAATCTAGCCACCTACTACTATATAAGCCAAGTATCTGGGATCAATATACCATCTTCTAAAGTACAAATTGCTACAATTTTATTTTCATTTACAACAATTTTTCTTGTATTTAACTGAGTTATTTCGGAGAATAATACTTTTTTCCCATCCAAAAGGGCTTTTAATGTCATTGAATCTATTTCTATAGTATCAATATCCGGCATACATTTTTCCAAAGGATATAGATAAGATAGAATATTACCTTGATTTAATTCGTTCAATTTAATCGCACTTTCTATTTTAAAATTTCCGCTAGATTCTCTTCTTAATAGTTCAACATAACCAACTGTTCCTAACATGGCGGCTAGATCCCTGCAAAGGCTTCTTATATAAGTCCCAGAATTACATACGATACGAAAATCAAATTCATTTACAGAAACTTGTTCAATAAGATCAAAGGATATAACCTTTATCATTTTATCTTTCAAATCAAAATCAGTTCCAGACCTAGCTAGTTTATATGCGCGTACGCCGTTTAAAGAATTTGCTGAAAACAATGGAGGTTTCTGTTCAAAAGTCCCGATGAATGACTTTAGTTTTTTTTGGACCTCTTCAATACTTGGGATTAAAGAACTTTCTTTAATTACTATTCCTTCTGTATCTAAAGTATTTGTTTCTTTTCCAAAAAAGAATCGTGCATAATATTGCTTTGTTTTCATTAAATGATATTTAAAAAGTCTTGTAGCTCTTCCAACAGCCACAGGTAAAACGCCAGAGGCAAACGGATCTAAAGTTCCAAAATGACCAACTTTATATTTTTCAGTGGCCTTTAAATCTTGAAGTATGTGTTTTACTTTCCCAACCACAAAAGCAGAAGAAACTCCTTCACTTTTATCTATTACAATAATACCATTTAACATTTGATGAAATTACATGCGGTTTTAACAAGCGTTTCAAGGGTTTTTTCATAAGGTAATTTAAACTTGCACCCACTCGCATTCTTATGCCCTCCTCCGCCAAATATTCTTGCATAAGCAGAAGAGTCAAAAGGATCTTTTGATCTTATGCTAACTTTATATACATTCTCTCTTTCTTCCGCGATGGCAATAGCTAAAATTACTTCATCAATTTCGATTAAATTATTAATGATTCCCTCAGTGCTATAAATGTCACAACCAGTCTTAACGAAATCATTTGTTAAGAAAGTAATAACTGCCATTTTATTATCATAAAAAAACTGTGTTTTAGAAAGCGATTCAACCATTAAGTTAAACTCGCATATGCTTTTTTCTCTGTAAATTTTATCTACTATGTAGTTATTGTCGATTCCGTAAGAGATTAGTTCAGAAGCTATTGCCATAGTTTCAGCTGTAGTCGATGAAAAAGAAAAAACACCAGTATCCGCAGCTAAAGCTCCAAATAAACAAAAAGCTATTTCCTTGTCAATTATACTAGCATCTAATGTTTTAAAAATTTTATAAAGAATTTGCGAAGTAGATGCTGATGTTGTCTCTATAATAGAATCTTCTATAATATAAGGATATATATGATGATCAATCCAGATCCTGTCTTGACATCTATCAAAGTATATATTGGCACTGTTTTTTCCCATTCTCTCAACGGTAGCACAATCTAAACAAATACCTAGATCATATTTTGTCGGTTTAGAATTATTAATAACCGAAATGTTAGGGTATACAAATAGGTTTTTTCTAATCAAGTTTCCTGGCTCTAAAAAAACATCAACTTGCTTACCATAATTAATTAAGTATTTATACATTGCTAAACTACTTCCGATGCAGTCAGCATCTGGGTTAATGTGCATAAAAATCGCAATTTTTTGAGCTGATAATATTTTTTTTATAAATATTTCGTACACAGTTTCCTTAATCTAATTTATTCTTCTTTTTTATTTGCTTCTTCAATGAGATTGGAAATCTTATAAACATAATCTAATGTATTATCTAAGTGAAATGATAGAGAGGGAATCTTTCGAATCTTCATTCTTTCGAAAAGAAGCTTTCGAATATAATTAGACATTGATTGAAGAATTTTAATTGCTTCTTTACCTTTTATTTCGCCTCCATATACACTAATAAATACCTTGCAATTATCCAAATCCGACGTGGCCTGTACTTCCATAATTGTAATGATCCCAAAAGAATCTAGCCTTGGATCATTAATATCATTGCGTAAAATATCTGTTATATTTTTTTGTAATTCTGAATTAACTCTCTCGATATTCATTATTAACCTCATTTTTGGACTAATTTAAAAGATTCAATAATATCTCCTTCAAGAAAGTCATGAAAATCTTTTAATCCAATCCCACATTCGAAACCTGAAGCAACTTCTTTTGCATCGTCCTTAACCCGTTTAAGTGAAGTAATCATTGTATCTGCAATAACTACATCATTTCTAATTAGTCTTACATTAGCATTTCTAACAATTTTTCCATCTTTTACCATACATCCAGCAATACCACCTACGCCTGGGATTTTATAGACAGCTCTAACCTCCGCTTTTCCAATATACTCCTCTCTAAATACAGGTTTTAACAATCCGTTAATAGCTTTTTGCACATCATCTAAGGCATCGTAAATAATTCTATACAATCTAATATCAACATTCTTATTTTCCGCAGATATTTTTGCTTTCGAATCAGGTCTCACGTTAAATCCAATAATTATTGACCCAGTAGTTTTTGCTAAAGTAACGTCGCTTTCATTAATTGAACCAGGGATAGCCTGAAGAACATTTACTTTTACTTCATCATTCGAAAGTTGCTCTAAACTTGATTTAAGCGCTTCAACAGACCCTTGAACATCCCCTTTTACTATTAAATTAACAGAAGCAAGTTCTCCTTCTGCAAACCCTTTGTATAAATCTTCTAAAGAAATTGTCCCACTCTTGATTTTGTTTACTCTTTCACGAGCTATTCTTTCATCGGCGACCTGTTTTGTCAACTTTTCATCATCGACTGACATAAGATTATCGCCTGCATTTGGAACATCTTTAAGGCCTAAAATAGCAACCGCAGTAGATGGACCTGCTTCGTTTAAAAGTTCGCCTTTTTCGTCATGCATAGCCCTTATTTTTCCAGTAATTGTGCCAGCTACTATATAGTCACCTACTTTTAAAGTTCCATTTTGGACAATTACAGTTGCGATTGGACCTTTACGTGCATCAAGTCTAGCTTCAATTATTGTCCCTTTTCCACTTCTGTTAGGATTAGCGCATAATTCCATTACTTCAGAAGTTATCAATATTGTTTCCAATAATTGAATAATGCCTTCTCCTGTTTTAGCTGAAACCCTAACGCAGGGAATGGTCCCACCCCATTCTTCTGGAACTAGCCCTTGTTCAGATAATTGGGTAAGAACTTTGTCTATATCTGTTCCTTTTTTATCTATCTTGTTAATCGCTACAATAATATTAACTTTTGCAGCCTTACTATGATTTATCGCTTCTATGGTTTGAGGCATAATGCCATCATCAGCAGCTACTACTATTACAACGATATCAGTTACATTTGCCCCTCGTTCTCTCATAGAAGTAAAGGCCGCATGTCCCGGGGTATCAATAAACGTAATTTGTTGTTCCTTGATTTTTACCGAATATGCTCCTATGTGTTGAGTAATGCCTCCAGCTTCTCCAACCGCCACATGAGCTTTTCTAATATAATCTAATATAGATGTCTTACCATGATCTACATGCCCCATTATAGTAACAATCGGTGGTCGAGGTTCTAGACACTCACTTTTATCTTCCTCGTTTTCATGATATTCGGATATTATATCTTCTGATGTTTTTTGAATCTTTAAATCCAAGGTTACTCCTAATTCTTTTGCAACAAGATACGCTGTATCAAAATCTATTATTTCGTTAATAGTCTTTAAAATATCTAAAGACAAAAGCTGTTTGCAAATTTCTGCCCCAGTTTTACCTATTTTTTCAGACAATTCCTTTACAGTTATAAATTGTTTATCAATAATAGCATGATCGATTACTTTTGTTTCTAGTATATTAAATTGAGCATTTTTCCTACTTCCAGTTTTCTTCGTCCTGAGACGAACAATTTTACCTTCATCTTCATAAATTGTATCATTCTTAGAATTATCATATAAATTTCTAAGTTTTGCTTTTTTTGTACCTGTTTTTGGATCGAAATCCGTATCTTGTAGATTCCCAGTATTTTTTTTCTTAGTATATGGTTTCGGGGGTGAAATTGGTGGTTGAGGAATATTATCAATGAAAGGCTTATCATTTGGTTTATTGTATCTGTTTGTGGACGTGTTGCTCGAAGTTGTTTTAAAGTTTCTTTTAGGATAATCCCCTTGTGTAGGAGGATAATAAACGGTAATTTCTGGCTCAGAAGTAGTATTAGTAGGTTTAATCTCCGAAGAAAGTGTTTTTTCATTTTCTTCTTGATTCAGCTCAATTGATACTGTTTCATCTAAGTCTTCTTTCTCATTACCGTCCAAAGAAGACTCTTGTTCTTCAGGCAAAAGAACCGCTGTTTGAATAGCCTTTTGTTCCTCTTCAAATTTTATACGTTGCTCAATCTCTTCCTTTTTCTTATCTAACTCCATCTTTAGGATCTTAACCGAGCCCAAAAATAATTGTATTTGTTCAGAAATCTGATTTTTTAGTGTTTCATATTCCTTGTTATTGATTTTTTCATTATCTTTATTTGTCATTTTCACTCCCTGGATATTCTTCTTCTAAAAAAGTTTTAATAATAGCATCACACAAAGTTCCTTTAAGTATAGAAATTACTTTTACTCCTGTTTTTATTGCAGTTAAGTCCTCCCAATTTGATAATATCCATAATCTACATTTTCTTGTCTCTAACCATTTGTTTAATTTCTTTTGAGCATTCTCAGAGAGATTTTTATCAACTAAAATCGCTCCAATAACAGAATTATTTTTCCCACTAAGAACTGTATCTGAACCAAATAGTACTTGTCTAGATTTTATAGAAAACCCTATTAACGTATTAATTCTCTTCCAGTTTTTCATTGATACAATCATATATATTTTTATTTACATTGACTTTAAAACTCTTGTTTAAAAGATGTTTCGATACAACCATCTTCATGCAAGTATTATCAATACATATATATACTCCTCTACCTCCTAATTTGCATTCTTTGTCGACAAAAATATCTCCATTGCTCAATTTTGCGATCCGAAGGCAATCATTCTTGTCTCTCCTCCTTTTACAGGCTATACATGTTCTTGTTTCCTTCGGAAAATTTTTCATATAATTACCTTATGAATCAATTTCAGTCATTACTTGAGTATACGGCTTTATATCGATTTTATAACCAGTTAATCTTGCAGCAAGCTTAGCGTTTTGTCCATTTTTCCCAATAGCAAGCGACAACTTATCATCAGGAACAACGACTATTGCTTGATTCTCCGTTTGATTTAATCTGACCATTGATACTTTTGCTGGGCTAAGTGCTCTTGTGATATATTCCGAAGGATCATTGGAATATAAAATGACATCAACCTTTTCCCCATTCAACTCTGAAACTATTGCATTAACTCTAGCGCCTTTTGGCCCGATACATGCTCCAGTTGAATCAACATTAGGGTCTTCGCTATATACTGATAATTTAGTCCTAAAACCTGCCTCTCTTACAATATTTTTAATTTTTACTAAATTTGATCTAATTTCAGGGACTTCTATCTCAAATAATTTTTTGACATATCCTGCGTCAGCTCTGCTTACAATAACTTGTTGCTGTCCTTTAGGGTTAATTCTTACTTTTTTTACATACACTTTAATTTGCTTGCCTACTGAATATTTCTCATTAAATGGTTGCTCATTTAAAGGTAAAACTGCTTCCATTTGTGTGCCAACTATCTCAACATAAGTTGCCGTTGGTTCAGCTCTTCTCACTATAGCCTGGACTAATTCCCCCTCCCTCTTTGTCATTTCATCGTGAGCCATAGTTTTTTTTGCGTCATTAATTTTTTGCAATACTACCTGAGAAGCCGTTTGTGCCGCTATTCTAGACACTTTTTCAGGAGGAATAATTTCACGGCTTATTTCGCCAATTTTTGCATCAGGGTCAATTTTTCTTGCTTCTTTTAAGGAGATTCTATGTTCCTCAATATCCATTTCTTCAAAAGAGTTTTTACGTTCCTCCCCATCGACTTCCTCTTCAACAACTTTTGCATAAGCAACACATCTTATTTCAAACTTTTCAGGATATAGTTGTAAAGAAACGGCCCTATCAAGCCCCGTTTCTTTTTTTAAGGCAGAGCTTAATCCATGTTCAAGAGAAGATATAATCATTTCTCTCTCCAATTTTGAACTTTTTTCTAATTCATCTAATGCGGCAAAAAAATCCTTATTATTCATTAACATAATCCTCCGTTAAAATTCAATAATATTTAAAAATCTAGATGGGGAAAAAGTGTTTTTATGTTTGTTCTTTCCACAACCAGTGTTTTTCCTAATTTTGTTTCAATAGAAACCTCTGTATCACTATATTCTTTAATATATCCAACTATTTTGTTTTTCAAATTTTCGTTTTGCTTTGTAACTAGATCAACTTTTACTCCTAAGTTTCTACGAAAATCATCATTGCTAATAATAGGCCTATCTAATCCTGGGGAAGAGATAATCAAGGTATAAGGATGACCATCAGAAATATCTACCTTATCAAGTGGTATAGAGACTTCTTTGTCAACCAATACGCAATCATCTAAGGAAATACCCCCTGTTTTATATATAAATATGGTGATATTCTTTTTTATACCTATATTCTCAATTTTAATTTCTACTAATTCATATGATAGTTTTTCAAGTATAGGCTTAATAATTGATTCTATTTTTTGAACATATTCTTTGTTATCCATATAGATAATCATTTCCTTCCTTAGATATTCAATAAATAAGAGTGGCCAACTGACCACTCCCACAAGAAAGTTATACTAAGTCTTTTTATATTAACATAATTATACTTTGATATCAAGCAAATCAAACAATAATGGGTCATTGTGGTTGATGTATATTAATGAATTCTGTCTTAAGCAAACTAATACTTCCAAAAAATCATCAGGTGGGGGAGCGATAAATGACAAATCCTTTCCTGTAGTTGGGTGTGTTATCCCTAAATACCAAGAGTGCAGCAATTGTCCATTAACTTGAAATTTATTTGATCCACCATATGTTAAGTCACCAACTATCGGATGGCCTATTGATTGAGAGTGCACTCTAATCTGATGAGTTCTTCCGGTATATATTTGATAATTAATTAAGGAATAATCCTTGTAACCTTCTATAACATTGAATGAAGTTTTTGCGTAACGTCCAGATGAGACTACGGCCATAGTTTGGCGATTTTTTCTAGACCTTGCAATGGGTCTTTCTATAATCCCCATCTTTTCATGAAAAAATCCATCAGCTATCCCTATATATTGCTTATTCACTCGCCTATCAGAAAACTGTTTAGCTAGAGAATTATGTGCGAAGTCATTTTTTGCAACAACAATAATTCCTGAGGTATCCTTATCCAAGCGATGTACTATTCCAGGCCTAATTTTTCCATTGATTGAAGAGAGGTCTTTGATATGATAAAGTAGTGCATTCACTAATGTATTTTCTAAGTTACCAGCTCCAGGATGTACTACCATACCTTTGCTTTTATTAATCACAACTATATCTTCATCTTGGAACATAATATTTATAGGAATGTTTTGAGGAATAATATCTATTTCTACAGGTTCTTCTATTTCAACAGATAAAGCTTCCTCAGCTTTAATTATGTAGCTAGATTTATCAATTACGTGAAACTGATTCCTTACTAATCCTTTTTCAATTATTAGTTGGACTTTATTTCGAGAAAAATCTAATTCATTAGAAAGAAATGAATCAATCCTTTTCCCTATATCTTCTTTTTCTACATATATTCTAATATTTTCCATAAAAACTTTTTATTTATTTATTTTTGTTGTAGCGAAAAAATCCCATAATATATACATTATTAAAATGATACACCCTATAGTCAAACAAGAGTCAGCTATATTAAAAACAGCAAAGTCTATAAGCTCAAAATATATAAAATCCCTTACATATCCAAACTTCAATCTATCGATTATATTACCTATCCCCCCTGCGATAATCAATGACATAGCAATTTTAAATAAAGGATTATTTATCTTTTTTTGAGTAAGTATTAAAACAACTAAAGCACCTATTACAGTAATTATTGATACAATGGTTAGAATATTTGTAAAATCTGCAAATATACCAAAAGATGCTCCCGTGTTTTTTATAGCAGTAAATCTTAATACCCCTGATATTAAAATAATATCTGGCTGACCAGAAGCAATTGGACCATAAATATATTTCTTTGTTATAAGATCCAAAGCAATTAAAGAAATTATCAAAAGTAACTCTAATATAAGTGTGAAAATATTTTTTCTCATTTAAATATTATATATTAACGGCAATAAAAAAACAAAATTATAATACTTTAAATAAAAATCAAAGATTCAAAGAGTTTATTATCCTTAATAATCTTGAAAAATTGCTTTACCAAGTCTAATCATATTCGACCCACACTCTAAAGCCTCGATATAATCATCCGACATGCCCATTGAAAGGTGAATAATACTTTTATCTAATATGTTTAGAGAGTCAAACAAATTCTTAGCTTTATAAAATATATCTTTAATCTTATATGTATCACTCTTTTTGGGAGCAACAATCATTAGTCCCTCTATCTTAATACATTTAAATTTCTCCCTAATATTTTCATAAAAAGAAATTAGTTCTTTAGAGAAAATTCCTCCTTTATTACTTTCACTACCAGCATTAATTTCAATAAATATTTTTTGTGAAAGATTATTAATTCTACATATTCTTTCAATTTCTACGCATTGATCTATTGAATCAATACTTTGTATATATCTAGTCTTTCCTACTAAATACTTAATTTTATTTGTTTGCAACCTTCCAATAAAATCCCAAGTATATGCATTATCATATTTAGACCTAAACTCCTGAGCAATATTCTCTCCAAATACACTATTATTTAATAATCGATTTGCTTCCTTCATATTTTCAATCGTTTGATTTTTTGATGCAATAATAATGCTAGGAGCCCTTAAGATATTATTACTAAAAGATATCCTTTGAATTTCTTGTTTAATTCTTATAATGTTATTTTCAATACTCATTCTACCCCCTGTACGATAAATCCATCATAATTCGACCATAAAACATCAGAAACATATTCTGGATAACTTTCTTCTTTTACAATTATAGATAAATTATTTAAAAGAATCTCCTCGGGCATACTTATTGGATTTCCTATTATTATCGGAGGGGTTTCCTGTGACGATAGGTCTATGGCCAATTCTGTCTCCCCGTCCCAAGTGAATACATCCTGACCAAGTCTGCTAATATTCGGCAATAAATACTGATTAATCCCTTTTACCCCCCAAAAAGCTCTATCAGAGATAAACAAATCCGAAGAAGCGATTGCACTAATATTTGCTAGGCCATTTACTTCATTTCCGGTCAAATCAATCTGAATAAGAGAATCGCAAAAAGCGAATGACTCAAAGCCTATAAACGCAATTTTTTTATCTGATTTGAATTTTATATAAAAAAGATTATTCGCTCTATAAAAAGCATAATCTCCTATCATCGTACAGGTTGAAGGAATATCATATGAATTTGTCTCTTTGCCTGCAGTATATGATAATAAAATATCTTTATTTTTTGAATATAATACATTTTGTGAATCAACAGAATATTTAGAATTATCATTAGCAACATAATATTTATTTAAAAATTTAAGTCCGCTCAAAGCTCCTTTTCCTATTATTACTACTTGAGAAAGGTCTAGCTCAATTATATCAAATTTATCATAACTTAAAGAATAATCTGATAAAATCCTTACATTTGATAAAGCTAAACCTTTGATCTGACTTGTTTGTTTAAAAGTATCCTTTCCTATACGGCTTACTATTCTCGGATTTTGAGAATTAATTTTTACGATTTTTGGAACCACAACATAGGATTGATCCCCATAATATTTATAAGTAGAAAAAGTTCCATCTTCATTCTCATAAACCCAGAAACTATTTTCAATTTTATATAATCCATTTTTAAAAGAAAAATAATCGTCCTTAGCCGACCCATCTACTGACAAAACAACCAGGTTACTATATATTTGTGTATCAATAGTTTTCTCATTAAAAAAATTAGAATAAACTTTATGAAAAATCTGCCCTATTGAATTTACAAGCACAGGTAGATTAATTTCTATTATAAGATAAAAACAACCATCTTCTTTTTCTGCAATAATTACTTCTTCCATATAATGAGCAAAAGAGCAAATTTCTGGAAAACTCGTAAAATAATCTAATATAGCGGTTAAGTTATCCATACGTTTTAGATAAATCCCATAATCGGATAAAAATAACTCATTGATTTCCAGATATCTCTCTCTAAGGGAAAAACTCTCAGGGACACTCTGTTCAAATTCACCCTTAACGTGAACGTTGTAACCAGGCATAATAAACGTATCAGGGATTTGTTCATAATTAACATCAGGATCAGAGGCCTTTTTTATCATTAATCTCGATAACTTATACCCTTTATCTGGTTTTATTTCGAGAGGAACATAGCTACCTGTTTTGGCGGAATCTTGTCCTTTTATGGTACCCCCTATTTCAGAATAAAAATATTTAATTGTGCTAATTACTGAAGGAGGCGGGCTTTCTCTAAAATAAAGATCCAAATTTATATTTCCAACTGTATAGTAACCTGAAATATCTAAATCAA
>Ga0172377_10003611_pt1 | contig 15902 bp, 10 predicted proteins | sample Pumphouse3metaG_FD_119749 | JGI IMG/M metagenome (GOLD analysis project Ga0172377, IMG submission 119749) | Leachate microbial communities from a municipal landfill in Southern Ontario, Canada - Pumphouse #3 metaG | ecosystem: Engineered > Solid waste > Landfill > Unclassified | place: Canada...
GCAAGAGTATTTCTACTACAAAGCCTAACTGCCCATCATTGTTGAGAATGCTATCAAAAACCTACTCACCATAACTCGGCTATGTTTCCGTTGCTTTTTGATGCGCTACATCAACACTAATAGTCATTTAGACTTTTCGTTACGAAAACCCTTGCGGATTTAAGGTAAAAAAAACAAACAATTGCTAAGACTTTAGATTACTTTTTTCGATAAGATATTTTTTTTAATTCCTTAATTCGTATATTGCTTCTTATAATCTATTTTTTAAATATAATTTATGAAAAGATACATCGCAATACTTTTAATTTGCTTATTATCAGGAGTATTATCAGCAAAAAACAATGCAAGATGGCTCCGTTACCCGTCAATATCACCTGACGGCAGTACTATTCTGTTTAGTTATATGGGTAATATTTATCGTGTAGATACTAACGGAGGCACCGCTATTCCCGTTACTACCGGAAATGATTATAATATGCGTCCGGTCTGGAGTCATGACGGTAAAACAATAGCCTTTGCCTCTGACAAATACGGTAATTTCGATATTTATACAATGCCTGTTACAGGTGGGATACCTATAAGGCTTACTTTTAACAGTGAAAATGATTATCCTTATGATTTTACAATTGACAATAATCAGGTTCTTTTCGGAAGCAATCGTGAGGCTCCGGCAAAAAGTGTCAGATTCCCTGGAAGCAGGTACTTTCAAAATCTTTATACCATACCTGTAAACGGAGGAAGACCTGTTCTTGTTACAGCTGCCGGGGCGGAAGATGCTCATTATAATTCGAACGGTACAAAGATTATTTTTCAGGATAAAAAAGGATATGAAGATGCTTACAGAAAACATCATACTTCACACATAACACGTGATATATGGATCTATAATATTTCTGAAAATAAATATACAAAAATTACTTCATTCCAGGGAGAAGACAGGGAACCTGTTTTCGGTCAGGATGATAAAACTATTTATTATCTGAATGAAAAAAACAATACACTTAATCTTTACAAAAAATCTCTTTCTGATAATACTGAAAAAGAAATTACTAATTTTAAAAATTTTCCTGTAAGGGATCTTAGTATTTCTAATAACGACAATCTGTCTTTTGTCTGGAAAGGAGATGTTTATACAGTAAAAGATGGTCAGACACCTAAAAAAATTAACATTGAAGTTTCTGATGATACAGGATATAAAATAGTAAAAAACATTCCTATAAGTAGCGTTTCTGAATTTACCGTAAGACCTGACGGTAAGGAAATTGCATTTGTTAACCGTGGTGAAGTTTTTGTTACATCAACTGATTATTCAAGAACAAAACGGATTACTGATACGCCTGAACAGGAAAGAATGATAAACTGGGCTCCTGACGGTAAAACCTTAGTGTATTCTTCTGAAAGGAATGGTAGCTGGAGTATCTATAAGGTTACTATGAAATATCCGGAAGAAAAATATTTTTATGCTTCTACTCTGCTAAAGACTGAACCTCTTGTTGAAAATTCATCAGACGATTTTCAGCCTGATTATTCTCCTGATGGTAAAAAATTAGCCTATATAGATGAAAGAAATATTTTAAAGGTTCTCGATTTAAAAAAGCATAAAACTGTAACAGTTCTTCCTGAAGGTAGTAATCATTCTTACAGCGATGGAGACTGGGGTTTTGAATGGAGTCCTGACAGCAAATGGCTGCTTGTGGATGACCAGAAAGGACGTATGTCTGATAATAATACTGCTTTAATAAAAGCAGACGGAACCGGAGAAATACGTTTTCCAGTGAATAGCGGATTTGGTGAAAACAATGCAAAATGGTCTTTGGATGGCAAAATGATGACTTACCTGTGCAGTCGTGACGGATTAAAAACCTTGTCTCAAAGAAATGTTGAAGAAAATATCTTTGCTGTTTTCTTTGACCAGAAAGCTTACGACCGTTATATTTTAAGCAAAGAGGATCTGGCTTTACTAAAAGAAAAGGAGGAATCTGATAAAAACGCAAAAAAGAAGAAAGATTCTGAAAAAGAAGAAAAAAATAAGGAAAAAGCTGATAAGAAAAAAGAAAAAAAAGACCCTTTAAATATTGACCTTAAAAACATTGAAAGTAGAAAGGTTAAATTAACAATTAACAGTTGTCGTATCAGCGACTATATTCTAAACAAAGATGGCAGTAAAGTTTATTATATGGCTTCCTCTGAAGGCAAAGGTTATGACCTCTGGGAAACAGAGCCCAGAACAAACGAAACTAAAATTCTGGCTAAATTACAGGGATCTCCAAGTGGAATAGAATTGAGTAATGATGAAAAAATGATTTTCGTCAGCAATGGTGGAAAACTTGTTAAGGTAGACGCAGGAAGCGGTAAAATTAGCTACATTTCGATTAATGGAAAAATGAAATTGAATTCATATACCGAAAGAAATTATATCTTTGAGCATATCTGGCGTCAGGTTACTAAAAAATTCTACGACCCAAAGATTCATGGTATTGACTGGAAAATGTACCATGATGAATATGCGAAGTTCCTTCCTTATATTAATAATAATTACGATTTTCAAGTGCTCCTCAGTGAAATGCTGGGAGAATTAAATGGTTCACATACAGGTGGAAGATATTATCCCCAAAATGGGAATAGCAATCAGACGGCTTCTCTTGGGTTGCTTTATGATGAAACATATACAGGAAAAGGTATTAAAGTGAACGAAATAATTCAGGGAGGACCTCTAGACTGTGCCGAAAATAAAATTAAAGCTGGTGACATCATTCTTCAAATTAACAAGGATACTATTAAGGCTAATGAAAACTGGAATAAATATTTAAATGATATAAGTAATACAAATATTCTTCTGACAGTAAAATCAGGTAGGAAAACCTTTACACAGACTATACGACCGGTTTCCATTAGTACTGAAAAAAGTCTTATGTACAAACGATGGACTCGTATGATGGCACATATGGTTGATTCTCTGAGCAACGGACAATTAGGCTACGTACATATTCAGGGAATGAACGACAATAGCTTTAAAGATATATACGAGAATGTAATGGGGAAAAATCGTGATAAAAAAGCTTTGGTTGTTGATACACGTTTTAACGGCGGAGGATGGTTACATGATGAATTAAATACCTTTCTTAGCGGAAAATTGTATTTGAAATTTGCTCCACAGGGACATCTTCTAAAAGGAGGCGAATCTTTGAACAGATGGAACAAGCCCAGCATTGTTATTATTAGTGAAGGAAATTACAGTGATGCATTTATTTTCCCATTTATCTATAAACAAAATCATATAGGAAAATTAGTGGGTATGCCTGTAGCTGGCACCGGTACAGCTGTATGGTGGGAACGTCAGATTGACCCGTCTATTGTTTTCGGAATACCTATGGTAGCTACTATTGGATTAGACGAAAAGGTTACAGAGAATAAGGAACTGGAACCTGATATAATGGTTTCTCTTCCATACAATGATTTTCTTAATGGTAAGGATCCTCAGCTTGAAACAGCTGTTAAAGAATTGATGAAAGAAGTAAAATAAAAATTGTCGATAAAAGAAAAAAACGGGCTTATACCCGTTTTTTTCTTTTTGTTTCTTTTGATTTAATAAGCTCTTCCTTTTCTTCCTTCGTAGTAATTAATAAATGCATTGTTAACCACTTTGTTCCCCCCTGGTGTAGGATAGTCTCCGGTAAAATACCAGTCTCCTTTATCATTAGGACATGCACGATGAAGATTTTCGATACTCTGATACACTATCTCAACCTCAGAGGGACATCCTTTGGGTTTTAATAATTCGGCAGATTTTGCTGAAATTTCTTCAGGAGTAAATAAACTGTATATCTCTTTTACATAGTTTACTATTTTTTCTTTCGGTAAATTCTGCTGTGCTTTACATTTATTATAAACATCGGTAATTAACTGTTCTTTACCAAGATCCTTTATTAAAGCAATAGCTGCCTGAAAAGCAATAAACTTATCAAGAACTGCCATATCTATCCCGTAACAGTCGGGATAACGAATCTGCGGAGCTGATGATACAACTATAATTTTTTTAGGTTTTAGTCGTCCCAGAATTTTTAGAATACTCTCTTTTAATGTTGTCCCGCGAACAATTGAATCGTCTATTATTACCAGAGTATCTTTATCTTCTTTAACTACTCCGTAAGTAACATCATATACATGTGCCACCATGTCATCACGACTGGCATCATCGGAAATAAATGTTCGGAGTTTGACATCCTTAATGGCAATTTTTTCAGTTCGGGGTTCAAGAGCTACAATCTCTTCTAATTCTTCTTCTGTCATTTCTTTGCCCCGTTCCCTTATCTGTTGCTTTTTCCAGGTTGCCAAATTTTCCCTGACTCCCTGCATCAATCCGTAAAAAGCTGTTTCTGCTGTATTTGGTATAAAAGAATATACTGTATTTTTTATATCATAATCGGTATTCTTAAGAAGAACAGGAGCAAGCAAACGTCCCAATTCTTTACGCTCTCTATATATATCTTTATCGCTGCCTCTTGAAAAATATATTCTTTCAAAAGAGCATGACTTACGCTCCTGTGGCTGTCTTACCCTTTGGGTAAAAACTTCTCCATCTTTCTTTATAATGAGGGCATCTCCGGGATTAATTTCTTTTACATCTTCTTCCCTTACATCCATAACCGTCTGAATAACCGGACGTTCAGAAGCCACAACTACTATCTCATCATCAATATAATAATGAGCAGGACGAATTCCCCATGGATCACGCATAACAAAAGAATCTCCATGTCCGACTAATCCGGCAATTGTATAACCTCCGTCCCAGTCTTTACTGGAATTTTCCAGGACACGCTTTATGTCCATGTTTTCTTCTATAAGAGGTGAAATTTCCTTGTCATTATATCCGTCTTCCTTATACTTGCGAAAAAGATATTGGTTTTCACGATCTAAAAAATGACCTACTTTTTCAAGAATAGTTACTGTATCGGCATATTTTTTAGGAGTCTGCCCCAAATCAATGAGTTTCTGAAAAAGTTCATCCATATTGGTCAGATTAAAATTCCCGGCCAAAACCAATGTTCTTGATTTCCAGTTATTCTGACGCATCACAGGATGCACATAATCTATACTGTTGTTTCCAAATGTACCGTATCGCAAATGCCCAAGATATAATTCCCCTGCAAATGGAATATTTTCATAAACCCATTTTGTATCGCAAAGATCCTGACCATTTTTTTCAGCTTCTTCCGGACTCTGGTTAATATTGTCGAAAACATCTTTGATAGGATTCTGCTCTTTTGAACGATATCTGTTAAGATATTCATGACCAGGAGCTAAATTCAGTTTAAGACAAGCAACTCCAGCGCCATCCTGCCCCCTGTTGTGCTGTTTTTCCATTAACAGATATAGCTTATTTAAGCCATATCTCCATGTTTTGTATTTTTGTTGATAATACGAGAAAGGTTTTCTTAGCCGAATCAGGGCAATTCCACATTCGTGTTTAATAGCTTCACTCATTTTCTATCGTACTTTCTTCTTTAGTATATAATTTAGGAAATTGAATAAGATCCGGGACAATAAAAGAGTTTGGATATTCAAGGCTGATAAGATGCCTTAATCTTAAAGCATCCCCCTTAACCCGGCAATCTCCTACCCTTATAATAAAATCAGGACTCTGATAACTTACATATACAGGAATATCGGGGAATGAATCCAGAAACTGAGTTTTAACGCTCAAAGCTTCTTCTTTAGCATCCATTCCTGAATTAAAATATATTTCGACACGAAATCCTTTTGATGTTTTATTATGCCTGTTGTATGTAATGTAATGCATCAATAAGGAGTCAATTTCAATATTCTGGTTTACATTAATACGGTTAAGAATAAAGTTTTCCTTAAAAAGGCTGCTGTCAGCAATCTCACACAAAGGTTCCTGTGCATAAGACACCAATTGAAAAAAGAAAAAGACAATCCCAGTAATTATAACCTTCATATATTATCTTTTGGATGATGCAAATATAACACGAAATGGGTTATTATTATGAAAGTATTTTACTTTTTTATATTTTAAACATTATATGTGTCTTAATAACAAAAAATATATTTTATAAATACTTAGTGTAATGTACGAAGATCAGCAGGTTCCGGTTTTTAAGTCTCCATTCTGCTATCATGATTAATATTTCGTAATAAATCCTTAACTTTGCAGCCTTATAATAGCATATGAATCCAAAGAAATTTTTTATAGAAACTTATGGCTGTCAGATGAATGTCGCTGATAGCGAAGTAGTGGCTGCAATTCTGCAAAACAGCGGAAAATATATTTGTTGCAAAACGATCGAAGAAGCGGATCTTATTCTTCTTAATACCTGCTCTATACGTGAAAAGGCTGAACACAGAATATGGGGAAGACTTGATAATCTAAAAGGTCTGAAAAGAAATAATAGTTCTGTTATTATAGGCGTTATAGGGTGTATGGCCGAACGACTGGGTGATAAACTTCTGGAGAATGAAATTGTTAGTGTTGTTGCCGGTCCTGATAATTACAGGGACATTATTCGTCTAATTGATCTTGCCGGACATAATCAGAAAGCTATCAACACGGAGCTTTCGCTGACAGAGACTTATGATAAAATAATTCCTTTACGCCTTGATAGTTCTACTGTTTCGGGGTTTGTAAGTATTACCAGAGGCTGTAATAATTTCTGCACTTATTGTATTGTACCTTATACAAGGGGTCGTGAACGAAGCCGTAATCCACAGGATATACTTAAAGAGATAACTCATCTTAAGGACTTGGGATATAAAGAAGTGACATTGCTGGGACAAAATGTTAATTCTTATGACTGGAAAGAAGAAAATGGAGATTTTAGATTTAATGATCTTATGGAATTAGCGGCTAAGGAGAACCCGGATATGAGAATCCGTTTTACTACGTCTCATCCCAAAGATATGTCTGACGAGACTATTAAAACTATTGCAAAATATCCGAATATCTGCAAACATATACATCTTCCGGTACAGTCCGGCAGTTCAAGAATTCTTAAACTGATGAACCGTAAATATGATCGCCAGTGGTATATGGACAGAATTACTACTATACGTAAAATTATTCCGGAGTGCAGTATAACTACCGATATTTTTTCGGGATTCTGTACTGAAAAACAGGAAGATCATGAGGAAACGCTGTCTCTTATGAAATGGGCAAATTTTGATATGGCCTATATGTTTAAATATTCTGAAAGACCTGGAACTTATGCTGCCAAAAATCTCACTGATGATGTTCCTGAAGAAATTAAACTGCAAAGACTGCAGGAAATGATTTCTTTACAAAATGAGCTATCTTTGAAAAGTAATCGCCGCGATATAGGTAAAACATTCGAGGTTTTGGCTGAAGGAATTTCAAAAAAGAATAAGGAAGAACTTTTCGGACGTACTTCACAAAATAAAGTGGTAGTTTTCCCTAAGCTTAATTTTAAATTTGGGGATCTGATTAATGTAAAAATCGAGGATTGTACTCAGACTACACTAATGGGGAAATCAGTCTAAATTGATCTGTTATTTTAAATTATTTTGTCCCGGACAAAATCACAAACAAAAAATAACATGAAAAATAATAAAATAGGATTATTTTTTGGATCTTTCAATCCAATACACATTGGTCATCTGGCTATTGCAAATTATCTTGTGGAATATTCTGAAATTGATCAGTTATGGTTTGTAGTGAGCCCTTGCAGCCCTTTTAAAAAAAAGAACAAGATGCTTGAGGATTATCACCGTGTGCATCTTGTTCAGTGCGCTGTTGAAAATGATACCAGATTCAGGGTGTGTGATATAGAATTAAAACTACCAAAACCTTCTTATACTATTGATACGCTGACTTATTTACACGAAGCTTATCCCGATAAAGAGTTCTATATTATAATGGGTTCTGATAATCTAAAATCAATAGATAAATGGAAAAATTATGAGATTATTCTTAAAAATTATTTTATTCTGGTTTATCCACGGATTGATTACGATGTATATATTGAAGATTATCCATCTGCCCGTATTCAGATATTACGAGCTCCGATTATGGAAATTTCATCTTCTTTTATCCGCAGGGCTATAGCCGATGGGAAAGATGTAAGGTATTTTCTTTTCCCGGATGTATATAAGTATATTGATGAAATGAATTTTTATAAAAAGCCTTTTCAAAAAAAGACGGATTAACAAAAAAGGGAGTGTCATAAAACACTCCCTTTTTTGTTAATTATTATCTGTGTTTATTTTACAGAAAATTTAAAGATTGTTGTTGAATGTAGTGTTTCTCCCGGATTAAGAATTGTATTGGGAAAATTAGGATGATTTGGAGAATCAGGATAATGCTGTGTTTCAAAACAAATTCCATATCTATGTCCATATTTCTTTCCGCTTTTCCCGGTCAAAGTGCCATCTAAAAAGTTACCGGTATAGACTTGAATCGCCGGCTCTGTTGTATAAACTTCCATAAAACGTCCTGACTCCTGATCGTAATCACTTGCAGCAAGAGTCATCTCATGTCCGTTCTGGTCTTTGTTCAGGATAAAATTATGATCATAACCTCCGGCTACTTTTATGGGTAAAAAATCAGAGTTAATACGTTTCCCAACAATAAAGGGAGTGGTAAAGTCCATATCTGTTCCCTTAATGGAAATAATTTTACCAGTCGGTATAAGCTCGTTATCAAGGACTTCTGTCGTAGAATCAGCATCTATCATGAGCAACTGATCTTCAATATTTCCGTTGCCCTCGCCTTTAAGGTTAAAATAAGAATGATTTGTCATGTTAAAAGGACAAGGTTTATCGGTAGTGATTTCATAATTAATGGCCAAAGAATTATCATTTTTCAGCGTATAAGTAACTTTCACATTTTTATTCCCAGGGAAACCACAAGCTCCGTCAGGACTCTTAATCGAAAGCTCTATAGCAGAACCGTCAGCTGTTTTTATTTGTCTGGCATCATATACCTGACGATAAAAACTGGAGGAACCTGAATGCAAATTTGCCTTATGATTATTAACCTCCAGATTATATGTCGTTCCGTTAAGATCGAATTTAGCATTTGCAATACGGTTGGCATAAGGACCTACAATTGCTCCTTGTGAAGGATCATTCACTTCATATTCTTTAATCGATTTGAATCCAAGAATAACATCATCGTATTTCCCCTCTTTATCGGGAACAAGAATGGAAACCAGTTTAGCGCCATAGTTGGTCAGATAGACTTCCATTCCGTTTGCATTTTGTAAATGAAACAGACTTACTTTTTTACCCATAATTGTAGTTTCAAAATCTGCCTTTGTATAAGGTACTTTTGCCTTTTCAGCTGGTTGCTGGCATGAAAATAAAACGGATAATAAAATCAGAGAAAGAATTTTTTTCATAATTCAAATTAATTTTTTTATTTTAGAAATAATCACTTTTTATTAGAAGTATTAAAATAATAATTTACATGGTATAAATATATCTATATATTCCCTTTAAACAAAAGATTCACTATGGTTTGTTACTAAATAAAGAACAAGCATCAACGAAATGATTTTGCAGGTTTTTGATTCTCAAAAGTTAAGAATAATCACAGTTTGTATAAACCTTTCGTTTATTGCTATTTTTACGTTTTAACTAAAAATGACGTAAAATTAGGAATTAAGTACTGTCGTGGCAATATATACTTCAAAAAATAAAAATGGGGTAAGCGACCTATATCGCACCGCTACAACCACCTACCCTTGCTGCCTTCCGACCCTGGGGGATTTCAGTGGGAGCTGGTCGTACAGGACTTACCCCAGCACAAAAGTAAGTTTTTTTTTGTTGCTAACAAATAAAAATCGATCTGTTATTCATTTTATTTTAACTTAAAAAACAAACAAATTAAAAATCAAGATTTTAACCTTCTACGTATTTTTATTTTATTCGTTTAAAAAAACGAATATCTTTGTAATAAATTAAATAAACATATAATGGAACAAAAATCGGCTTTCAGAAAAAGTGCAATGATATGCGGTCTTTATATTGGTATTGCTCTAATTATATATCAGGTTATATTATATCTCACTAACCAGAATATGAATCCTTCTTTTGGATGGATTACTTATGTAATACTTACGGTAGGCGTATTCCTATCTCAAACAGGATACAGGGATAATGTAATCGATGGTAATATAAAATATTCAACTGCTCTTCGTTATGGAGTATCTGTTATGATTTTTGCTGGGATAATACAATCTCTTTATACCGTAGTGTTATTTAAATATATAGATCCTTCTTTACTGGAAAAAATAAGTAATACGCAGGAGGAATTTATGAAACATAAAGGATTCTCTGATGATGAAATTGAACAAATGAGCGAAATCATGTTAAAATTCAGAAATCCTTTCTTTTATGTTTTTTCTAATCTGTTTGGATATGCTTTCTACGGATTTATTATTTCTCTGGTTACTTCCTTTTTTGTTAAAAAAGAAAAGAAAAATTCTAACCAGATTACAAATGAACTTGATTTTAAAGAATAAAAAAATGATTGATATATCAGTAGTTATTCCTTTATATAATGAAGAAGAATCTTTGCCTGAACTGACGACATGGATTAAAAAAATAATGGATGATAATTCTTTTTCATATGAAATTATATTTATAGATGACGGAAGTCATGATTCTTCGTGGGAAATAATAAAAAAATTACATACTGAAAATTCATCTGTTACAGGAATCAAATTCCTTAGAAACTATGGAAAATCGGCAGGTCTTCAGGTTGGTTTTACAAAAGCCACAGGTGATGTAGTCTTTACAATGGATGCCGATTTACAGGATGATCCATCTGAGATACCTGAACTTTACCGCATGATTAAAGAAGATCATTTTGATCTGGTTTCAGGATGGAAAAAAGAAAGACATGATCCTTTATTCTCAAAAAATCTGCCAAGTAAGTTTTATAATTTTATTGCCCGAATTTGCTCAGGAATAAAAATCCACGATTTTAATTGCGGATTGAAAGCTTATCGCAAACAGGTTGTAAAAAGTATAGAAATTTATGGAGAAATGCATCGTTATATTCCGATTATTGCCAAATGGTCAGGATTTACTAAAATAGGAGAAAAAGTAGTCCATCATCATAAACGAAAATACGGAAAATCTAAATTTGGAATCGAGCGTTTTTTTAGCGGACCTCTTGATCTTCTTTCTGTTTTGTTTATATCAAAATTTAAAAAACAACCTATGCATTTTTTTGGAATCATGGGATCAATAGTTTTTATTCTGGGATTCTTAGCTGCCATATGGCTCGGTATAGACAAACTAATAGCTGTAAGTCGACAGTTAGCTGTTCCTCGTGTTACAGAAAGCCCGTATTTTTACATCGCATTATCTTCTATGATTATTGGCACACAATTATTTATGGCCGGTTTTGTTAGTGAATTGTTGTCGAGAAATGCTCCCGGAAGAAATAACTATCTGATAGATGAAGAAACAAAAACAGATGCTCCGAAAAAAACAGACTGCGAATAATCAACATTAAACAAAAAGTCAAACTACTCCCCATAAGAAACAATATTTCCCACGACATGTATATCCATGCCTGTATAGACTTTCAAAGAATAGTTAAATTAAAAAATGTTAACAAAATATTTTAGTGAAATATTTTTAATTCATTGTTTAAAATTTTCGGTAACTTACGATAATAGAATTTTAAATTTTTAAAAATGTTTGAAAAACACATATATATTAAAAGAAGAAATGCATTAAAAGAAGAAATGCATTCAGGAATTATTTTATTACCGGGAAATACTGAGTCTCCGATGAATTATAATGATAATACATTTCATTTTAGACAGGACAGTAATTTTCTGTATTTTTTTGGACTGGACTGTCCTCTTATTGCAGGAGTTATCGATGCAGAAAGCGGAGAAGAAATTCTATTCGGAGATGAATCCACAATGGATGATCTTATATGGACTGGTAAACAAAAAACTTTAAGCGAAAAAGCAGCAACAGTAGGAATTCAAAAAACCTTTCCGTTAAAAAATTTATATTCGTTTATTCAACAGGCCATTGCAAAAAAACGTAAAATTCATTTTACTCCTCCTTACAGGGCCGAAAATAAAATTTTTCTTAATGAACTCCTTTCTATTCCTATCAGTCAACAGGGGGAAAAGGCTTCTGTAGATTTAATTAAGGCAATTGTCAGTTTAAGATCGATTAAAGATGAAGAAGAAATTGAAGAATTAACAGAAGTAGCCAAAACCGGATACAAAATGCATATTAAAGCCATGGAAATGGCACATCCGGGTGAATGGGAACAGAATATTGCAGGAACAATTGAAGGTATTTCAATTGCTGGGGGAGGACTTCCCTCTTTTGCCGTTATTCTTTCGCAACATGGTGAAACTTTGCATAATCATAGTCACCTGAATTTTCTAGAAAGTGGGAAGTTAATGCTGGTTGATGCCGGAGCAGAATCTGCAATGCATTATGCTTCTGATAATTCCAGAACAACTCCTGTTGGTGGTAAATTCACACAACAGCAGGAAGAGATTTATAATATTGTACTAAATGCTAATAATAAAACCCGTGAAATGGCAAAGCCCGGAGTTCCTTATTTATCAGTTCATCTTGCCGCATGCGAGGTTATAGTATCCGGTTTAAAAGATCTGGGATTAATGAAAGGCGATGTTAAGGAAGCCGTAAGGCAGGGTGCATGGGCTTTATTTATGCCTCATGGTATCGGTCATATGATGGGTTTGGATGTTCATGATATGGAAGATCTTGGTCAAAATTATGTTGGATATGATGATGAAATCAGACCAATTGACAAATTTGGTTTTTCTTCAATTCGTATGGGCAGAAAACTACAAAAAGGATTTGTAGTTACTGATGAACCAGGCATCTATTTCATTCCGGCCCTAGCTGAAAAATGGCGTCGGGAAAAAACAAATACTGATTTTATCAACTTTTCAGCTTTCGAAAAATACAGTAACTTTGGAGGTATAAGAATTGAAGACGATTTACTTATTACCGATCAGGGATGCAAAATAATAGGAGAACGAATTCCTGTTACACCTGAAGAAATTTACGCTACTGTGAATGCTAAAAAGAAATTATAAAAATTTTTAGACCTAATATTATTATCTAAAAAAGGAGTTGATTTATAATCAACTCCTTTTTTATTTTTTGCCATTTTAAAATATGCTATTATCTTTTCGGTATTTGTACTCCCCGTTCTTTAGCCATTTTCTCCATACGCAATGCAAACTTTGATTTCTTTAACGGTTTGTTTTTGTTGGAATTAAGCGTTTCACGAATTTTATCTTCATCTATTAATTTACGTGATAGAACCATTTGTCCGATAGTAATAACGTTAGCTAAGAAGTAATAATAACTAAGTCCTGCAGGATAACTATTAAGTATGAATAAAAACATCAGAGGCATAAAATACATCATCATCTTCATACCCGGTACTGACTGACTTCCACCGGAACTGGCAGAAGAAATTTTTGTCGAAATTATAGTAGTTATTGTCATTAACAGACAAAATAAACTAACATGATCTCCGTACATAGGTATATTAAAAGGCAAATTTAGTATAGAATCGTATGAAGATAAATCAGTTGCCCACAAAAAACTCTGACCTCTCAACTCAATAGATGTAGGAAAGAAAAAGAACATGGCAAACAGAATAGGCATCTGCAATAGCATTGGCAAACATCCGCCCATAGGATTTACCCCTGCTTTTTTATACAAAGCCATAGTGGCCTGTTGTTTTGCTACTCCTTTATCCTGACTTTTCCCAAATTTCTCATTGATTGCATCTATCTCAGGCTTTAATACTCTCATTTTTGCCTGAGACTGATATGATTTAAAAGTAAACGGGAAAAGAATAATCTTTATGAATAATGTAAGCAATAATATTATAATACCAAAATTGGCAATATGTGTCCTGAGTATATTAAATACCGGAATAATAAGATAACGGTTAACAGGACGCAAAATAGAATATCCCAAGTCAATTAATTTGTCCATAGACAAATCATATTGCTTAAGTGTAGAATAATGATTTGGACCAAAATAGAATTTCATTCCAAACGACTGCTCATTACCATTATTATAAGGTAATGTTATATCCGCATAGAATCTTCCCAAAATTGAATCGCTGGCCTCATCATAATCATACTTAATATCAGCGTTAGGAAATGATTCATCAGCTATAATAGTTGTATTGAAAAACAGATGTTTGAAACTAATCCATTTTATTTTAGTTTGCAGTGTTTTTTTGCTTGACTTACTGGAACTAAGTTTATCTACATCATCCCCCAGATATTTATAGGTAACATTTGTATACCTGTCTTCTCCGTATTTTGATTTTCTCTCAAAACGAGGTGCAGTCTGTTCCCAGTTAAAGTCTACATAACCCCTACTGGAAGATATGACATTTTCCATACCTACCATATTTACCTTGAAACCAACCATATAGGAATTATGTTTCAAAGTATATTTATATTCCAGATACTGATTTTCACCAGTTGTAAGGCGCATGGCTAAACTCTTTGTTTCCCCGCCATTTTTCTTATTGTATTCCTCATTGCCTTCTTTACCGAATTTTACGTCAGAACCGTCTACTTCAACTAAATCCGTATTTTCGGAAGGGGTAAAATAAAAATTATCTGTTTTTATACTCTTGTTATGTGAGAAAAAATTAAGACCGAAAACATTTTCTTTTCCTTTAAAAAGTATTAAAGGTAATGAATCATATGTCTGAAAATTCTTAATCTCAACGGAAACGATTTTTCCTCCTTTATTGGAAATTTTGATTTTCATCAAGTTATTTTCCAGAGTAATATATTTTTCTTCTCCTTCTGCTAAAGGAGTAAATAAACCATAACGATTATCGTTTTTCCCGGAAACATCTAAAGAATCCGTTTCAGATAAAACAACTTGTTTAGATTTTTGTTCTGCTATTTTTTTTGATTCTTCCTCTGATTGCTGTTTCTGTTGTGATATAACAAGAGCAATAGAATCCTGACGTTTTTTAGCTGCTGCCAGTTCTTCTTCTGAAGGTTGATTATAGTAACTAAATCCTATAAGTACAAGAAAAACAAGGATTATTCCGACAATTGTATTTTTATCCATAAAAAAAACTAATTATAATTAACTCATGGCAGCTTTAACAAAAGCTACAAATAAAGGTGAAGGATTTAAAACTGTACTGCTGTATTCAGGATGAAACTGAACACCTACAAACCATTTTAATGATGGTATTTCCATAATCTCTACAAGATCGGTATCAGGATTTATGCCTGTAGGTACCATTCCTGCTTTTTTGAAATCTTCAATAAAACGACTATTAAATTCAAAACGATGTCTGTGACGTTCAAATATTTCTTTTTTCTTATATGCGCTGTATACTCTTGACTTTTCATCAATAATATTACACTGATATGACCCCAAACGCATAGTTCCACCTTTTTCTGTTACTCCTTTTTGTTCTTCCATCAGGTCGATAACAGGATATGGGGTTTTCTCATTCATCTCTATAGAATCAGCACCGTCAAGTCCCATAACATCTCTGGCAAACTCAATGACGGCGATCTGCATTCCAAGACAAATTCCCAGGAATGGAATATTATTTTCGCGTGCATATTTAGTAGCGATAATTTTACCCGGTATGCCTCTGTCTCCAAATCCAGGTGCTACTATAATACCTTTCATCTCTTTAAGTTGCTCTGCTACATTCTCTTCATTGATGTTTTCTGAATGAATATATGTAAGATTCACTTTTACGCTATTTACAGCACCAGCATGAATCAAAGATTCCGCAATAGATTTATAGGCATCCTGTAGTTCTACGTATTTTCCTACAAGACCAATATTTATTTCTGATTTAGGATTTTTTATTTTCTCTAAAAATTCATTCCAGTCATCCA
>Ga0172377_10003613_pt1 | contig 15900 bp, 9 predicted proteins | sample Pumphouse3metaG_FD_119749 | JGI IMG/M metagenome (GOLD analysis project Ga0172377, IMG submission 119749) | Leachate microbial communities from a municipal landfill in Southern Ontario, Canada - Pumphouse #3 metaG | ecosystem: Engineered > Solid waste > Landfill > Unclassified | place: Canada...
CGAAGGATTTCACATGACCTGGCTGGCGTTGAATTCTCATTCTGAAAAAAGCACCGGCGCGCGCTGTTTTCATGTTGATCCTGAAAATATCGCTGTACTCAAATCTTAAAATTCGCGCGCGCAAATGCGCGCGCGAATTTTAGAAACGACGAAATACTGTCATTATGTTCTAAAAACGTTCCACCCGCACCGGCCCCAGAAGACCGGAAGTCAGCATGGCCAGTCGATCATGGTTGCCGGGTCCATTGGTTACGTGTATAGTCAGTTTGTGAACACCTTTCTTGATAAAACCCAGTTCGCACTGGTACGGACACCATGGCAACACCCCGACGTGTCTGCCGTCAATGAAAACATCGGCAATATCTTCGACACGTCCAAGGTCAAGCCGATACTCGCTATCAACCGCAATACTCAAGTCAACGGTGTATTCCGCTGTTCCTGAAAATGCCGGATAACCGAATTCTTTCCACGGTAGCAGGCAATCGGTTTCAATCATATTGCCGCCGCTTTTCAGGAATGGCAAAGAGCGATAAGCATGGCGGTATTCGCAGGTAAATTCGCCATAGAGAAACGGAACCTCAAACAGGCCTCTATTTTCGCCTTCGGTAACAACCTTGATAATGTTTTCGGCCGGAGTGGAACCGGTACGGATGAAATCGGTCAGTTCCGCAGTGATATTGTAACAGTCGTAGACCCGTTCATTTTTGAAGTCAACGACTTCCGAATCATTCAAAAACAGTTTCCAATTCCCCATGATGGCACTTTTGTCAAGAACGATTTTCAGCGGCCGGACTTCACCGCTGTACAAAAAACGGCTTTGATAGAATACCTTGCCACTGCCGTCCGGAACCGGATTTTGCTGGCGCTCCAGCAAGTTATAATCCTTATCCGGTATTTCCTGGCCATTTCGCGCCTGCCATATCGCCAGCGGAATATGGTTATCCGGAAAGTTTACACACCAGCCGGAGTTCAGACTTAAGGACTCAACCGTTTCCGGCTGGTGGAGTATCGGATCGCGATTGCTCAAAAGCAGCGAACCGCGCGGCGGAACGGTTACTGACCGTCCGTCTAAATCACCGATAAAAGTTTTTTCAGCACGGTTAAAAAGAAAACTGATAAGTTTTTCACCGTCAAGCCGTTGCAGGACAAAAATATTTTCGCATCCGTCGCCGGTAATTTTCGGCCCCGGCAGCGATGTCATAATTTCTGCGGTCAAAGTTTCGCTGAACTCAGCGCCGGAATTTATCCATGTGGCCAACGGTTGTTCAAGATCGCAGCCGAGCAAACGCGGAATACTGCCCAGAATAATAACGCGTCCGCCTGATGCACTGAATTGATCAAGCGCTTCCGCTGTTTTTGCATCAATATACTCAAGAAACGGCAAAATAATCACTTGCCAATCTTCAGGCATTTTTTCCCCGGAAAGTTCGCACAAAGTAATTTCATCAATTAAGTCGAAATCTTTTTGGTTTGACAATAAGTCATCGGCCAGGAAGTGTATTCTCTTTTCTAATTCATTTGAATCCCAGTTCCGGGCAAAATCAAAATTGCAATAAAAACTGGTGGAGGGATAAAGCATGCCTATGCCGCAAATATGTTTTCCGGCTGAGAGTTCTTCACAAGTTTTTTTTGCGTATTCTATCAGAGATGACATATAATGCCATTCTGAATGCTGGTAAAACAGTGATGGAGGGACTTCGTCTTTGCGCGGTCCGTCAAACGAATAGCTTAAGCCGTGGATATTGAAATAATTTATGCCCATAACCATTTGATAATCGAGGGAAAATTTAAAATCACGCAGAGATGTTTCATTTCCCATGACTGCCAGGGCATCAGAGCCGGCTTGGGCTTTGCGGAAAATATGAGCTGCGGAAGATACGACTTTCAGACCGACATGATATGCGGACGCATCGCGCCAGGCCACTCCGGCCCCCAATGGATCGGCACACGGAATATCAATGTATTTGCAACAGCGCAATTCGTTGGGCCATACCTGGGACACATAGCTGAGATACTCGGTTCTGGAGAGATGTCCGGTGCTTAGAATATTGTGTCCTTGACACCATTTCTGTATTTGACTCAGATAGTTATGGCACTGCAAACGCATCTGCGTCATGCGGTAATGATGACGAATCAGGGCAGAGCTGTCATCAATGTTTATCGCAAGGTGCGGTAATTTCGGCAAAATATCGTAACCGTGTTCCTCAAGGAATTCTGCTGGGAAATTTTCTGTCCACGGATAGGAGTCTCCCGGAGCGGGTTCATCCATGAAAGCGGCATGAAAGTCTTTCTCCATGACCTCATCCCCGAAATGTCCTGCGTACTCATCATGCGTATAGCGAATAAACTCAGTAATTGTTCGTGCGTTGAGAATGTCGGTATTATGCCGCCCTCCTGGGCAAATAATCTGGGCGGCGACAATTACGTAGTCAGCTTTATGCTCCGGCTCCCAGCGGAGCGCATATGTTTTTGTATCCCACTGCATACTGGTGCGCCAATGCGGCATACCGATTTTACATGTGTTGGAGTAAGCCCCTTGGTTAATATATCTCTTAGTCCATTCGGTTCTGATCGTACCGCAATATTTTGTAATATCAATCGGGGCGCCAAAACCTGTTTCCAGCTTAGGTAAGGCATAGCATCCGAGTAATTTTGCGTTGGCAAGCATAAGATCAATGATCTTGGTGTCAGCACTGAATTCTGCCACAGTGAATTTAATGCTTTGCGCCGCCAATTCCGGATGATTCCAGATAATCCGGTCACCCGCAATTGCCGAGGGAAAATAATCCTCATCCCAAATCGCGAACTTCATGCCGCTATCTCGACATTCATCGACGATAATTTTAATTATCGTCCACCACTCTTCCGAAAAATATGGCGTTTCAAGACCTTGCCGGGCATGCCCGTAAACGGCTTGATAGCCCGCCCCGGCAATTTCCCGGACCTGCCTTCTGACCTCATCAGGTCGCAGCTCATTATTCAAAAAATATTGAACTGCTATATATATTTTGTTATTCATTTCTTTTCCATAAATTCTTGATAAATGTTATTATTGTTTGCCTTTATTTTGTTTATTTATAACGGTTTATTTTTTAAGTCGATATGGTTGATTTCATGTGGAGACTTGCCTGCCGCATCCAGACTAATAAAAAAGGCCCGTACTTGTTTATCATGCTTTAATCCAAGTCTATTTTATATTGAGAGCATCCTCTGGGCGAATAGGATAAGAAGGAATTCTGCCCCCTCCATCAAACTGATATATTCTCCGTTTTTCCCGTTTTGTAAAAGGAAAATTTTTCAGATTGCCATTCTCATCCAAAGCCGCCTTAACTCCGGGAAAATCACATTCGTTTGCCGCTAGCGTCCTCATCTCATCAGTTATTACGGGTTTTATTGCGGCAATATTATGTAATTCCGACGGATCGTTGTCCATATCGAACAATTGTTCCAATCCTCCGTTTGCCATAAAAATGTATTTCCAACGCTGATTTCTGATCATTATTTTAAAATGACATGTTCCTGGTATAGCATGCATTCCGCATAAATATTCCCTTGGACAACTATTTCCATCGATTATTCCAAGTAGATCTATACCATCACGCTTTTCAATTTGTCCGGAGGCACCAGTAGCCAAGCCGAATAAATCCGTGAGACTCACAATTTCAGATCGGATCTGACCTTTGGCAATTATTCTTGCAGGCCAACTTATCAACAAAGGAATTTTACATGATGCATCAAAAAAACTTTCTTTTTGCCATGCATAATGGTCGCCTAAATGGTCGCCATGATCACTGAAAAAGCATATCAACGTGTTAGCCGCATCGTCACGAGCCTCCACCGCATCAAGAATCTTGCCAAGACACTGATCAATATAGCTGATTTCTCCGTAGTATCTGGCTTTAAGTACCCTGGCGTGAGAATCATTTATATCTTCGGCCCATATGCTGTGGTTCATATACGGTATCTGCTCATCCATATGGTCAGTTTCGATGTCACCCTTTAGCGGATTAGACATCTTATCCGGATCGTACATGCGATTAAATGGAACAGGAGGTGCAAAAGGTGGATGAGGGCCGATGAATGATACAAACCCAAAATACGGCCTTTTATCTCTCGAATTTATCTGTTCTACAGCTCTGTCAGCAGCCCAACCCTCAACAGTGATTTCTGCTGGCAAAGCACTCATTTGTGGCATATAATACATATCGGTTCTTTCACCGTGAAGTTGCTCGATATGGGAAAATTCAGGATACATTTTTTTTATAAAAGATGCATAGGCGTCCCGTTTTCTTTGATCAATATCCGAATATAATTCCTCACTGTGAAGGTGGACATCGTACCCGAGTGTTTCATCCCAAGGTATAGTGTGGAATTTTCCTATACCGAAGGTCCGGTACCCAAGGCTTTTCATTTTTTCAGGCAGATATCCGCCGCATCGTTCTCCTACATTATCCGGTACACCGGGGCATTGAATAGCTTTGCCGTTTTTAAAAACCCCCGTGGTTTTGGGCTCACATCCTGTCCTTATCACATAGCGGGCCGGAATACAAACCGGACAAGGAGAATAAGCATTTGAAAATGCTAACCCACGTTCGACCAGTCTGTCAAAATTCGGAGTGTAAATCCGACTGTTTCCCAACCTTGCAATCGTATCAAAACGTTGCTGATCGGTCATGATGAATAGAATATTTGGCTGTTTATTCATTTTTTATTTTCCGTATTTACTGTAATAAATTACTCATATATTAACAATGCATTTGCGATTTTGGTGAAAGAACTCAGGTTTGATATCCCAAATCGGTCATTTTGCCGATCAATTCCTTAATCTCAATCGAACGTAAACTTTGGTTAGTGCGCAATGACTGCGCCGCAGCCAAGGCTGCGGCTTCACCCATTGCAAAACAATCGGCAATGAGCCGGTAACTAGCCAAAGCCTCATGTTCACCACCAATGCAACGTCCAATTACCAAAAGGCGACTCAATCCTTTAGGCAACAGAGCGCCATACGGGATTTTATATGGGTTAAGCTCTCTTTTAACAATTGCAGGTTCATCAGGCAAGCAACGATGAATATCGATACAATGATCAACCGTGAATAATCCGTCAGCATATGATTTCCCGCTGTCAATATCCGAGACAGTAACTTTGGCATCACAGACAATTCGCCGTGATTCTCTGACTCCCGGTAAAGCTCCGAAGGGCCCAAACTCTAGATCCGGGAATTGTTCAGTACGACAGAGTAATTCAAAAAACTCGCGGGATTGCCGGCGTAATTCAATTACCGCATCTGACAAGCTCTCCGCATTTAGTGGGTTGCAACCGGTGACGTGGGAAATACCCACGAGCAGACCCGACTTGGTTTTGGTCAGATGTTGGAGGTTCCCGTGATCATAAGGTAATTCGTAATCAGGAGCAATCTGCTTAATTTGCGGTAAAATTTCTCCACGTAAGTTAACCCGGAACGGCAAAAAATTTTGAATAGAATGAGTCAATGATACTGACTGTACGGCCCCGTCGGTCGCTCTACCATACTCAAATTCGGCACCGGCACTCACCGCAACATCTCCGTCTCCGGTGGCATCAACAACAATTTTAGCGAGAATGGCATGGCGACCTTGTTTTGATTCAACAACCACTCCCTGTAATTCACCGTCTTTCGCCAATGCATTTACCACACGGCAAAAATACAGCGGACGGACTCCTGCATTTTTAATCAGTTCATCCATATAAGGCGTGACGAGATAATGGTTATAGTAAGGTCTCTCCATGATGCCTTGATTAAAAAGATATTCAAAGAATTCCCGGGTGAACCCGCCTTTATTATCAATATCTCCGGTCCACTGTGTTACCTGGGTAACCATTCCACCCGGTTGAGCGGTGTTTTCCACCATAATCACTGATAATCCAAGACGGGCAGCGCATATTGCACAGGCAACTCCGGCAGTACCGCCTCCAGCGACTACCAGATCTGCTTCATGAGTAACCGTAATTTCTCTAGATGGCTCATAAATATTTTTTTTCATTGGTTTAACCTTTTCAAAAATGGGTTTTGATAAAATGTGCTTCATGCACGAAATGTTGTAACGCAATACAACGTAATTTTCAACAGGGCCTTAAAATATTGTCGACAATACATTTTTCTCATTATTCATTCCGGTTTCCGGCGTTGACACCTACTGGGCAATCGACATAAACGATCACCCAATAGACACCGTGGTATACATCTTTGACAATTGCATGACCGCATTGATCCGTTCTTGCACCACCTCGAGTTCACATGGCTAAAAGAGCTTAAAATCTTGGAAAAATTACGTCCATGCAATCTACTTTTTCAGAGTTATTGGTTCACATAAAGCAACCATGTACTGAATGCCGCCATATGCAATTTTGCAACGCCGGCTTTGTTGACAATAAAACCTTTTCCTTCAATAATTTTGTCTTGGTCACAATAAATATATTCAGTTGGCAGATCAAATTCTTTGTAAACCGTCAATTTATAATTTTTGATTTTAACCTCCACTTCCACTGACTCAGATGACTTATTAACTATGACAATGGCAAGCCCTTTATCGGCGTGGTTAACCGCCAAATAATCTATCTCCTTGCCGTTTTTGCTAGTACAGTCGATTACACAACGATTTTGCCCCGTAATATATTTTTGAAAAAAACGCATGATTCGCGCTGAAGGTCTGACGTATATCGTTTCATCATCAATATCTGCAGGAACATATCCGCCTTTGATTCCAAAAGAGTCGCGTGGACCGAACATCCCGTAATCCAATCCCAGCACATTGAATGTTCCCGCAGCATATGCTCCTGCTCTGACCACTTTGTTAAGTGCCAATGCCTCCCATACCCCGTTAGACGGTCCTGCAAGCTTAAAATCAGGAGGATTCCCAGCCCGGTAATTGGAGCCATATGCCGTAACAATAACTGGAATTTCTTTCTTCCTGATTTTTTTGCTGATCTGTCGACAAGCAACTATTGAGGACTGCAATAAACTTGTCCGCTGATAAACTTTTTCCAATGGCGCATTGGCATTGCTGCTCATATACATATTCCATGCGATGAAATCTAATTCCGGACATTCTATGAGGAGTTTTTCGATCAGCGAAGTACGCGGGAAGGCATTGATCGGCCCTCCTAATTTTAATTCAGGATTAAACGCTTTTGCTTTTTTTACCAGACGGCTGTAATATTCAACAAATTTGTCAGGATTTTCTTTCCAATAATTTCTCAGCGGCCATTCATCAGCAACCGCCCAATATTTGACACCGGGTTTGCCTTTTTGCCCATAGCGTTTTACGAGCTGCATAAAAAACTCTTCACCGGCATCCAGCTCACTTGCCGTCGGAACTTGTTTTTTCCGAGTTGAGGGAATATCCCAGCGTGGCAGAAACAACAATTCGCTACACCCCCAAACCGTTATCGCCCGCTCAACAAATCGGTCTAACGCTTCAAAATCCCAGCGATCATAACTGCCGTCTTTTCTAATTGGCCGGAAAAGTAATATCAGCATATTATCACGGAAGAAAGTTTGCATCATCGAATCCCAGCGCGTATTTCCTTCCAATGCATGAGCTTTTTTGGTTGAAAATCGTTTTTTGCCATCCAAGTGTCTCAGTGCATCATCAACGCATGCCGTAACCGTGTAGGGACTGATTTTACCAGAGATTTTTTCCGAAGGCACGACAAGAAATTTTATCGTTTCTTTAATCTCTGCAATCTTATTACTACTATTTGCCTTTTCTTTTAAGCTGAAGAATTCGTTATAAATCCCGCTGGGCTGAAACTTGGGATCTCTGCTGAGCAATATCACATCAATCCCGCTATCGGCATCAATTTTGGTAGCGTATAACTCCAATAGCCCTCCAATCTGCTTGTCGGAAAATATTCCGGGCGAAACCCAACACCACTTACCGCGCAACGGCGTATTTATTGTTTTGTTTATACCATTGCTACTTCGCACAGACATGGTTAGATCACGGGCTCTGATCCAAACCGCAAAAGAACCTTTTTCCTGAAGAGGAATTTCAACTAACAACTTTTCTCGATTGATATTTTTAATGCCGTCATTGACCGCAATATAAGCTCCTTTGCTTGAAAACGTGTCATCATTAATCACAAACTCCTTTTCCTTTGAAAAAAAATCTTCAGCCTCAAAATTTATAAGCTCTGGCGTATTCCCAAATGCGTAATGAGTCTGTATGAGTAGGAAAATTCCGACCATCAAATGTCCCATTATTCTGAAATTATTTTTTGTTAAAAAACTGTTTCCGACAGAAAAAAACTTTTCCCCCATCACCCAACTGTTTCGCTTAAGTTGACGATTCATACTATCTCCCTTGGTTAGTTAATATCTTTCTAAAAATACTGTTATTTGACCAGTTCTTCTTTTTACCAGCTTCCGTTCTTTCGATACTCAATTTTCTACACTAAACTTCTATCCAATATTTTTCTGGCAAGTTGCCTATCATTCATATTTCTGTTCCTTGCCAGCAGCTAATGAAAAATTTACTTAAAAAACGGATAAGGTCTTGGATCCGCATAGCGAACCGACAAATATGCGTTTGTAAGATAAGGGACTTTGTCACAATTGCCGCTCAAGGTTGAAAAAGGATATTGGTCGCCATGATAAGCGGCTGCAGTATGCCCAACCGTTTTTGAATGAACCCGTAGCCAGGCAGGATATGTACTGAAGGTGGTGTCAGCTCCAGATTTTCCGTAATCTCCAACCATAATCAATCGTGACGGATTTTTGAATTGGGACATCTTCATGTCCAATATTGCGGTGAATGCACCATATGAACTCCACCATGCATTGTTTGAAGTGGGAATCCGCTGGTCTCCAGGGCATTTCAATACCTTAACTTTTCCGATTGTAAGTTTGGTTTCAGTTGTCAGATAAGGCAATGTCTCGCCAATCCAAGTCATATCAGTTCCGCTACCAGAAGACATAAATTTGGCCGGTAAATAATCATCATTATCACCGACATACATATGCATAGCTGTGGCAATTTGTTTATGGTTTCCCGTACAGGAAGATAGTTTTGCTTTATCTCTCGCCTTGTTTAAAGCCGGAAGCAACATTGCCGCCAGGATTGCGATGATGGCAATTACAACGAGCAATTCAATGAGGGTGAAAAATTTGCCGTTACTCATTATCAATGATTGTTTTTTCATGATAATTTCCTTTTGTTGTTGAAATACTTTTTCGATTATAAATCCGACACTTACTATTATAGTGCATTGCAGCGTTGCAGACCATAATTAAAAAATCAAAAAATAGCATTATAGTATCAAAACTGTTATTTTTACTAAAAAAGCGCTGTTTTTATTTGTTCATGTAGACTTTTCTGCTATAATTAAGGATACTTGGATCAGTGATAAATTCAGTGCGGTGCAGATGTGAGTCGGTAAGATGTGGCTTGAACTGCAAATCGTAGCCACCTAAACAGATGCGGCGCAATCGATTCCCTCGAAGGGTAAATTATTCAAAATCTTTTCGGAGTCATAATAATGCAGACCAAGCAGGTTGAGATTGTATTCAGGCATGATCTGGATTTTCCTTTAAGAGTCTGTTACGAAAATCAGAATGTTACCCCTATGCATAGCCACCAATTTACTGAAATAGTGATTATTATCTCAGGTCGTGGAATACATGAGACTAAATTTTCAAAATATGAAATCATTGGCGGAGATGTTCTGGTGGTACCGGAAAATGGTTATCACCGCTATGTTGAGACCGATTCTCTTGTGCTGGTTAATCTGGTGTTCAAACATGAAAATTTGCCGATTCCGCTGATTGATCTGTATAAGCTCCCCGGATTCAATGCGTTATTTTCAATCAGCAGCGAACATTTCGACAAGAACCGTTTTTATCCGAAATTCCGGATTGAAGGCAATGATTTTGCCCGGATTAAGCGTATCCTTGATGAAATGAAAGATGAAACGATCAATGTTATTCCGGGCTACCGCTGTTGTTTAATGGGATATTTCATGGTGCTTATCAGCAATCTGTCGCGTCTGTATACAGAAAATCTGAATAAAATCAACGAGCCGTCATTTAAAATCGGAAAGGTATTGAGTTATATCAAATCAAACTTCCGACAGCCGATAAAGTTGGATAAGTTAATCGAAAATTCGGGGATGTCGCGCAGTACTTTTATGCGCAAATTTAATCAGGCCACCGGAATATCACCGGTCAACTATCTAATTCAGACCAGAATTAATGAAGCTTGCAGCTTACTGCGTCAATCCGAAATGAATATTTCAGAAATCGCTTTCAAGGTCGGTTTTAACGACAGTAACTATTTCAGCCGGCAATTCTATAAGTCAGTCAAACTTTCTCCGAGTCAGTTCCGCAAAAAAAATACTGTCTGAAATTATCAGCACAACTGAATTCAAAATTATTTTGTTCAACCTTGAGCATTTGACCAAATAACTTACCAGCTCAATGATGCCATCCACCAATAACCTAAAAAACGGATTTTGAGATCTTTTAAATTTGCGCGCGCATTATGCGCGCGCGAATTTTAGGCCTGGTTTCCGAATTGGGTTTCGTATAGTTTTTTGTAAGAACCGCCCAAAGCCAGCAATTCTTCATGATTGCCGGATTCGATAATTTTACCGTTTTTCAAAACAATAATCAAGTCGGCGTTTTTAATTGTACTCAGCCGATGAGCTATCGCAAAAACGGTCCGGTTACTCATTACGGTGTTAAGAGCATCCTGTACCAGCCGTTCTGTAACCGTATCCAACGCGCTGGTAGCTTCATCCAGAATCAGGATCGGTGGATTTTTAAGGATCGCCCGTGCGATTGCAACACGCTGTTTCTCGCCACCGCTCAATTTGAAGCCCTTCTCGCCGACTTCGGTGTCATAACCCTGGGGATGTCGGCCGTCAACGATAAACTGGTGTGCATTGGCCTGTTTCGCCGCTTCGATAATTTCATCACGGGTCACATTCGGGCAACCATAAGCAATGTTGTTGGCAATAGTCTGATTGAACAACGTAGGATCCTGGGTAACAATGCCGATATGTTCACGCAAAGATTTAATTTGAAAATTCTTGACATTGATTCCGTCAATTGTGATTGAACCGTTGGTAACGTCATAAAAACGAGCAATCAAATTGGCGATGGTAGTTTTGCCCGATCCGGTTTCGCCCACAACGGCGACCATACTGCCCCTGGCTATTTTAAAAGATACTCCGTCCAGAATTTTACGGTTGTTGTCGTATGAAAAATCAACCTCTTTAAATTCAATCCCATTTTTAAAATCTTTGAGTTCGACGCAGTCGGCTTTTTCAACCAGCGCGGTATTGGTATCGATAATATTGAAATACCGGTCAGCGGCAGCCATGCTGCGCTGCAGATTGGTAACCACCTTGGCTAAATCCTTGATCGGTCGATATGCCATAACCGCCGGCACCAAAATTACCGCCAATTCGCTGATAGTGACACCGCGACTATATGAAATAAGCAAAAATATCAATGTCGCAGAAACAGTAACCACCTCCATCAATGGCTGCATCAGAAGTTGTAGCCTGAGCGCTTTGATGATATTTTTGAAATAACGATGGTTGGTATGCCGAAAAAGTTCCTGCTCTTTTTTTTCGGTATTGTAAGCTTTAATCACCAGGATTCCAGTGAAAGTTTCATGCATTCGCGATACTACTTCAGCAATTTTCGCAAAAGACCGTTTATAAATTTTGCGGATTCTCCTGGCGAGTATCGTCAAAGGCAGAATACAAAGCGGCATACCGACAAACAACAAAATCAACAATCCGAAATTATTGTATTGGTAACTGGCGATAATAATTGCGCTCGCACAAGCAATAATTTCAATCGGACAACGCGTCGCGTCCGCCACGGTGTTGGATACTGAACTTTCGATTGCCGCAGTATCATTGGTGCAGCGGCTGATCAAATGTCCGATGTCCTGATTGCCGTAAAATTTTAATGATTGATTGATTAGATTCCCATAAATCTCATTGCGCATATCAGTAATTACTTTGGCTCCGACCCACCTGGTGTAATAGTGGTTGACAAAAGTCGCAATATTCTTGAGCAGCCAGGCCGCCAGAAAAAGAAAGATAAAAATACTGAAAAACTGCCATGAAATCCGTCCATTACCCTTGATCACTGGAATCGTCAGGGTGACCGGCCAGGTCAATTCTACTGTCGAGTTTCCGACCTTAAGCGGCAACCTTAATTTATTCGCATAAAAACGCAACTTATTCATGGTTTTGGTTAAATCCTTATCGGAATCGACCATCGCCGGGGTTGTCACGACAGGAATTTCTTTGGTTACGGAATCCTTAACTGCCGTCTGCGTAGCAACGCCACCGCGGGACATGTCATGTTCCACCACCATGACCATATCAGGAACCACCATCAAACTGCCGAATAAAGAGCCTCCGACCACGAACCCGGCCAGAATCCCGATGGTTAAGCGCTTCCAATAAGGTTTACAGTATTTCAAAAGCCGAAAATAGCTTACGGTTTTGAACTCACGTTCATTTTCTGATTTTCTTCCCATTTTCAGTCCAATGCTTTTTCGAGACATTCCACAACAAACTCAAGTTGTTCAACTTTGAGTTCAGGATAAATCGGCAGTGCCAATATCTCACCGGCAATAGTTTCACTGACCGGGCAATCGCCTTTTTTGCCGCCTAATCCGGCAAAACATTCCTGCAAGTGTAGCGGCAACGGATAATAGATATTGCAACCGACACCGTTCTCGGTGAGGAATTTTTTGACTGAATCACGTTTGCCGTCGACAATACGAATGCTGAATTGATTGTATATGTGACGTGTCGTATAATCCGCCAGTCCGGGAAGAATAACCTCTTCTTGGTTCTTGATACCGGCAAACAACTTACGATAAATCCCGGCATTGCGAGCGCGGCCGTCATGCCAATTGTTCAATTCACGCAATTTAATGGAAAGAATCCCGGCCTGCAACGCATCAATACGGAAATTGCCGCCGACATACTTGTGGATATAAGTTGAACCCTGCCCATGGTTGCGGTAGGTTTTTAAAAGTTCAAATCGTTCTGAAGAATTTGTGGAAACCGCCCCGCCATCACCAAAACAACCGAGGTTTTTGCTCGGAAAAAATGAAAAACATCCATAATCACCAAGGCTTCCGGCCTTCTTACCTTTGTATTCTGCGCCAATCGACTGACAGGCGTCTTCAATCACAATCAAATTGTGTTTTTTCGCGATAGCATTAATTTTATCCATATCGCAGCACTGTCCGAACAAATGCACCGGAATAATCGCTTTGGTCCGGCTGGTAATTGCTGCTTCAATCAATTCCGGATTGATATTATAAGTTTCAGCCTGGATATCAACAAAAACCGGCGTTGCGCCCACTCGCGCAATGGCCCCGGCTGTCGCAAAAAAAGTAAACGGCGAAGTAATAACTTCATCACCATATCCAATTTTCTCGGCCATCAGTGCAATCAACAAGGCGTCCGAACCTGAAGTCACGCCGCAAACATGCGGAACTCCGCAATATTCAGCCAATTCACGCTCCAGCTTTGTTACTTTATCACCAAGGATAAAACGCTGACTGTCGCATATCTCGGCAATCTCTTTCATAAATTCATCTTTCAAAGATGCGTATTGCTCAACTAAATCCAACAATGGAACCTGCATTGAAAAATCTCCTTAGAACTTATATTGCATAATATTTAAATAAATTATAAACTGCATCTAATATACTTCAGGAAAGACCTTTTTAAATACGCTCCCTGCATAAAAACGTTTTTAAGGTGACTACCTTGGAAAAAAGCATTGGGTAATAGACTATTCTCGTCGAGTTATCGTCCTTATTGGCGTATCCTCGGCACAGTTGGGCATTTAAACTATTTCAAGATTTGAATCAACGGTGGTAATAAGATATGGTAATGGCTGAAAATTTTTTTGTGAAAGCTTCGAGGAACCGCTGTTTTCACCGAGTCCAGTTTTCTGTTTCAACGTTGCAATGCAACCATTAAACGCTAAAAACCGTAACAACAGGTGGACGATTATGAATGAGCAGAATTCTTTTGAAGATTTTTATAATTCACTGCTGGCGGGCGACCGTTCAAAAAGTTCGGCAATAGCTTCCGAACTGCTCAACTACGGCATCAGCATCAAACACCTCTACGAAAAAATCATTCGCAACTCCCTTTATGATATCGGCAAAATGTGGGCTGAAGGAAAAATCAGCGTGGCGACGGAACACATGGCATCCGCAATCGTCGAAGCGATTTTAAACGACCAATATCCTCAAATTAGCGCCATGACAAAAAATAATAAAACTGTAATTGCTGCGTGTGCCGAAAACGAATCGCACCAGATCGGGCTCAAAATGGTCGCTGACATATTTGAATTGAACGGATGGGATGCGATCTTCCTCGGAGCCAATACTCCAAAAGACGATTTGCTGAATTTCATGAAACTGCGCAAGCCCGATGCGCTGGCATTATCGCTAAGTCTTGATTTTAATATCCCCACCATCAACAAAACGTTAGAATCGGCAAGAAACGCCTTCCCCGCCATGCCGATTATCGTCGGGGGACAGGCATTCAGTCGTTTTAATAATTTTGTACTACCTGATTCAAATACCTTCCTCATGAAGGGGCTGGACGATGTCGAACAATTCGCAAAATCATTTAATTAATAAGCTGGACATTATGAATTTTATTTGCATTAATCCAAATGAACACGCAGGTGATGCCAATGAATAATGTTTCCGACATCCTGTTTTCCGAATGGCAGGAAGAACTAAAAACACTAATTGCCGAAAGTAGCTCGTTATGGCTGGCACTGATAAAAACTGACGGGTCTTTGCTCTTTGCCAACCCGGCAATGTCTGTACTGTTAAAGGATGATCCCGCAAAAACCATTTTGAATCCCCCGTTAAGCGAACTGATTACGTCCGAACATAAAACTAAGGTAATTTATAAAGGATTTTTAACTGTCGGCGACCCAAATACCATAAATAGATCCATCAAATCGACTGTTTACCGTAAAGGCGATTATCTGCTGATTGCCGGCGACCTTGATGCCAGCCAACTAGCATCTATTAATGAGAACATGCATCTTTTAAACCGGGAAATCAGCAATCTTCAACGTCTGCTTATCCGTGACAAACATAAATTGGAAGAGACGCTGAACAAGTTGAATGAAGTTAATACAGAATTAACTCAGGCCAATGCCGCCAAAGACAAATTTTTCTCGATTATCGCCCATGATCTGCGAAGTCCTTTCAACAGTATTGTCGGATTCAGTAGCTTATTGATGGAGCAAATTAAAGAAAATGACTATGACGGGATCGAAGAATATGCCACATTTATCTTCGAATCTTCGCAACTCGCTATGGAGCTGTTGAACAATCTTCTGCAATGGGCGCGATCACAAACCGGGAAAATTGAATTTAAGCCGCAGAAAATTGAAATAGGCGCGATAATAAGCAATGTTGTCAATTTACTGAACGCCGCCGCTGGACAGAAATCAATTACGATTTCTGTAAACGGAGCTTATCCGCTTAATGTTTTTGCTGATTCCGATATGCTGAAAACAGTATTGCGCAACCTGCTTTCCAATGCCATAAAATTCACCAGACACGGAGGCCGGATTACGGTTAGCACAAAGCTGGAGCAACATCAACTTTTAGTGTCAGTTTCTGATAATGGAGTTGGGATGTCACCGGAAACCACTGCCAAGCTTTTCCTGGTGGAGGAGCATCACTCTTCCCCCGGCACCAACAATGAAGCCGGAACCGGACTTGGTTTGATTCTATGTAAAGAATTTATTACCAGACACAACGGCAATATCTGGGTTGAAAGCGCTATAGATGAGGGCTCAATATTTCACTTCTCGATTCCATTGCGCGAAGAAGAAGA
>Ga0172377_10003614_pt1 | contig 15898 bp, 10 predicted proteins | sample Pumphouse3metaG_FD_119749 | JGI IMG/M metagenome (GOLD analysis project Ga0172377, IMG submission 119749) | Leachate microbial communities from a municipal landfill in Southern Ontario, Canada - Pumphouse #3 metaG | ecosystem: Engineered > Solid waste > Landfill > Unclassified | place: Canada...
GCCACGCGTTTTGAGCGGCACCTTTCGAATTTCACGATCTACTTGTTTAATAAAACGTTTATTCAGATAAATACCGGGAGCAACACACAACGTATGTTTTTCATCTGGCAAAATAGAATACCACCTGTCAGACAATTTTCCATTTTTTAGTGTTCTTTTCCAAAAAGGAATAAACGGCACTAATCCGGAACGGTGGGTATATAATTCGCGTACGGTAATATCTCCTTTATCCGAATGATGAAAAAACCGGTTTTTCCAATCCGGAAAATAATCAGACACAGGCTTATCCAGATCAATAAGACCTTCGTCATACAGTTTTAAAATTCCGGGCAAACCACCACTGATCTTGGTTACCGAAGCCAAATCATACAAATCGTTGGTTCGAACCGGAACCCTTTTTTCATAAGTTTGATAGCCATAGGCTTTTTTTAAAATAACCTTTCCATCTTTGGCCACAAGCACATTGCAGCCAGGAAAAGCATGTTTTTCCAAAGCTGTTTTCACAATGGAATCAATATCTGCATTTAGTCCGGATGATGAAATACCAACATCTTCAGGAATAGAATATTTTAAACGAACAGGGTTTTCAACAATAAGACCATCGCCCATTTTATATTTGCTGCCAATATCTACCGGAAGTTTACCATGTACTCCTATTCCTCCAAAAATCTGCTGTGCTGCCAGGGACTGCACCAAAGTGTCATTTTGAAAAGCCATTATTAAACCGGAAGGTTTCCCCGAAGTTGCCATTTGACCCAAGGCATACGGATCGCAAAAATAAACGATAATTGATTGTTTTTCGTTATTCAAATAATCAACCAGAGATTCCAGTTCAGAAGTCACACCGTATGGCCGTTTGGGTAGATACTTTTGTAATACACCAACCTGCATCGAACGATGTGTTTTAGTTTCATAAAGAGAATTAATTCCGGCAATTACCAGGTTATATGATTTAAGTTTAAGTTTTAATTCAGCCAAATCCCGTTCAGTAAATTGATTCTTAAGGTCAAAAAAATCAACCTTGGTATAATTGGCAAGCATTTTCTGAAACGTTGAATTTTTCTTCCCACCGACAGAAAGTGCTGCAATTTTTAAGGTATCCAACCTGTTAAGCGGAATCAAATGATTTTTATTTTCAAGCATCGTCAGCGAGGCTTCAATCATATGGCTTTTTAACAATTCGGCTTGCGGAGAATTTAAATCAGCAAGTAAATTTTTGGGATCGACAATTCGCCTTTTATTTAATCCTGCCCAATACTTGGCAGCTAAAACCCTGCGACATTTTAGATTTATTTCGTCCCAGCTAATTACTTTTTCCTTAATAGCTTTCTGTATAGCTTTAATCGCAACCACCGCATCAGTGGGAAATTCAATCACATCGTTTCCGGCCTTTAACGCTTTTACATCAACCACACTGGGTTTAGCATAACTTTTCACTCCTGCCATACTAATAGCATCAGTAATGATCAATCCTTTATAATTCCATTCTTTCCGAAGAATATCTTCCACAATTTTAGACGAAAGACTCGATGGAATTCCAGGTTCGTCATCCAGCTTCGGAACATTCAAATGAGCTGTCATAATTGTTCCCACTCCCGCTTCTGCCAATTTCCGGAAAGGGAAAAGCTCAACCGAATCGAGTCTGGCGCGAGAATATGGCACCTGAGGAAGAGTAAAATGCGAATCTGTTCGCGTATCCCCATGCCCCGGGAAATGTTTGGCTACTGCAATAATCCCATTTTCCTGAAGTCCTGAAACATAAGCAAGACTATTTAATGCAACCTCCTGCGGAGATTGTCCAAATGAACGCATACCAATAACAGGATTCATGGATTGAGTATTCACATCGCAAACAGGCCCCAGACTAATCTGAATACCAAGACGCTTCATCTGTCGAGCCATTTCGGACGTAATTAACTTTATAAGTTCCGGATTTCGCGAAGCTCCCATCATCATATTGTAAGGAAAAGCTATCACCCCGGGCAAACGCATGGCCACACCCCATTCTGCGTCCATCGCCACAAAAACAGGAGTTTTAGCCAATGACTGATAAAAATTAGTCTGACGTACCAGTTCCTCAGGACTGGTCTGGAAATAAATAATTCCGCCAATACCATAATTTTTAATCAACCCGGCCACTTCCATTTGGCGGGACATACTTGCATTCGTATGCAAACCAACCCATACCAACTGACCAATACGCTGTTCCGAAGTTAAAGAATTAAACACCGAATCAACCCACTGATTTTGCATCAGCTTATCCAGATTAATTTGCGCCTTCGCCTTAAAGGTAAACCCTAAACCAATCATTACGACAATCACTAAACGGAAAATATATAATTTGAAATTATGTTTAAAAAGTTTTGCATTCATTTTATTGCGTTAATAAATTTTTGACAGACTAGTGTTTGGGTAATAGTGGGTTAAAATTTCCTTATAATTATAGCCATATTCCCCCATAACTGCAGCTCCTATTTGGCATAAACCTACTCCATGACCCCAACCAGCACCATGAATAATAAATTTATCATTTACTTTTTTTATTATTATGGCAGAACTATATAAATGAGTTTTTGACAGGGCTTTTCTTATTTCTAATTCTTTCCCAATTGTAATTGTTTTTTTGTCACCTATAATTTTTAATTTTACAAGTCTTCCTGATTTACCTCTTTCTATAGGTATAAAATCTTGTATTGTCCCAAAATCTATGTTTGTTTTACTTTTTATGAGTTGGGAAATTTCTTCTACTGTATATTCAACTTTCCATCTATAAAAATCCTTAGTTTCTGTATCGTATGTATTCAATGTCTGACTAAGAATTTTTTGATTAGAAGTATTACAAAAAGCTTTAGGGTTACTTAAAATCCATTTTTCTGCATTATCTTCATAAGTCAAATCTAATAGATTTCCATTTTCCATATAAATTGTATTATTATCTCTTAGGGCTTTTAAATATTCTTTAGGAGAATCTTCCCAGCAATTTTGATATTCCTCCAGCATTCCACCACAGCATTTAGAAAAACGAGTATCACATATCTCCTTTTTGTTTTTTAACACCTGACCAGTTGTTTTAGCTATAGCATTTTTTACCTGCGCTGTTATATCCTCAGTTATACCTTCGTATCTTTGGCAATGATCATCCGCACATACATCAAAATTTTCGTGATCTTCCCTGTCTGCCCATTTTATTATTTCATTCTGATTTATGATAAATGGGGATTTATTCTTATTCTTTCCTTTATTTTGCAATTGAGCAAGAACCCAACTTCTAGATATCACCGTATGAGCTTTTAATAGTTCTTCACTGGAATTAGCATTCATTTCTGAAGATATTACGCTACTTAAATATTGCTCAATTGGAATTATATTTATTATTGTAATATTATTCCCTTCTATTATGAATTTTAAATCTCCCTGAAATTTTTCTTTCTGAATTCTCTCCCAGTGAAAATCAATACCTATTTTCACTTTTGGAAGTATAAACGATTTGTTTATATCATTACTCTTTAAAATAAGTTCATTGTATAATTTATTATTGAATAAAATTTTATTTTCACTAAGTTCTACTTTTTGCTCATTAACAAAAGTATTACCATTTTCAGTTTGATAAGGCTTATTTAATATGAAAGGAATATATTTCCCCGAAACTATTCCAACTTGTAATATGGGTTCCTGCATTTTTTTTATTTATACAATCATTTTAGCTTAAAAGGGCCATAAACAAAACTAAGAAATTTATTCCTTTACTGTTTTTTTCTTCATTAGTAGAAGCAAACCAATAAATGTGAGTCCTGCATTAAGCAGCAAAAGCTCAAATCCAAATTCATATCCTCCAAACCAGATCCTTGAATGAGAACTAATAATATAGGTAATAACAGGAGACAGCAGACATACATACGGTACAAACCTATCCTTCAATTTTTTCTTAGTAAGAAGACCAAAAGCAAACAATCCAAGTAAAGGACCATAGGTATAGCCAGCAGCACGAAAAACGGCAATTACAACACTATCATTATTTATAGCCCTAAAAATAATGATTACCAGGAACAATAAAATCGTAAAACCAATATGAACTTTTTTTCTGGTCTGTTTCCCTTTTAAAGCATTAGGTTTAACATTCAGAATATCTATACAAAAAGATGTAGTCAGTGCTGTCAGGGCAGAATCGGCACTGGAATAAGCAGCGGATAAAATTCCTAATAAAAATAATATTCCGGCTGTTATTCCGAAATAACGAACAGCCAGCATAGGATAAAGATCATCACTTTTCTCAGGTAAAGAAATTCCCTTCTGCTGAGAAAAATAATATAACATCACACCAAGAGCCAAAAAAAACAAATTAGCCAGCAAAAAAGCGAAACTAAACCAAAACATATTTTTTTGTGATTCTTTTTTAGTTTTACATGTTAAATTCTTTTGCATCATACTCTGATCCAAACCGTTAATAGCTATAACAATTCCCAGTCCTGCCAGAAACTGTTTGAAAAAATTAGTTTTAGACTGCCAGTCCCAATCAAAAATCTTGCTATACGGATGGTTATTTACAACAGTAACCATCTCTCCTAAATTCATATTAAGTTGTCTCGAAATAGTATATATAGTAATTACAGCTGCTCCAATTATAAAAATTGTCTGAAGAGAATCTGTCCATACCACTGTTTTTATCCCTGCTTTGTGAGTATAAACCCATATCAGTAACAATGTCAGCATTACAGTTACCCAGAATGGAATTCCCAGCGAATCAAAAAATGTAAACTGTAACACTTCTGCAGCCAAAAATAATCTAAAAGAAGCTCCTATGGTCTGTGAAATAATAAAGAAAAAAGAACCCGTCTTGTAAGAACGAAAACCAAAACGTTTTTCAAGATATGTATAAATTGAAACCAGATTTAATCTGTAATACAAAGGAATAAGGAAAATAGCTATAATCCAATAACCGACAAAATTTCCGAGAAGAAACTGAAAATAAGTCCATGCAGAGTTCCCTACTTCTCCAGGTAAAGAAACAAAAGTAACGCCTGAAATAGTGGAACCAATCATACCAAAAGCCACAAGATACCACGGAGAACTTCTGTTTCCTGTAAAAAAAGTTTCATTTTTGGCTTTTCTTGAAGTAAAATAAGAGATACATAAAAGAAACGCACAAAAAATGATAATAACAGTAAGAATAAGAACGGTACTCATAAATTTATTTTTTAAACTTTTATTTGACCATTATTCATATAACTTCAAAATACCATCAGGCTGCATAGATTATATATCAATACAATTAAGTTGAATGCTTTGTCTTGTTAAATATAAATTACCTTTTTAGAAATACAGGAAAAATTTAAGAAGATAGATACCAGTATAAAAGATTAAATCATTACCTGTATTTCTGGCGGAATTAAAAATCAGTCTTTTTTCATAGCCTCAAAAACTTTATTTACAGATCCGTATTGTGAAAGTAGTTGTTCTGCTTGTACTTTTTCGATACACAGATTATTCATTATCATTTTAACACCTCGTTCTTTTAATTTTTTGTTGGAAATCCTCATGTTTACCATCATATTTCCCTTAACACGACCCATTTTAATCATGAGTGAAGTGGAAATGGCGTTTAATATTAATTTTTCCGCACTACCAGCCTTCATCCGTGTACTTCCTGTAACAAATTCAGGACCGACAATTGCAACAATTGGAAAATCAACGGCCATAGCTATTTCTGTTTCAGGATTACAGGTAATACAGGCTGTTAAAAGTCCTCTTTTTTTAGCTTCAATGACAGCTCCCATAACATATGGTGTCTGTCCTGACGTAGTGAGTCCGATAACGGTATCTTTTATTCCTATGTTATATCTTTGTAAATCTTCCCATCCCATCATAGAATTATCCTCGGCAGATTCTATAGCATTTCTCAATGCGGTGTCTCCTCCTGCAATAACACCTATAAACATATCTTCTATTCCGAAGGTGGGTGGAATTTCCGAGGCATCAAGGACACCAAGACGTCCACTGGTTCCTGCACCAGTATAAAAAACCCTTCCACCCTCTTTCATTCGTACTAAAATTTCTGTGATAAGTTTATTCAGCTGGGGAATAGTCTTTTTAACCGCAGGAATTATTTTCTTGTCTTCTTCATGTATGGAATCAAGTATCTCTTTTACAGACATCAGATCAAGATTATCATATAAAGAATTAGATTCTGTTGTAATTTTTTTTGACATTATAAAATTAATTATTTTTATGAAAATTTATTAATCCATCGATTGGCTTTTTTTCTATTCTATATTTGTTAAATCCGTATTCACAAGCTCGTCTTATAATAAAGTCTTTGAAATAATATGCAATGGAACCGACAAAGCCAATAGGATATTTTTTAGCTGAAGGAATGGTAAGTACGTTTCTTTCAAAAAAATCGACTGTGTTTTTTTTGAGGATTTGCTGACAATAGGGATCTGCGATATTTTTTGACAGGAAGGGAGCAAATCCTGCGAGATATTTTGAAGAATTACTGGTTTTATAAACATTATTCAGTACCTGCCCAATTGTTATCTTATATTCCTCTTCAAACAAAATACGTATTTCGACAGGCATGATCCTTTTGAAATAATCTCCTATCAGCCTTTTTCCCAAAGCGTTTCCACTACCTTCATCTCCCAGAATGAAACCAAGAGGAGGAATTGCTATTTGTATTTTTCTCCCATCGTATAGACAACTATTTGAGCCTGTTCCCAACGTGCATACAATTCCTGCCTGATTTCCAAACAATGCCCTGGAAGCCCCTAATTGATCATTTTGGACTTCTATTTTCGCTTTAAAAAATAATTGAGAAAGGGGTTCTTTTATTTTATTAGCTTCAATATTATCGGTCACTCCTGCTCCATAAAAAAAAATTTCATCCACCTCCCCTTTTATTACGGGAAGAATTTTTTCTCTTATTTCCTTTAAAAAATCATTTTTTGAAATAAAAAAAGGATTTAATCCTTTTGTTTTAAAAGAATCGGATATTTTTCCATCTTCGAGTAATATCCAATCTGTTTTTGTAGATCCGCTGTCTGCTATTAATTTTTTACTCATTATAATAATATTTTATAATCATCCCGATAATACCTAAAATCATTTTCTGAAATAACACAAGCCACCAATAACCAATCAAACAGATTGTCTATGATATAACGACAATTAAATCGTAACAAAAATCATTTAAGTAATATTGCGAATATTCATTATTTATTTTATTGAAATCACTTAAGAAGCAATCCTTTAAATTGTTAATAGCAATATAAATCCATGGTATATCTTTATTAATATTTTTTATGAAAACATTTTTGCAACATGCTGTTCTACTTTATTTGAAAGCCCAATATATGAATTAAAATTCTCAATTTTTACACGAGATTTATCTAAAACACCTTAGTATATGTCATCAAGTTACATTTCGCTACATAACCCATAGAGGTCATTTCTTTTACCCATAGCATTGCATAGTCTATACATCATTTGAAAAAATGATTGATAACGTTTATACCCAAATTGATGTTGGATTTCTTTTACCAATAATATTTTTCGAGTATATATTAAAAATTATACTGCAACAAACCAACACCTTAATAATAATTTATATTTATGCATTACATTCCCACTTTTAAGTATCATACGGGTGACACATTCCCTGCACTCAAACAGTTTCTTATCTATTCCCAATAATGTGAATAATTTTCACATATACAAAAATTAATAACTTCACGTTCATAACGTTCTTTGATTTTTTAGTCGAGTAAAGATAATTAATTTAGATAGTTATACAGACAACCATTTCAATATTTAACTAAAATCTGGTTGTTAATTTTATATTATTCAAGCATTGCTATGGGTAAATCTAGTCCTATTTCATGTATTTCTTCGGAGCAAACATATCAAAGAACTATATATAAAAAAAAGATGCTTATCTTTTGCCTTATTTTTGAATTATATACGTTTTAAAATAAGTTTATAATCTGAAACTTAGTCGGCAACTTTCTGTTTTTCAATTTTATTTTTTATAAAAGATAGAATCAATTTTTAAACACTTACTTTTGAGAGTGAACTCACACTTAAACAAGAAATAAATTTATTATTTTTGCTTATGACCATTTTAAAATGGAATCATCAATTAAAACTATGAATAGTTTAAAAACCAAAATTGAAAATTTATTTATGTCCCAAATACAAGGATGGGATATAGCCCAAAAGAATTACGAACTACTAGGGTCTTGCAAAACAAGAAAACTTAGCAACTCTAATTTTTCTTTTATTTTGCAAAAGAATTATGGAAGAATCAAATCATCAACTTCAAAAACTGATGAAAAATCTTTAAAAGCAAGACCGTGCTTTCTTTGCAAAAGCAACAGACCCTTTGAACAAAAAGATGTAAAATACAAAAGAGAAACAAATTCATATGAAATTTTAGTAAATCCATTTCCTATTTTTCAAAAACATTTTACAATTGTTAGTTCGGAACATACAAACCAAACTATAAAAAACAGAGAAAAAGATTTATTAGAATTGACCGATATTTTTGAAGATTATATAGTTTTTTTCAATGGTGCAAATTGCGGAGCTTCTGCTCCAGACCATATGCACTTTCAAGCAGGCAAAACAGACATATTACCTATAGTAAATAATTTTGCAGACATAGAAAAATATTCAATTCAAATTGAAACCTGTAAAACTAAATCATTATATTCCATAATGAATATGCCTTTTACTGGTTTCTATATAAAAAGTGAAAATGAACAAGATGTTTATGAAACTTTAAAACTTTTACTAAAAGAGCTGGGAGAAGATAAAAAACTCAACATAATTTCATGGAAAAAAAATAACTACTATATCATTGTAATATTTCCCAGGATTAAGCACAGACCATCTATTTATTTTGCTAACGATTCTAAACGTAAATTAATTAGTCCAGCTTCTGTTGAAATGAGTGGCTTAATTATAACCCCTATTGAAAAAGATTTCCTAAATACAAACTACTCAGATTTATTAAGCATATTTAAAGAAATATGCTATTCTAAAAATCAAATAGAGTCCGTAATTCAAAAGATAACTAAGAATCAGATATGAAAATATATTTTAATCATGGTTCGGATTGGTGTAGTTCACAAAGCGAATTACATTAATCCTGAATTATCTTAGTAAATGGATACCAATTCCAGGTTCATCAGTAAGAGTTACTTTGCCGTCAACAACCTTCATCCCTTCATAAGGATTATTTGATATCAGCAGATTACCGTCCAAATCGGCCCAGTCTGCCATTGGTGAAAGTTGTGCAGCTGCAGATACAGCACAGGAAGTTTCTGTCATACAGCCAATCATAACCTTCATATTAAGTTCCCTGGCAAGAGTAAGCATTTTATGAGCTTCGCGCATACCTGTGCATTTCATAAGTTTAATATTAATGCCTGAATAAACCCCATGAACCTTCATTACATCATCAATACGCTGAAAAGCTTCATCGGCAATTGTTGGAAGCGGACTGTTTTCTGTTAACCAGACCATATCGTCTATAGCAGTTTTTGACATAGGCTGTTCTACAAAAACAACACCCCTTTCCTTAAGCCAGTATATCATCTCCAGAGCCTTTTTCTTATCTGTCCATCCCTGATTAACATCCACGCACAAAGGAACATTTGTTTTGCTGCGTATAGTTTCAATCATTTCCTTATCATTATTACGGCCAAGCTTAACTTTCAATATTTTATAGGGTTTTGCTTCATCAACTTTCTGCCGTACCACTTCGGCCGTATCTATACCTATAGTAAATGAAGTATTCGGAGTTTTTGCAGGATCATATCCCCAAATCTTATACCATGGCTGTCCCATAATTTTCCCTAACAGATCATGCAAAGCAATATCTACAGATGCTTTTGCAGCACAATTCCCGGGAGCCAGTGAATCAATGTATTCCATAATATTTTCCAGCTGAAAAGGATCTGTAAATTGCCTTAAATTAACAGATGAAAGAAACTTCATCGCTGTTTTATGATTTTCACCAAGATACGGAGGCATAGAAGCCTCACCATAACCAATAATTCCTTCATATTCTATTTCTGTAAGCATAACAGGAGTTGTATTTCTGGAACACTCCGCAACAGTAAAAGTATGCTTAAGCTGTAAATCGTAAGGTTTAAATCTTAAAATTAATCCCTTATTCACTTTATTATTTACATCATAATGTCTGTTCATAACACCAAATGTATTATTTATTCCTGTTAAACCGGCAATGGCGGTAAGACCACCTGTCCTGATAAAATTTCGTCTGCTTTGTTTCATGTTTTTTATTCTTTTTCATTATGGAATAAATAGAAAGTTTATACAACCCGGTTTGTATATTCTCAAAAACTTATTTTAAAAATTTCCTTGTCAAAATTTAGTAAAAAGGTGATGTTAGCCCCATAACAATATATTAATCTTCCTTTTTTAAGTAACAATAAAGCTACATTTTTTTGTATTAGATAACTGTTGTTTATCAAATAAATATTCAGTATTAATTATATTTTATTAGCTAATTGTACCATGGATGATTTTTTACCTGAATAATACCATTCTTATTTAATGAATTAAGAATACGTCTGGAGGCTACTAAATTCTTTTTTAGGGATAAACTAAAATCTAAATCCAGAGAATCAAGACTATTTATTTTCACACGTCCCGAAGAATGAATATAACGATTATCACCAATACACATTGCAACGTGGGTAATGTGATTTTTATCTCTTCCAAAAAACAACAAATCAGCAGGTTTTAAGTTTACATAATTACTTATATCCAAAATTTCTCCATAAATAGCCTGTTGCGAGGCATCACGTGCAAGAATTACTCCCTGTGAAAAATAAGCTGTTCGTATAAGACCAGAACAATCAATTGATTTTGTTGACATACCACCCCATAGATATGGACGTCCAACAAGCAATTTAGCCATAGCTATAATATTTTTTGATTCCGGATTAGTTAAAGCCCACTTATTAAAAGATATACAACAAGATGATTTTAAAAAACCTACACGTCCATCAGGAAGTTTAACATGTAAATATTCTTCATTTTCACCTATAGACTGAACAATTCCTCCTAAAACAATATCAGATACATGTTGACTATTTTTATCTGGCTTTGAGAATATAGAGCCACTAATTTTTGAAAACACAAAACGATCGTCTTGCTTCCATTTTTCAAGTTCATTTGCAGTCATTATTTTAAAACCACTTCCTTTTGCCCAACCTATATACTTATCAGGGGTCTGTATATGATACCACCCATTATGTGCTTCCAATATTTTGACAGGGGTTCCCATTAAAGCCTGAGAAACCATTTCTTCCCGATAAGCAGGACCTTTTCTAATGGGAATAACAGAAAGAGAAACAAGACCCCATATTTTTCCACCCAATTTTTCATCAGGTAAAAGTTTAATAGAATCAGCCCACATAACATCAATAGCAGTTAAGGAATCAATCAAAGCTTTATAAGCTTCAGGTAAATTGGTTTTTCCTACAATAACTGATTTCTCAGCACACTGTTTTACCTGTACATCAAAAATAGCAACTCGTTTATCCGGAGCAAAATATTCCGTTAAGTTCCCGATTAATTGTTCAATTTTTGTGTTATTAAAATTATTCGAACAATTTAAAGTAAATAAAAACACGAATAACAAAGAAAATTTAAATATACTTTTCATAAAAAAATAATATTTAGTATGTATAGATAATGGGGTTCGGGTTGGTGCAATCAGTTTGCCCATAGGGACAAACTGATAATATTGGGTTGATGTAATTCGCTACGCGAACTGCACCAACCCGAACCCCATTTATAAAAGATACACCATTAATACTTTTTATATTTTCACATGAATATTTTTTATGTATAACAGGTGACTGATACTCCAGTTAAAAACAACAAAGAGTAAAGCATAAACCAACGATCCGCCATAGTCTCCAAATACAGGTTGAAGTAAACTATAAATGTGTGAAACTAATCCGCGACCATCGGCAAACAAAATTAATCCGGCAAAGATAGCCACAACATCAGCAAAAACGTAAATGAATAAAGGGTTGATGCCAAAGGATTCAAAAAAATGAATTATTTTACCTTTGTATTCGTGTTTATCTATAACCCAGATTAAAAGAGCAAGCATACTTGATGCTAGTCCGCAGGTAGTGATGACAAAAGTGGGCGACCACACCTTTTTGCTGATTGGGCATCCGTAACTGAGCAAAAATCCGATAAAAGTAAAGCTTACTCCAATCAGGAAAAGACGCTCTATCTTGTCATTCAAATTATTAACGTTCATAAGTACTTTTCCTACACAAAAACCAAGGAGTACATGGGCCAGTGCAGGTATAGTACTTAGCAATCCTTCCGGATCTATACCATGATCTTTGTACATATGGTTACTACCCAATACTAAACGGTCTATTTTTGAAAGAATATTGGTATCGTTATAAGCAAAGCCATTGCCGAAAAATAATATCAACATATATCCTGCAAGTAATACAATTATAATGGCAGGGATATATTTATGCTTAACAGTTAGTGCAATAATCGCAGTACCTCCGTAACAAAGTCCCAACCTCTGCATGACACCCATAAAGCGCAGGTGACTGAAATTGCTACACGCTATTCCGAGTTGTTGCCAGAAACTTAAATCCTGTTCAGAGAGTAAATTCCATGTTCTAAGGGAGAGCGAAAGCCAACCCATAGCAAGCCCTATTCCAAAAATAACTACTGTACGCCGAAGTATCTTTAAAATAGATTTTTTAGTCAGTTTAAATTGATATTTTCTCAAAGAGAGATAGGTAGAAATACCCATAATGAACATGAAGAAAGGGAAAATCAAATCGGTAGGGGTTAATCCAATCCATGAAGCATGACCAAGCGGTTTATAAATAAAACCCCAACTTCCCGGATTATTGACCATAATCATACCCGATATGGTTATACCTCTTAAAACATCCAGTGCCAAAAGACGCTTATTCATTTTTGCTTCCATACAATTTATTAATTATTTTCTATACAAATAATACTTTCTGGCCAGATTACGAAACGAATCTGCATCTTTATTCCAAAAGGCGGCTACGTCTTTCCACTGATCTTTCTGAATAAATAGTTTTCGTACCTGTTTTGACCCGCAGACTTTATCAAACATCGATAAACGTCCATCATTTGCATGTTCCAGTATCGAATGGTCCGGATAGAGTTTAGATATCTCCTGCATAACATAGAACTGAATTTCGCAAAGCCTGGCCTTTTTATAATTTACGATATATACTTGTACTCCCTGCATTGATTTTTCTTTTCCTATAGCATAAAACGGAGTGAAATAAATGGGACGAAATAAAATTCCGGGCAATTCCAATTGATTTAAATTATCAGCCAGGTTTTTGGCATTAATCCAGGTTGCACCAAATAACTGAAAAGGAATGGTATATCCCACTCCTATTGATATATCACCGAGTTCACCTACAATACCCGAAACGGCATAAAAGAGAGCAGTTCCAGCCTGAGGAATATGTGGAGAAGACGGTACCCACTGCAAACCGGTCTGATCGTAAGTCATACGACGTTTCCATCCTTTCATCCTGATTATTTTTAAATTACATGGCGTATTTGTTAACATGCTTTCTCCGTTAAATAGTAGTGCTAATTCTCCGGGTGTGAGTCCGTATATATATGGTATCCTGAACTGACTGACAAAAGATATACAATCATCTTCGGTTATATTTCCTTCAATTTTTTCTCCACCCAAAGGATCGGGACGATCAAGCACAATGAGTTCTTTGTTGTATTTTGCAGCAGCTTTCATTACATTACCTAATGTACTAATAAATGTGTAAGAGCGGCAGCCAATATCCTGAATATCATAAACCAAAACATCTACATCCTTAAGCATATCGGCTGTAGGCATGCGATTTTTTCCATAAAGTGAATAAACAGGCAAACCGGTACCCGGATCTTTCTTTTCACTGTTTACTTTTGCGCCGGCATGAGCACTTCCCCTAACACCATGTTCGGGACCGTAAAGCGCTACCAGTTTTACATTAGGCGCATTGTATAGAATATCGACCGTAGATTTCAAATTATTATCAACACCTGTAGGATTTGTAATTAACCCCACACGTTTACCTTTCAGGCAATTAAAATTATGATCTTTCAATACTTCAATGCCCGTCTTTATTCGTATCCTTTGAGCTTGCGTACCGATAGAAAACAGGAAGATAAAAAGGCAAAAAAATAATGTTTGTTTCATTTCATTATTTCTTTTTATTTAATGCTATACGTGCCTGCAATTCCCATGTACGGATACGGTCTTTATATAGATTGTTTCGATTTACTTTTTCTGTATTCAGCGAAGCATCGGAATTTTCATCCCAACGACGACATAGATAAAGCACATCATAAATACGTCCAATTTGATATTCACGGGAAAAACGAAGTCCCAGCGCATAATCTTCTCCATAGCTGGTATTTGGTACTTTAATTTGTCGTAATACAGGAGTGTAAAAAGCACGTGGCGCACCAAGACCGTTAATACGAAGTGCATTATTCCTTCCGTTTTCGGGTGTCCATTCTTTATGATCAATAATGCCGGGGGCAATTTCTTTCATCTTAAAATCAGTCATCAGATAGGTTCCTACAACCATGGCACAATTCTGAGTATAAAAAGCGTTAATTATAATTGCCAGTGTATTTTCATCTTTATATACATCATCACTGTCCAGCTGAACTACAAATTTTCCGCATTTGGGGTTATTTATTCCTATATTCCAGCAACCGCCTATACCTAAATCGTTTCGTTCAGGAATAATATGTATTACGCGTTTGTCTGATTTAAATTCGCCTATAGCCTCTGTAGTTCCGTCTGTAGAATGATTATCTATAACAATCAGATTATAGGAAAATAAAGTCTTTTGTTTTAATACAGAACGGATGGCATCTCTAATGGTTTTTATACGATTGCGCACAGGAATGATTACAGTTGCTTCGTCTTCGAATTTAAATTCATTAAAAAATATTTTTTCAAATACCGGAGGCAGATAACCATCTATTTCCCTGAGGTGTTCTGTGCATGATTTTTCCATTTCTACCTGCGTACTGCGATTCTTTGGATCTACATAGTCGAATATCTTTTCTCCGCTTTTGCGTATATCATTCTCTATTTCAGTATATAAATATTCATTTATGTGAACCAGCGAACGTTTCTGTGAAAGTTTGAGACGCAGATCGTATAATCCAGCCGATCGATAATTTTTCTTCATTCTTGCAACTGCTTCTTTTAGTGCATAGGAAGAAAAGAAAAGAACTGATCCAAAATCAAAATCATCACGCAAACTTCCCTCTTGATAATCTATAACTGGAGCTTCTTTTTGTATGCCTTCAGTAATCTTATAATGATCAGCATACACCATTCCGGCATTCGAATCCTGAGCAATATGTATCATTCGGGATAAAGAATACAACCCAAAATTTAATGTGGTGTATTTTGTGCAGAAGATCGTAAATGGAGTATCCGAATGCCTGGCTATAGAATGCATTGTCGCGGTTGAGTACAATGAGTCGACGTGAAGAAGCAAACAATTTTTAAACTTCACGATATTCTCCGTATCGGTAGTCAGCAAAAAAATCAGATTTACTTCTTCTGTTTCGTTTAACTTTTCAATGGTAGCTTTAACTTGTCCCTCACTAAGGTAAGGTATAAAGCAATTAATAGAATGGTTCATAATTATTGTTTAATAATCAGTTTTAAAATTAGCTATAAAAGTTGAGCCCACTCTTAAAAGTAGGTTTTTAAAAATTGATTAAAATTGTTATAAAAAATAGCATTGGCAAAATAGAAAGCTGCCGACTCAATTTTTGGTTATAAGCTTCTTTTAAAATGGAGTTA